>Ga0302314_10005786_pt1 | contig 22491 bp, 18 predicted proteins | sample III_Palsa_N2_3_FD_200533 | JGI IMG/M metagenome (GOLD analysis project Ga0302314, IMG submission 200533) | Peat permafrost microbial communities from Stordalen Mire near Abisko, Sweden - III_Palsa_N2_3 | ecosystem: Environmental > Terrestrial > Soil > Palsa > Peat permafrost | place: Sweden...
TCTATCCCAAAGACATGACGCAGGGCTGCACCATCGAGGCGCATAACTTCCAGCGCGACCTGACCAAGTACGATGCGCTCAACGCGGTCGTTCTCGGCGTCTCGCTGGACACGGTCGAGAGCCACAAGACCTTCTGCACCAAGGACTCGCTCACCTTCAAACTGCTCGCCGACCCCGACCACAAGGTGATCGACGCGTATGGCGTTCCAGTCACGACCAGGCCGCAGGGAAGCTTTGCGGCGCGGGACACGTTCCTCATCTCGCCCTCGGGCAAGGTGGTCAAAGTCTGGACAGGTGTCAATCCCAACACACACTCCGACGACGTGCTCGCGGAGATTCAGGCCGACAAAAAGTAGGCCGTCGACCAGACGCAAAAAGGCCCGGACCTCTCGAGAGGAGTCCGGGCCCTTTTGCTTGCCTGGTCGTTCTTACCGCGTGACTACTTCTTCTTTGCAACCTTCTTTGCGGCCTTCTTCACGGCCTTCTTTGCGGGAGCCTTCTTGACGGCCTTCTTGACTGCCTTTTTTGCTGCTTTCTTAGTTGCCAAGGTAGTACCTCTCGTATTTGGTTTTTGTTTCTTTGAAGTGCTCTTGTTGCCGGCCGCTTTTTTCGAAGCAGCCTTACCGCCGCGCAGAGCACTCACTTTCTTCGCGGCAGATTTCAATGTCGTTTTCTTAGCGGCCTTCTTGGCCGCTTTCTTCGCTGGAGCTTTCTTCGCAGCAGCTTTCTTTGCAGGAGCTTTCTTCGCCGCTTTCTTCGCAATAGCCTTCTTTGCGGGAGCTTTCTTCGCGACCGCCTTTTTCGCTGGAGCTTTCTTTGCGGGAGCTGCTTTCTTGGCCGCCTTCTTCGCGGCCTTTTTCACGACGGCCTTCTTCACCGGGGCCTTCGCCGGCTTTGGCGCGGGAGCAGCTACTGCAACCGGCTGAACTGCAGCGATCGCGACCGCTTCGACTACGGCTTCAAGAATTTCATCCACCTCTTCTTCCAGCCGATCCAGATCTTCATCGTCGTCCGAGGTCATGGTTACGATGACCTCTTCTTCTTCGTCGTCATCGTCGAAGGGACCATCGCCGTTGCCGTCTGAACCCATCTCGTCGCCATTGGCAGCCGCTGCATAGATTCTGAGGTTCTCGTCGAGTCCGTCGAATCCACGTTGCTCATTGAACTTCATCGTCTCATCCTCTTCATCGCACTCGTTCCGAAACCTGCTGTGCGTCTTCGAACCAGAGTCTCGATGCAAAGCAAAATACATTTGCATCACGGGACGGATTCTAGCAACAGAATGCAACGATGCGCCAGCGATAGCAAGCAATCTTTTTGTCGAGGTAGCTGATGCAGCAGCGGCCTCATCGTCAGTTGGATGGAGTGCGTGGTTTCGATGGCGTTGTCTTCTTCGTTGCGGTGACAGGTTTCTTCGTTGTCGCGGTCGCCCTTGCCGTTGCAGTGGCCGGCTTTTTCGCGGCAGTGCTTGCCTTCTTCGCTGTAGCGCTCTGCGCGGCCACCCTCGCAGTCGATTGCACAGGTCCACTCTTCGCGACGGCGCTCGTCTTCTTCGTGCGCACGTGAGTCATCGGAGCAAGGTGGATCGGCTGCGCCACATCCAGCGTCCTCTGCGGCTTGATCGTACTCGACGAAAGATGGTTCCAGCGCCTCAGATCTTCGACCGATACGTTGAAGCGGTCAGCGATGGTGACCAGCGTATCGCCCACGCGCGTGACATAGTGCAGCGAGTGCGGCACCGCTATCGCCGCCGCCACCGGTATTACCAGTTCATCGCCGGTGTCGATCGGTGCATTTGCCGCGAGTTCATTGGCCGCGGCAATCTCGGCCGGCCGATCGTGAAAGCTGCTCGCCAGGCTGTCGAGCGCCTCGCCCGGCTTCACCACGTGGAAGCGCCAGCTGGCTCGTTTGTCCTCCGGAATGTCCCCGATACGTTTCAGATAAACATCTCGCGTGCCCACAGGAAGATGGAGGTCGAAGTCTCCATCACGCGGAGTGGTCATATGCAGCAGGCTCGGATTCAGCGCGACAATCTCACCCAGCGAGGCTTCGGTGACATCCGCAACCAGCCGCAGATCAACAGAGTAGTCCACCGTAACCGTGTCGGAGACCACGGCCGGTTCGGGCACCAGGCCTTCGAGCCCATATTGTTTCGGATTCTTCGCCATGATGATTGCGGCGATGATGCCCGGCACGTAATTCTTCGTCTCCTGCGGCAGCACGTTGCGCTTGTAGAGCTCCCAATAGTCCGCATAGCCAGTGCGCATCACGGAGCGCTGCACGTATCCCGGGCCCCAGTCGTACGCTGCCATGGCCAGGTACCAGTCGCCGAACTGGTTGTACAGCGACTTGATGTACTTTGCATACGCGCGCGACGATTTCTCCGGATCGAAGCGCTCGTCGACCCAGCCGTTGCGCGCGAGTCCGTATGCGCCCGTCGGCATGAACTGCCACATGCCACCCGCGCCGGACTTTGCGTTCAGTGCCTGCGGTTGGAAACCGGACTCGGCGACGGCGAGATAGATCAGGTCCTGCGGAACGCCTTCTTCGCGCAGCACCTTCGAGATCATGTCTTTATACTTGCCCGCGCGTTCCAGCGAGCGCAACAGATGCGCGTGGCCGGCCGGCGAGTTGGAAAAGTAATTGATGAAGCCGGCAACATAGTCGTTGACGACCAGCGGAAAGTCCGACTGCGTGGTCTTCAGTTCCTCAGTGACCTTCGCGGTCAACGCCGCATTGGCGGGGAAGGTCACCTGATCCGCCGCATCGAGAGGAGCGGCCTCGATCGGCGCTGAGAATCCGTTGCCCTGTTGCAGCGCCGACATTTCCAGCGTGTTGATCGAGTTCAGCAGATGCTCGAACTCGTCCGATAGTTGTGGGTCGGTCTTCAGATCCATGCCGCTGGTCAGCATCGCGTCCACCGCCATATCGAAGTCGGAACGCGCGGCCTCCAGTCTTCCACCGCGATAGTTGTTCACCCCGCTTTGGTAGCTCGCCTCGACCCGGCCGATCAGTTTCTGGTCCTTAATCATCCTGGCCGCGGCCTGGTCCGCCTGGGCCTGCGCCGCCGTGGAAGCGGCCGGTGCCACCGGCTCGGGGATGGCTGGCGCCGTCGCTTTTGCCGGAACATTGCTAGTCGCACTCGGCTGCTGCGGACACCCCGTCAGCAGCAGCAGCGGCACGCAGGCCATCGCCACTGCCCACTGCGGAAACTTAGTCAACCTTTGCACCTGTTGGCTTACCCATCGATACTCGCGTCCCGCTCTTCCGCCCGCATCTGTTGCGGCAGCTCTGTCATCCTGGCGAATTGCGCCACTCGCCAGCACAGTCGCCGAGGGCGAAGTCGCCTTGCTCATTGTAAGACGTTCAGAGTGCGCATCGGTACGCGCGAGCGCCGATTACAGCCGCCATCGGCACCCGCTCAGGATGGTAGCATCGAAGATTGAGGCAGACTGCACCCCGCATGGATCCGAAACACATCCGCAACTTTGCGATCATCGCGCACATCGATCACGGCAAGTCCACTCTCTCCGACCGGCTGCTGGAACTTACCGGCTCGCTTACCGCGCGCGAGATGCAGGCGCAGGTGCTCGACGCCATGGACCTTGAGCGCGAGCGTGGCATCACCATCAAGGCCCACACTGTCCGCATGATGTACGAGGCACACGACGGCGAAACCTATCAGCTCAACCTCATCGACACACCCGGCCACGTCGACTTCAGCTACGAAGTCTCGCGCTCGCTGGCATCGTGCGAAGGCGCACTGCTGGTTGTGGACGCTTCGCAGGGAGTTGAAGCGCAGACACTTGCCAACGCTTATCTCGCTATCAATCACGGCCTCGAAGTCATTCCAGTCATCAACAAGATCGACCTGCCTTCGGCCGACATCGAACGCACGCGCGAGATGATCGAGAAAGCCGTTGGGCTTCCTGCCGACGATGCGCTTGCCGTCTCCGCGAAGACCGGCCTTGGCGTCGCCGATATCCTCGAAGCCGTCGTGCATCGCCTTCCTCCGCCGCGCGGAGACGCGGATGCGCCGCTGCAGGCTCTCATCTTCGACTCGTGGTTCGATCCGTATCGCGGAGTCATCGTGCTTGCCCGCGTCATCAACGGGCGCCTGCGCCAGGGCATGAAGATCAAGATCATGTCGAACGGAAAACAGTTCGACGTGGAGAGCATGGGCGTGATGACGCCGAAACCGGTACCACTCGCCGAGCTCTCCGCAGGCGAAGTCGGCTTCTTCGTCGCTACTATCAAGAATGTCGCCGACACGAAAGTCGGCGACACCATCACCGAGGTCGCGCGCCCCTGCGCCGAAGCTCTGCCCGGATTCGAAGACATCAAGAGCATGGTCTTCGCCGGCCTCTACACCGTCGACTCGCACGAGCATGCGATGCTGCGCGACGCGCTGGAAAAACTTCGCCTCAACGACTCAAGCTTCACCTTCGAGCCGGAGTCCTCGGTCGCGCTCGGCTTCGGCTTTCGCTGCGGCTTTCTCGGCCTGCTGCACCTGGAGATCATTCAGGAGCGGCTGGAGCGCGAGTACAACCTCGACCTCATCATCACTGCGCCCGGCGTGCGCTATAAGCTCACGATGACCGACGGATCAGAACTGGAAGTGGACAATCCTTCGCGCTGGCCCGATCCCTCCGAGATCGAGACGGTCGAAGAGCCGGTAATCACCGCGAAGATTCTGACCAACGAGGAGTACGTCGGCGGCATCCTGAAGCTGGTCGAGGACAAGCGCGGCCGCCAGAAGAACCTCGAGTACGTGTCCGGCACTCGCGTGATGATCACTTACGAGTTGCCGCTGAACGAGATCGTGCTCGACTTTTACGATCGGCTGAAGTCGGTCTCGCGCGGGTACGCCTCACTCGATTACAACCTTTCCGGCACGTGGGTGTCGCCGATGGTGAAGATGGACATCCTCATTGGTGGCGAGCCAGTCGATGCGCTGTCCATCATTGTGCATCGCGACTTCGCCTACGACCGCGGTCGCGCGCTGGTCTCAAAGATGCGCGAGCTCATCCCGCGGCAGATGTTTGAGGTTGCGATCCAGGCCGCCATCGGCGCAAAGGTCATCGCGCGCGAGACCGTCACTGCCATCCGCAAAAACGTGATAGCCAAGTGCTACGGCGGCGACATCAGCCGCAAGCGCAAGCTGCTGGAGAAGCAGAAGGAAGGCAAAAAGCGGATGAAGCGTATCGGCAAAGTGGACATTCCGCAAGAAGCATTCCTCGCCGTCCTGAAGGTTGGCGAAGAGTAGTGGAACGGGTCCATCGTCAGATCCCAGGCGAGGTCGGAGCGCAGGATTCTTGGGCGAATCCCTGCCTTTTCTGGCCGAAATTCTAACCGGCGGGACCAGCGGAACGGGGTGCTGCACCAAGCTTTGTGCGCTTACCCGGAACACGCGTTCTGTGGAAAGCCTTATATTTGCGGAACTTGCGGCGGACTTGCAACTTCTTTGGTGAATTTTTACGCGTGCCTCGTCAACCGCATGAAAACATGTGACTTGGGACACAGACAGAAAGTGGATCCGGTAGATCATATGCGTTGCATATTGGCTTTGTGAATTTCTCGCATCGCGGAATCCACAAAATTTTCCACAGGAAACAAGCGTAGAGGATATCGCCGCGAGACACGAAAAAGGAGGCCCGAGGGCCCCCTTTTAAGCCGCAGTGCCATCTGGCTACTGGCTAGGCGGTTTCGGCGCCGTGGTATGCGGAGTTGTGGTGGTGTGCGGAGTGGTCGTGGCCGGCTTGGGCTTGGCCGCTGACGGTGCCGCCGGCGCCTCAGGAGGAGGAGGAGCAATCCCGGAGGAGACGTTATACGCGTTCACAACTGCTTCCGTGATATCGGCGGACGGATCTTTCGCGGTCCACATGACGGAGCTTTGCTCGCTGCCCACGTCCAGCAGCAGGGTGTAGCCACTCGTCTGCACATAGCTCAGCAGCACGGCGTTCACCTTCTGGGCCACCTTGCCGTAAGCCTCCTGCAGGTCGGCCTGGTAAGCGGTCCTGGCATCTTCGGTGTCGCGGTCCAGCTGCTTCTGGTCCGTGTCGATCTTCTTCATGCGGGTTGCGCGCTCTGCGTCGGTGAGCGTGCCTGCTGCCTGCAACTGCTTCTTCAGCGTGTCGATCTCGGTGTTCAGGGTTTCGAGCTGGGCCTGCCTCGGCTCATACTTCTTCCGGATATCCTGCAGCGCCCGCTGTCCTTCGTTAGTGGCGATCACTGCCTGCTGGAACGCGATTAGCGCAATCTTGGCCGGGTACGCCGTTGGAGCAACAGGTACCGGCGGCGCGGGAGCCGCAGGTGCCGCTGCGGATGCGGGTGGCGCAGGCGCAGCCGGCGGCGCCTGCGCCAAGGCAGCCATGGGGAGTGAACCCGCGACCAGCGCGGCGAGAAGAGCAAGCTTGGAATTCATGAGGTGTGCACAGCTCCTTCAGAATCAGTAACGGTTATGTCGCGAGTTTTGGAGACCGCGCCGGCAAGACGGAACGCCCCGATCCAGCGAATCAGCCTACTGCTTCGGCGCGGTGGCCGGTGCAGCGGGCTTCGGTGCAACCGAACGTGGACGCGTTGCAGGAGATGGCGCGGACGGGGGCTGTGCTGCGACTCCCGAACTGGCGTTGTAAGCGTCGATGACTGCCTGGGAGATGTCGGTTCCCGGCGCCCACAAGACATTCAGCCCGCCCTGCTGCGGCTGGCCGGTATTGTCCAGCAGCATGGTGTAGCCGTTCTGCTGGACATACTTGATCACGGTTGGCCCGAGCTTCTGGGCCACCTTCCCAATGGCCTCCTGCACGTCCGCGCCGTAGGCGGTCTGCGCATCGTCAGCGTCGCGCTGAAGCTGCTTCTGCTTGGTCTCGATCACCCTCTGGCGCGAGCCCTTCTCATCGTCGCTCATGGTTGCAGGCGCGCTCTGGAGCTGCTTGGCCAGAGAATCGATCTCCGTCTTCAGCGCGTCCAGCTTGGCTTTCGTCGGCTCGTACTTCTTCTGGATATCGTTGACGGCCTTCTGCCCTTCGTTGGTCGCGGCAGCCGCTTCCTCAAATTCGATCAGCGCGATCTTTGCGGGAATGGCTTGGGGCTGGGGTAAAGCAGGAGCCGCGGTGGCAGGAGCTACAGGAGGCTGGGGGCTGGTCGTCTGCGACCAACCTGCGGGGGTCATGGCTCCCGCAGCGAGGGCGGCGACGAGTACAAACTTGGAATTCATGTGTTGTGTGGTGCTCCTTCAGGATCCTTCGGGATCGTGTGTGTATGTCGAGTCTGGCATGTCGCCAGACTCTTGTCCTATATCCACTCCACCCAGAGCCACGCTTCGAGCGCGGTCAATCCCGTTCGCTTCGCTTCAGTTTCCAACGAATCACACAGCAGCTGGAGGGGCTTCTACAACGGCTTGATTATATTGTTACCCGGAAGCGTGGTCAAACCGGAATCTCCTGAATTGTGGAGCGTTGGGTGGGAACTCTCCTGTTTTTTGTGGTCTGGCGCACGCAGAAGCAGGTCGGAAGCCCGGATTTGGCCGGGATATTGGCAGAGATTATTTGGCATCAGAATTGCTTGCACTGTGTATGCAACCGCTAATGTCCTTCTCAATTCGCTGTCGCGTTTCGTTCCGGACGCGACCGGATTCAGCAGGACAGAGGCAAGCCGGAGAGAGGCATCCACAGCAGATGCCCACCGGGGTTAAGTCTTTACTCCCGCATGGGAGTTACTTCAGGAGGCCTTTGACAGGCCATCGCGCACCGAGCCGCTTCCCAACCGAAGCGGCTCGTGCCGTCTCCGAGGCGCACCCTATGGGCGAAACGCCAGCCCTTTCCGTGCCGAACTACGAAGAGCTAATCTGGATCCAAAGGTTTTTCTTGCTATACCCTCCCATTGAGCGTATGATCAGCCTTGCCTTGTGAACCGGCTGTGGGTGCCGACCACCGTGTGATCGTTGGCTTTTCCAAGAGCGGCAAGTTGCACGGTAATTCTCAGATTTTCGTCAGGTCATAGTGGATTCGATGCACCGGGTCGCGTTTGACCGGCGTTGTGGATTCGCAAAGGACCTTCGAAAACGTTGCAAACAGCGGTAAAAGGGTGAATGAATTGCCAGAATCGGCGATTTACACCTGGGCAATTATCAGGCAGCTTTCGGCAATTCCGGGTTGCTTCTGGCAATCCAGGTGGTGCAGGAGCAGATCGCTGGCTGGTCGCATCGAAACGATGCATTAGGAAGCATGTTCGAGTACAACTTGATACCGTTTCCACCGACGCTACAAAACCGGGTTGGTTCCATCTCCGCGAACTCCGCTGGGAAGGCAGAGGCCTGCGAGCGTGGGAAAGAAGCGCGTCTCAATAACTAGTAATAGGAAGTGGAAACATGAGTTCAGAGCAGGAAATATCCGAGGTGCAGGTGCACCAGGGTCCGGTAGCGTCCCCCACAGATATGGGTGGCCAAATGGATGGCCGGAACGGCGATATGGGTTCGGCGCAGGATGCCGGGCACAACATCCCTCACGGCATGGGACAGTCCAAAAGCAGCCGCCGACGCCGCCGCAAACGGAAGAACAAGTCGCCGGACGCGGCTCAGCAGGGCGCGCAGGGCGGCCAGTTTGTAGGTGACGTCCAGGCCAACAGCCAGGCTGTTGCCTCCGCCGGCCAGCCCCAGGCGCAGCCGGGTGGTGGCGCGCACCAGCAGGCAGGTCCCTCGACCAAGCGCTGGAAGAAGAAATTTCGCGACCGCGACCGTCAGCGCCCGCCAGAGAATCCAGGTAACCAGGCCAGTGCCGGCGGATTCAGCAACGGGAACGGCGCGGGCTATCGCGACAAGGATACGCATCAGCCCGGCAACAGCGTAGGCGGCTTCAAGCGCAAGGGCAAACAGCGCGAACGCGGACCCCGCAGCTTCGTCGGGCCCATGGACCACAGCTATCGTGTGGCCAATGGCAACTTCGCCGACTCGCCCCCTTCCACCATCGAGTCGCACGGCAACTACCAGGGCCGCGGCGGCGGCGGGCGCGGCTACGTCAGCGATTCGCAACCGATCGACTACTCGCTGGGCCGCACCATTCCGATTCCGGAAGACGCGCCGACCAAGATATTCTTCTTCATCGAAGATCTCTTCTTCAATGCGAAGATCACCGAGACCGCCCGCAAACTTGGCGTCAAGGTCGCCTTCGTCAAGAACGATAAGGAAGCGATCGCCGAACTCACCAACGGCGATGAAGCGGACCGCCCCGGCCTGATCGTATTCGACCTCAACAACGCGAACGTGAAGCCTCTGACGCTGATTCCCAAGCTGAAGGCGAAGTTGAAGAAGAGTACTTCCATCATCGGCTTCCTCTCGCATTTGCAGGGCGATCTGAAGGCCAAGGCTGTCGAGGCCGGATGCGACACGGTCATGCCGCGCGCAGCCTTCTCGCAGAACCTGCCCAACCTGCTGCGCCGCTACGGCCTGCACGAAGAGGAAGAAGAAAACAACTTCAACCAGTAAGCATCAGTTGTAGTTGCTTAGTTCTCAGAGACAGCGGCTTCGCCTCGTGCGGGGCCGCTGTCTCGTTAACGCACCGCGGCGTCCACCGCGAGCAGTTGTTCCAGCACGGCCTTCAGCTTGTCCAGACGCAGCGCATTCGCGCCGTCGGACTTTGCGTGCGCCGGATCGTCGTGCACTTCCAGAAATACGCCGTCGACGCCCGCCGCAACCGCAGCGCGTGCCAGCACCGGGATAAACTCCGGCTGGCCTCCGCTCACTCCATTCGCCGCCGACGGTGTTTGCACCGAGTGCGTGCCATCGAATACCACCGGCGCGAATCGCCGCATGATCGGCAGCGCCCGCATATCCACTACCAGGTTGTTGTACCCAAAGCTCGCACCACGCTCCGTAAGGAAGACGCGCGCCGGCTTTGGGTTGCTTAGAGCCGCGGCCGTGTCGCGTACCTTCAATACCGCGTGCTGCATGTCGAGCGGCGCGACGAACTGGCCCTTCTTGATGTTGATTGCCCGGCCCGTATGCGCAGCCGCGACCAGCAGGTCAGTCTGCCGGCACAGGAACGCAGGAATCTGCAGCACCGCCTCCACATCGCCGAGCGCCTTCGATAGCCGCAGGCAGTCCTCCGGCGTGTGCACGTCGGTCAGCACCGGCAAGCCGTTCGACTGTGCAATCGCCCGCAGGATGCGCGCGCCTTCCACCAGACCAGGCCCGCGGAAACTGCGAATGCTGGTGCGGTTCGCCTTGTCGTAGCTGGCCTTGAAAAGGTACGGAATCTTCAGGTCCGCCGCAATCTTCTGAATCGCGTCGGCCAGCGTCCGCGCGTGCGTCTCGGACTCGATCACGCATGGCCCGGCGATCAGAAAAAGCTGGCCGCGACCTACCGGTACAGGGCCGACATCGAAGGAGTGCGCATGATTGGTCACAAGATTTATTCTATGCGTCACGGGTTGTTGGCAGCGTTAGCTTTACTCCACGCGGCGTAGTCATCGATGGCTTTTTGCTCGGCGCCGCTGTACCAGGCGTAGCCGTTGCGCCGCTCCAGCGAGAGCTCGTTCACATCGTCATGCAGCGTCTTGTCGCGATCGCCGAAGATCGGCTTCTGTGCCGGAACACTGTAGTAACGCGCCCAGAGAGGGCCCGCGCCCTCCTTGGCGACGAGACGGCGTCCGCCCTCGACCCCGCGTCCTCCGGCGTATTGGTAACCGTAGATGGCGTGGGCCTTCAGCCAGGCGACCCCAACATTGATCGAGGCTACGAGTTCCTTTGACGGATGGGGCAGCGACATCAGGTACTCCAGCAGGTCGGCGCTCTCCGACGCAGCCAGCGCTCCCGGCTCGTAGTTTCTTGCCGAAACCGGTTCCAGGGTGAGCGCGTCCTCCTGCTGCGCCCAGATTGTCTTCTTGCCGTCGATCACAATCTGCGAAACCAGGATGCACTTCAATGCGAGTTCGACTGCGGTTCCCGCCTGTTTGCGGAGATCCGCGGGAACGAAGTCGTAGCCGGGTTTGGCCTCGGAGACATCGCTGAGGGTCTCCGCCGACTCCGATACGGCGTTGTCGTTGAAGGTGATCGCATCGTGATAGCCGCCTTCGAGTGGATAGACCTGGGGAAATCCGCCATTCGGGAACTGCGCGGCCAGCAGGTAGCGGATGCCCTTAATGAAGCTGGCCCGATACGCATCGCCGTCTTTGCCCGGAGTCAGCGCCTGGACCTTGGCCAGGAAGTGAAGTTCGGTGTTGGTCGCGTCGTTGTCCAGCGTACTCACGTAGTTCCACTTGGGGTCGCGCGGCTTGTCGAAGTCGTTGGGGTCAGGGAACGCATTCAGATTGTTGGCAGCGTAAGACTGACCGGGCAGGCGCAGGGCGCCGGAGAAGCCCATATTCTTGCTCCAGCCGCCGGCGGGCGTTTGGAAGCTGACGATGACGTCGGCGATATGCTTTGCGGGAGCAGTCCCGAAGTAGGCATCGTCATGGCGCAGCGACATGCCGGTGCCGAATCCTCCGCGGCCTTCCGCGGGCTGCGGCGGGGCGATCTCGCCTGGTTTCAATTCGGCCGCCAGCGTTGCGCGGTCCACCTTCATCTGATCTTCGGAGCGCTTCAGGTAAGCCAGCCAGGCCTTGCGATCCTTGGCCGGAGCCAGCTTCTGAATCCGCTCGACCGTCAGCGACTGTGCGACTACGTTGGTGCCAATGACGGTTGCATGCAGTTGCGGAGCAGCCAAGGCAGCGAGAATCAAACCGTAGCAGGCGAATCTTAGGCTGGGCTGAGTGCGGTGATGCGAATGGCGGGTAGTCAAGTTCATCTCCTGAGCGAGCGGTAGGCCCGGGTCTCATCGTTCGGATCGGCGACTGGGTCTACGGCGAGTTCTTCCGGGCTGATTCCGGTCGTCTCGCACCATATCATCTCGAAAGAGCTCGCGAAAGCGGCGGCATGTTCGGGTTTGTAGTACAGGACTTCCAGGTCGGACCCCCGGTCGCGAAACGCAGCGGCCATGCGGTCTGCAACGCGCTCCATCAGCGTGGCGCCAAAGGGGTTGAACAGGAAGACGACGCACGGGCCCAACGGCCAGGCGAACTCAACTGCGTCTCCCACTTCGATGCGAACCGCGCAGCCAGCTTTGCCGGTCGCGGTCCAGCGTTCGGCGTTGGTCCTGGCGGTCGCGGCAAGCGACGGATTCAGTTCGACGCCAACCACTTCGCGGAAGCCGGCTTGCGAGGCCAGCAGGAGGGCGCGGCCCTTGCCGCAGCCGAGGTCGACGAATGTGTATTCCGCAATCGCATGGGGCGGACTGCTCGCCAGCCAACGCGCGAGGATGTTCTGAAATCGCGAGGGCGGGACCGCGGCGTAGCCTTCGATGAAGCGATCACTCGCGTGGCCTGACGCGAGATCGCCGCCGGAGATCAGGCCGCCGGTGTCCGTGCCGTGGGCCAGATCGAATGGGTGCGGCGTCGCGGCCGGCTGAGGGCGAAGCTTTCGGACAAGTCCCTTCGCCGCTGCCAGCAATGTGCCGCCGAAGCCGCGGCGCTGCATCGACCAACGCAGCTTGCCCAGCACCGAAGTCACGCGGGCACTCCGCGGGTCGCAAGCGGGTATGCGGCCTGCACCAGCGCGAGCGCCTCAGCTCGCGTGGTCGCCGAGCCGTCGAGTTGTGCATCCTCCGCCAGCGCCAGCATCGGCTTGAACTGCGGCGATGGCCAGTAGCCTGCCGCGATCAGGTGGTCGCCGGTCAGCAGCGGCGATGGACGCAGTTCAACTGGCGGCTCGGCTTCGTACTGCGCCCGCGCGAAATTGTAGAGAGTCAGATCGCCGAAAGCCGAACTCGCGTCCAGCCGGTGCAGTTCCAGGTGCTCGTCGAAGCGCGGCAAGCGGAGAAAACGCTTCAGCGTGGACTGCTTCATCTGCAGGATGTCGCTGAAGCGCATGTGGTTCTTCACCAGCGCCACGATCTGGGCCGCGTCGTCGTTGGAGAAGCGCAGCCGCGCCAGAATCTCCTCGGCGATTCGCACACCCACCTCAACGTGCCCGTTGAACCGGATCCGGTCGGCCGGAATCGCCGTATTCGGCGGCTGATACGTCGCCGGCTTGCCAACATCGTGCAGCAGCGCGCCCCACGCCAGCGTAGGCGAACATCCGGCGGGGAGTTTTTCCAGCAGCAGCATGGTGTGCACCCACACGTCGCCCTCGGGATGGAACTCCGGCGGCTGGGCCACGCCGCGCAGGCGCACGATCTCCGGCAGCACGCGTGCCAGGAGGCCGAGTTGGTAGAGCAGCTCGAATCCGCGCCGCGCACCTCCCTCGGTGAGGATGCGCGTCAGTTCGTCGCGCACGCGCTCGGCGCTGACCTGATTGATGTCAGCCGCCTTGCAGCGGATGCCCTCGACCTCCAGGTGGAAGTTCAGCCGCGCCGCGAACCGCACTGCGCGCAACAGTCGGAGCTTGTCCTCGGCGTAGCGCAGCTTCGGGTCGCCGATGGCGCGAACCACACCCAGCGCGAGGTCCCGACGTCCGTCCACATAGTCCAGCACTGCCCCGTCGAGGTCGCCGGCGGCTTCATATGCAATCGGGTCCAGCAGCAGCCCGTTGATGGTGAAGTCGCGCCGCAGCACATCCTCGCGCGGGTCGGTCGTGTACCGGACCGCATCGGGACGGCGACCATCGGAATACGCGCCATCGCTGCGAAACGTCGCCACTTCGGTCGCGATGTCCGGCGCGTCCGCCTGCCCGGTGCAAACGAGCACTACGCCGAAGTGCGCGCCCACGCCGTAGGTCTTGGGGAACAGGGCGACGATCTCGTCCGGCGTGGCGGAGGTGGCGACGTCGTAGTCCTTCGGGCTGACGCCGAGGAGGAGGTCGCGGACGCAGCCGCCGGCGAAGAAGGCCTGGTGGCCAGCGTCGCGCAGGGTGCGGACGATGGCGAGGGCCGCGGCGTATTGTGGGCTGAACGGATGCATCTGCGGGGGCACCCCCCTCTCCCCCTTCTGGTCGCAAAATCTTCTCAGATAACGACTTAGATCCGGACCTGGGTCTCGCCTGGGCCGGGACAGGTTCTCTGGAAAGTCTGACCTTGCGTCGGGCGTCTGCTCCAGACTGGCGGCCAACGTCGCCAAGATCACAAATTTCCCCTACTAACATTGTACTTGGGGTGTCAAGTGCTATCGACGGTATCCCCCATTGATAGTTGGAGATACGAGCAATTTAGGTTTTGACAAGAATCTTCCGCAGATTCCGGGCTCGGCCAAGTAGGATGCGAGGAGACGTGTCCCAAGCGGGTTAGGAGCAGCGATGAAGGCACTGGCGCGGTTTGCGGTGTGGATGGTTTTCGGATGCGGCTTGGCAGTCGCGCAGCAGGGCGTCCCTGCGGCTCCGGCGGTTGCCGCGAAGGCGCCGGCCGGGGCGCAGGCGGAAGCCCCGATCGTCGCGACGCCCGCGATGTGGCGGGTTAAAGGTGTCCACGGTACGATTTACCTCTTCGGCTCCGTCCACATCATGAAGCCCAACGTCGTGTGGGAGACCCCAAAGGTGAAGGCTGCTCTCACCTCCAGCGACCTGCTGTACCTGGAGATCGCGGACATCGACAACACCGCCTCCGCGCAGGTCATTATGCTGCAGTCCGGCATGGACGCGGAGCATCCGCTCTCCAGCAAAATCCCTGCCGCCGACGTCGCGCTTCTGGATGCTGCGGCGAAGAGCATGGGCCTGCCGGGCGAGGCGACCTTCGAGCCCATGCAGCCATGGCTGGCGTCGGCCATGCTTTCCATCGTGCCCATGGTGAAGGCCGGCTACGACCCAACCAGCGGGATCGACATGAAGCTGCTGGCTGAGACGAAGGCTGACAAGAAGCCCGTCAAAGGCTTCGAGACCATGACCCAGCAGATGCATATGCTCGCCGACGTTCCCGAGGCCAAGCAGGTGAAGATGCTGCACAAGGACCTCACGGAGCTGGACAAGTCCACTGCCGATACCAACCTCCTGGTGGACGCGTGGGAGCATGGCGACGTCGAGAAGATCGGCAAGATCGATAACGACGAACTCGCTGCCAAGTATCCGGAAGAGTACAAGCGCATCGTCGTGGATCGCAATCAGCGCTGGGTGGCCACGCTCGACGCAATGCTGAAGGACCCGCAGACGGGCACGGTCTTCGTGGCCGTCGGCGCGGCCCACCTCGCCGGCCCCGACAGTGTGCTGAAGATGTTGGAGAAGGATGGGTGGAAAGTCGAACGGCAGTAGGGCGTTCACACGCCCTTTTAAGGCTTCGCGTGATGCTCCCGGCGGTCGCAAACAGAATTCCGTGCCGGCCGACGGGAGGTCCAACGCAAAGGTCGGTGCAAGCCACGAAATGACCGCTGCCCCCGCAAGGAGCCCGTCCGGCAAGACGTATCGAGACAGGTTCTAAGATAGACAAGTGGCCAAGAGTGCGGGAAGCGGTTTGATTCTGGGGATTGAAAGCTCGTGCGACGAGACCGCGGCGGCTGTGGTGCGCGCGGGCGGCGAGGTACTTGCCAATGTGGTTGCTTCCCAGATCAAGCTCCATGCCAACTACGGCGGCGTCGTCCCTGAACTGGCCTCGCGCGAGCATCTCCGCAACATCGTCCCTGTCGTGCGTGCGGCGATGAAGCAGGCGAGCCGTGTTCAGCCCGGCCTGACTTTCTCGGGTCTCGACGCGATCGCTGTTACGGAGGGCCCTGGTTTGGCTGGAGCTTTGCTGGTGGGCATCACCTACGCGAAGGCACTGGCTCTGGGAGTGGGTAAGCCTCTGATTGCGGTGAATCACCTCGAAGGGCACATTCACGCTGTGCTGATGGAGGCTCGGCAGAAGAATGATGAGTTGGAGATGCCGTTGCTGGCGCTGGTGGTGAGTGGGGGGCACACGCATCTCTACCTGGCGGAGGAGAATGCCGGCTCCTGGCGCTATCGAAATGTGGGGCGGACCGTCGACGATGCTGCCGGCGAGGCGTTCGACAAGGTTGCCAAGCTGCTTGGGCTCGGCTATCCGGGCGGTCCGTGGATGGACGCGCTCGCGGCGCACGGCAATCCGCGCGCAGTGGAGTTCAAGTTTGGGCAGATCCGCGGGAGAGCGGAGAAGATGGGGCAGCCAGAGCTGGGGCAACACTTCGACTTTTCCTTTAGCGGCATCAAGACAGCGGTGCTGCGCTACATCCAGACGCACGGGATGAGCGCGGCGATTGAGGTGCGGCGTCAGGCTCTGCTGGCGGCGCTGAAGGAAAATCCAGCCATGAAGGCCAGCGACGCGGTTGCGCTGCTGCCCTGGCTGTTCGACGCGCAGACGCTGGACCTGATCGCGTCGTTTCAGCATGCGGTGGTGGGGAATCTGATCCGGCAGACCGCGGCGGCGGCGGAATTCTTCGGTGTGCGCGGGGTTATTGTTTCGGGCGGAGTATCGGCCAACAGCGAGCTGCGGCGCAGGTTCCGAATTGCCGTGCCCGCACTCGTCGACTTCCATCACTGGGCGAAGGAGAACCCTGGCCCCTTCTCTTCGCAGGATATGCCTGTCCTGTTTCCCACGCTGGCCATGTCCACCGACAACGCTGCGATGATCGCGGCGGCGGCGTGGCCTAAGTTTGTCGCCGGCGACTTCGCGAACGAAGCGCTGGTGGCTGTGCCACAGTTGAGACTGGGGTAGACGAAGCCGACCACGGATGAACACGGATTAAGGCGGCAGAGTTCTAAATTATTGCTTTTGATCCGCCTTCATCCAGGTTGATCCGTGGTGGCTTCTGCTTCCCCGCCTGTAGAATCTTAGGTGACCGATTTTAGACGGAAAGTGTGGACTGCACGGGGCGTTTTTACAGCGCGCGCCGGTTGCGGCAAGCTGGTGAGCGCAAGTGGCGTCGTTGGAACTCTTCAATACCCTGAGCGGCAAAGTGGAACGGCTGGAACCCGTGGGCGCTCCTGCGCTGCGCATGTACGCTTGCGGCCCCACGGTCTACGACTATGGGCACATCGGCAACTTCCGGACGTTTCTGCATGTGGATGTGCTGCGGCGTTTTTTGCGCCAGCAAGGGATGGCCGTCGACCACGTGATGAACGTGACCGATGTGGACGACAAGATCATCCGCAACGCGCTGGCCGCGGGCAAGCCGATCAACGAATACACCGCCCGTTTTGAGAAGGCGTTCTTCGAGGACCTCGATGCTCTCGGGATCGAGCGGCCGGAGCACCTGCCGCGCGCGACCGAGCACATCCCCGAGATGGTGACGCTGATCGAGAAGCTCGCGGCGAAGGATTTCGCGTACCGGACGGAGGATGGGAGCTGGTACTTCCGCATTGCGCGCGATCCCGACTACGGGAAGCTCTCGAAGAAGGACTTTGAAGGCATCGAGGACGGTGCGCGCGTGGATGTGGATGAGTACGAGAAGGACGCGGCGCGGGACTTTGCGCTGTGGAAGGCCGTGAAGCGAGGAGCCGACGGAGTTGCCGAGCCGAGTTGGGATACGCCCCTGGGCGCGGGCCGGCCAGGGTGGCACATTGAGTGCTCGGCGATGGCGACGTCAATCCTGGGCGAGAGCTTCGACCTGCACGCCGGCGGCGAAGACCTGATGTTCCCGCATCACGAGAACGAGATTGCGCAGAGTGAGTCCGCGACGGGTCATACGTTTGCGCGGCACTGGATGCATGTTCGTTTTCTGCTGGTTGAGGGGAAGAAGATGTCGAAATCGGAGGGGAATTTCTATACGCTGCGCGATCTGCTGCTGAAAGGCCATCGCGCGTCGGCCATCCGCTATGTGCTGTTGTCGGTTCCCTATCGTCACCAGATGAACTTCACGTTCGAGGCGCTGAGCGCGGCGACGAATACGCTCGACCGGCTGCGTACGTTCCATGCGCGAATTCTGCGCGGCGGGTTTGCCGCTGGCGTCGACGAGGCCGTGCGCGCGGCCACGGCGAAGGCGGCAGCGGACTTTACTGGCGCGCTGGCGAACGATCTGAACACGGCCGAAGCCTCGGCGGCGATCTCGGAGATGGTGCGGACGGCGAACTCTGCCGCCGACGCGGGGACTCTGGGCATGGAGAATGCGGACGAGATTCTGCACGTGCTGACGGCGTTCGACGGCATCTTCGCCGTGCTGGTGGATCGCGATGCGGAACTGACACGCGAGGCGCTGAAGTGGGCCGAGGCCGAAGGCCGCATCGGCGAGGCATCGCCAGAACTTGTCGCGCAGATGGGTCTGAGCAACGCCGAGATCGAGGCTCTGGTGGCGGAACGAACCGCCGCCAAGAAGGCAAGGAACTTTGCGCGGGCGGATGCGATTCGGGTGGAGCTCACGGCGAAGGGCGTGGTCATCGAGGACGCGAAAGACGGCGTTCGCTGGAAGCGGAAGTAGCTGTGAGTGGCCAGGTGAGTCGTTAGAGGTTAGAGTGCTCGTCATGTCGCTATACACCAAAAACGTATAAACTATACACATCGTAGGGGAACGCCGATGCGGACCAACATTGATATCGACGACAAGTTGATGAAGAAGGCGATTCGAGCCAGCCGGGCCAAAACCAAGAAGGCGGCAGTAGTGGCAGGGCTGGAGCTTTTGGTGCGGCTGGAGGCGCAGGAGAAGGCGCTGCGTGAGCTTTGGGGCGCCGCAAAGTGGGAGGGCGATCTCGAGCAGTCCAGGCTGAGTCGCTTTGCGGATCAAAAATGGTGATCGTCGACTCGACGGTCTGGATCGACTTTCTGGCCGCGCACGCCAGCCCGGAGACCTTGTTTGTGAAGAAAGAATTTACACGGCGGAAAATCGGGCTAACAGACCTGATCCTGTGTGAAGTTCTGCAAGGCCTTCGTGACGAGGCTTCCTTTGAACGAATCCGCCTGCTATTGACTATGCTTCCGATGTTAGACACAGGAGGTGCTGAACTGGCTGTTGCCTCAGCGCGGAATTATCGGGCGCTGCAAGCGAAGGGGATTACGGTGCGCAAGACAATCGACTGCCTGATTGCGACATTCTGCATTGAGCAGGGACACGCGCTGCTGCATCGGGATCGCGATTTCGATCCGTTTGAGGTGCACCTCGGATTGCGGGTGATTCACCCGTAACTGCAGTCACTCTTCGATGGGGACTTCCAGCATGGGGTCGGATGGGACTTGGGTGGCTTTGGTGCGGGACAGGATGACCGTCGCGACCGAGATGAGGATGATGACCATGCCGGCGAGTTCGGCGGGGGCGAGACGTTCGTGGAGCGTGACGACGCCGATGAGCACAGCGATCACCGGATTCACGAAGGCGTACGTGGAAACCTTGGTGACGGGAACGTGCTTGAGCAGGTAGACGTAGGCGGTGAGGCCGACGACCGATCCGAAGGTGGCGAGGTAGAGGACGGAGACGACTCCACCGGTTGTCCGTTGGGCGGTCTGGAAGTTGCCTCCGGCGATGGCGATGGCGAGGTTGACGACGCTGGCGGCGCCGATCTGCCAGGTGGTGGCGGCAAAGGTGTCGACCTTGAAGCGGAAGCGGCGAGATAGGACCGAGCCGACTGCGAACGACAGCGCGGCCAGCACCAGGATGAGGAAGCCGGCGACGCCCTGGCGGTCGGAATCTGACGGCGAGGCGCCAGCGGCCGAGTGCAGGCTGGGCCAGACGAGAGCAAACATGCCGATCGCTCCCAGCAGGGTGCCCAGCCAGCCGCGCAGGTTGAGGGTTTCGCCGCCGGGCAGGGCCGTTTCCATCAACGCGACCAGGATCGGGATCATGGCAATGACCAGCGAGGCGTAGCCGGAGGGAACCTTGGTCTCTCCCCAGATGAGCAGAACATTGTTGGCGGACATGAATAAGACGCCGACCAGGATGAGTTGCCATGCAGTGCGGCGCGGCATGCGGAGGCTGATGCCGCGTGCGACGCAGAAGACGCCCAGGATAGCTGCGGAGACCAGCGTGCGCAGCGCTCCCACCAGTGGAGGCGCGAGATGCAGGCCGGCAACGTGGATGGCGAGATACGTCGATCCCCAGATGAAATACACGCAGGCGAACGCGACGGCGATGCGGCTTTTAGCTGAGGATTGGGAATACATCTCTCTAAAGGTACTAGGTTCGAGCTACGAGGTTCGAGATGTTGGTCGCGCGAGCTGCGTCGATGCGTCTAAACTTTGGGGAACGGGAAAGCTATGGCGAGACGTTCTGCAGTTTCGAGTTTGTTTGGTGCTTACGCAGCGGCGCTGGCGCTTACAGTGGCGTGTGCGACGGTGTGCGTGGCGCAGGCGGTTCCGCCGCAGACGCTGCCGGATGTGTCCAAGACGTCAGCCGGCGCTCCGCACCGGACGCGGCTGATCTTGAAGGACGGCAGCTACCAGATCGCGATGAGCTACACCATCAAGGGTAAGGTGGTGAGCTACGTCAGCGCGGAGCGTGGCGAGGTCGAGGAGCTTCCCGCGGACCTGGTCGACTGGGACGCCACGCATAAGTGGGAGAAGCAGCACACGGCGTTGGATGAAGTGGACGGACAAGCGCAGCCTCCGGCGCCGACGATCGACCCAGAGCTGCTGAAGGAAGAGGCGGACCGCCGGGCGCTGACACCGGAGGTTGCGAAGGACTTGAATCTGCCGGATCAGGACAGCGTGGTGGCGCTCGATTACTTTCACGGCGAGCCGGAACTGGTGCCGTTGGTGCAGACGGAAGGCGATCTGAACCACACGACCACGCACAATATTCTGAAGCTGAGCATCAATCCGCGCTCGGCGCAGCACCAGATTGTGCAGTTGAAGGGCGAAACGGCGGCGGTGCAGATGCACGTGGATCAGCCGGTGATCTATCTGCGCGTGGGCGACGATTCCGCGATTTCACGGGGCGGAACTCCGCTGACGGTGGACACGCACGGGGCGGGCAACGTGCCTGGAGTGAAGGCAGACGCGAGCGGTGGTTCGCCGGATAGCGGGTACGTGATGGTGCGGGCGGATATTCGGACGGATGCGCGGGTGCTGGCGAGCTTCAACATCGGGATGTTGGGCACGCAGAAGCCGCAGGAGGACGTAGTGGAGACGACGACCGAGCTGCTGCCGGGCGGCCACTGGATGAAGGTTACACCGAAGAAGCCGCTGGATTTCGGCGAGTACGCGCTGATGGAGGTGGTCTCGGACAAGGAGATCAACAGGGGCGTGTGGGACTTCGGGGTGCATCCGGTGGCGCCGGAGAACCGCGATGTGATCAAGCCGGTGCCGAAGCGGCCGGCGACGCTGGAGCGACGCGAACCGCAGTAGCTTGTATAGGCCTTTTGCCAATACGGGGCATACGCACTGCGGAAACAACGACGGAGATTCTGACCTTGCGATCAGAATGACGACGTCCGAGGGGTTGCAAGGGCGTCTCCCGGACTACTGGGCCTTGATTACAGGGCTGATTACGGATCAGAAAGTTCAGGAGGACGGCGGGCGCGACATCTACTTGATGATCTTGATCGAACCGATGTAGTCGCTTAGGTGGATTGACGCAGCCGGCATGTGTATCTGGAGCCGGCGTTGGAAGCGCTTCTCGACAAAGGTGATCGGAAGTCCGGGGCAGAGATATCCGACGCGAGCGGGGCCGTTCAACTGCAGCGGCGCCACTTCGACTGAGCTGATGTGCGGCAGGAAGGAGCCGGACCCGGCATCGCCGAAGGAGCCAAACGTGGGATCGAGCTTCGCGTTCGGATCGGTGCAGGGGCCGGCCTTCCGGAAGGTCTGGACCGAGAAGCGGGGTGGGGTGTGCAAGGCCGACCGACAGTTGATGGCGGAATAGGTCTCATCCAACTCGCAGAAACCGAGTTGCGGGATGGTTTCACCCGACGTGGTGAGGGTGGAGCGAATGGGGTTCTGATCCTGAAGCTGCACCAGCGCGAAGTCCATGCTGACCGAGACCGGACCGGTGCTGAGGCGGTCGTAGACGCGTCTCGGGATTGAGAATTCCGAGAATCCGGTGAGTTGGCCTGAGGGTTTGCCGGAGGCGAGGGTCCCCGCCTGGGAGAGCCAGGGCGATTGCCAGGTAAAGCCGTTAGCGCCGGTGAGGGTCAGCCTGTGCCCTTCCAGGACGAAGCTGGTCCCGGGCTGCATGCCCGAGAGCAGCAGCGGCAGATGAAGGAAGAGCTGGGTGTTGGGATCGCTGGGCACGGACGTTCCGTAGGTACGCAGCGGATTGTTATCGAATCGGACGGCGATGGGAGAATCGTCTGCGGATAACTGGTATCCATGGGCTGCCAGCGATGTTCCCGGCACTGTGACCTGCAGGAGGAGAGTCAGGACCGGCGCCAGGGTTAGGAGGTACAGGGACCGCCGGGTGGTGCGGTTCCGGTATTGGTTGATGAGCGCCGATGCGAGCACAGCCGTAATCAGTAAGAGCTGCAGGGGCAGAAGGCTACGCGGAGCGAGTTCTTTGAACAGAGTCGAGAAGGAGGCTACTGCGACCAACAGGGACAGGAGCGCCAGCAGCACCAGCATGGCCTGTCCAATGGATCGGGTGAGTGCCGCCGCGCAGACGACGGGGAGGACCAGGACGAGCGTCAACAGCAGCAGATTATGCAGCAATGCCGGGATGCTCTGGACG
>Ga0302314_10005788_pt1 | contig 22489 bp, 24 predicted proteins | sample III_Palsa_N2_3_FD_200533 | JGI IMG/M metagenome (GOLD analysis project Ga0302314, IMG submission 200533) | Peat permafrost microbial communities from Stordalen Mire near Abisko, Sweden - III_Palsa_N2_3 | ecosystem: Environmental > Terrestrial > Soil > Palsa > Peat permafrost | place: Sweden...
AACCAGTAATCGACGGCGGCCTCGCGCGGGAAATCAAGGTCGTCCAACCCTGGTACGCCGGTCTTGCCCGGCCGCGAGCCCACCTTGTCGGAGTCGGGATAGACGCAGATTGACGCGTGCGGCCGGCCGCCCGCCGAGAGCATCACGACCCTTCCCGGTCCCGCCACTGAATGGGCGCCCTCGTGGCCGGAGGGGAAGCAGACGAGGTCGCCCGCGGTGAGCGCGCGCTCACCGCGCGGATCGCGCAGGACCGGGGAGCCCGAGACGACGTACAGCCACTCCTCGACGCCGTGGTGGTAGTGGTAGGGCCAGACCCAGCGTCCCGCATCGATCTCATAGACACTTGCACCGATTCGCTGCGCGCCGAGCTTCGGGCGCAGGCTGGCGCCGCGGTTGGCGATCGTTCCCCGCTCTTCATGCTCGTCGAGCTCGCAGTCGAACACGTTGACCCTGCGCATGGCGAGATGCTCGCATCTCGGTCGGCAGGCAAGCGGAGATAAGCTCGGCCGGCGATGCGCTGCGCGATTCTCACGGTCTCAACCTCGACCGCCGCCGGGGAGGGCGAGGACCTTTCCGGGCCGGCGCTGGCCGAGGCGGCGGCTGCGATCGGAGCGGAGGTGGTGGCACAGGCCCTCGTGCCCGACGACGTCGGCGCGATCGAGGCGTGGTTGCGAGCGCAGGTCGAGGCCGGCGTCGACCTGATCCTCACGACCGGCGGGACCGGGCTGACACACGATGACGTGACGCCCGAGGCGACACTTGCGGTGATCGAGCGCGAGGTCCCCGGGCTGGCCGAGGCGATGCGCGCGGCGTCGTTGCAGTACACGCCGATGTCGATGCTCTCGCGAGCCGTAGCGGGCACCGCCGGCGGCTCGCTGATCATCAACTTTCCCGGCAGCCCGAAGGCGATCACACAGCTGTTCGGAGTGGTTGAACCGGTGCTCAAGCACGCAGTTGCGACACTGCACCGGGAAAATGGACGACGCGAACGTCATCGAGCTTGACGGCCTGACGCGCCACTTCGGTGAGCGCACAGTGCTACGCGACGTCTCGCTGACGCTCGGTGCGGGGCAGACGCTCGCCGTGCTCGGTCGCAACGGCGCCGGCAAATCGACGCTGCTGCGAATCCTCGCAACGCTGCTGCGCCCGCATGCGGGCAGCGCCACGCTGTTCGGCGAGCCGTTACCACGTCAGAGCTGGAAGGTGCGCGGGCGCGTCGGCCTGCTCGGTCACGAGCCGCTGCTCTACCGCGACCTCAGCGGCCGCGAGAACCTCGTCTACCACGCACGGCTGCACAGGGTGTCGCTCGACCGCGTCGAGGAGGTGCTCGCCGCTGTCGGGATGCGCGAGCGCGCCGACGATCCCGTGCGCTCGCTCAGCCGCGGCATGGTCCAACGCCTGACGGTGGCACGGGCGGTGCTCCACAAACCCGAGCTGCTGCTGCTCGACGAGCCCCGCTCCAACCTCGACCCCGCCGCCGGCGAGCTGGTCGAGCCGCTGATCGGGCGCGCCTCCGGTGTCACGCGGGTGCTGACAAGCCACGACCCGCAGGCGGCGCTCGCCGAGGCCGACCTAGTGCTCGCGCTCTCCGGCGGGCGCGCCGCCTACGTCGGTACCCCGTCCGGACTCGATCCCGACACGCTCAGGAGTCTCTACGCATGAGGACCGCCTCCGCGATCCTGCGCAAGGACCTGCTGGTCGAGCTGCGCACGCTCGAGACGATCCCGTCGATGTGGCTGCTCGCGGTCATCACCTACGTGATCTTCCACTTCGGGCTCAACCAGGACACGGTCAAGGGGCAGCTCGCCGCCGGGGTGCTCACGGTCACGCTGCTGTTCGCAGCGATGCTGGCGGTCAACCGTCTGTTCGTCGCCGAGCGCGAGCAGGGCGGCTTCGACGCCTTCCTGCTGGCGCCCGTCGACCGCACCGCGATGCTCTACGCCAAGGCCGGAGCGCTGTTCATCTTCATGGTCGCGCTCGAGTTGGTCGCGGTTCCGGCCTTTGCGCTGCTGCTCGACCCGCCGTGTCTGGGGCACTCGCTGCCGGCGCTGCTGCTGATCCTGTTGCTCGCCGATGTGGCGTTCGCGGTGATCGGCACGTTCGTCTCGGCGATCGCCGTGCACACCCGCGCTCGCGACCTGATCGGCCCGATCATCGGGCTGCCGCTGCTGCTCCCCGCACTGATCGCGACCGCGCGAGGCATCGGGCCGCTGCTGGTCAACGGTTCCAGCGGCTCACCATCGGCGAAGTGGCTGGCGGTGCTCGCGCTCTATGATCTGATCAACGCGCTCCTCGCTATTGGCCTGTTCGACTTCCTGCTCGAGGAGTGATTGAAGGATCATGAGCATCCACGTTCGGCACCTTCGCGGCCTCACGATCGCCACCGCCGTGACAGTGACGGCGGCGCTGATACTCGTCTTCTTCTACGCCCCACTCGACGCCGAGCAGGGCTTCGTCCAGAAGATCTTCTACATCCACGTACCGCTAGCGATCGTCTCGCTGGTCGGCTACTGCTTGGGCGGCGCGTTCGGCCTGATGTACCTGCGCACCGGCAAGCGCGTCTGGGACATGCGCTCCTACTGCGCGATCCACATGTCGTTGATCTTCTCGATCGGCGGGATCGTCGCGGGCTCGATCTGGGCCAAGGCGTCGTGGGGACATTGGTGGGTCTGGTCCGAGCCGACGCTCGTCTCCTACCTGATCGTGATCCTGCTGTTCTGCACCTATCAACCGCTGCGCTTCTCGATCGAGGACCCCGAGCGCCAGGCGCGCTACGCGGCTGTCTTCGCGGTGGTCTGCGGCGCGTTCGTGCCGATCAACTTCATCGTCGTCAGGCTCTCGGCCGAGTACGTGCACCCGCGCGTCCTCAACCTCGAGGGCGGCAATCTGCCCGGACCGATGAAGCTCACCTTCTACCTCTCGCTGCTCGGCATCGCGCTGCTGTTCGCGACCCTGATGAAGTACGAGATGGCCGCCAAGGAGATGCGCATCGAGACGCGCCGCCTGCGCCGCAAACTGCTTGGCGATGATGCCGTGCGCCCACTTGGAAGGACTGCCTCACCCTCATGATCGCCCTGTTCGCCGAGGCACCGGCGCTGCCGCTGCACACCGCCGGCCCGTACGTCGCCGCGGCGTACATCGTGTTCCTGCTGATCGTGCTGATCTACGTGTGGCTGATGGCCCGCAAGCTGATCAACAACAGCCGTGAGCTGCGCGAGCTGCGCACTCGGCTCGATGAGCGCACTCGGCTCGAGGAGCGCACTGAGCTCGAGCAGCGAGGCTCCGGCACCGAGCCAGAAGCGCGAGCCGCAATCGCGAAAGAAACTGATAATGATTCTGATTCTCATTATCAAGTTGAGCTCGACGAGACTGGCGCCGGAACTGGGGGGGCTGGACTCCAATGAGTGAGCTGCTCGCGATTGGGGTCTCGCACAAGACGGCGCCGGTCGAGGTGCGTGAGCGCCTGGCGCTGACAGACGCGCGTGCCGCCGAGTTCGTACGTGATCTGCACGGCGTGTCCGAGATCCAGGAGGTGGTGGCGCTCTCCACCTGCAACCGCACCGAACTGTACGTGGTCGTCGATGACCCTGTCGAGGCCGAGAGCGCGGTTCTGGGGATGCTCGCCAAGCAGGCGAGCATCCAGCCGACAGCACTCGCTCCCGCGATCTACTCGCACCGCAACTGCGAGGCCGCCCGTCACCTGTACCGCGTGAGTTCGGGGCTCGAGTCGATGATCATCGGCGAGGATCAGATCCAGGGCCAGGTGCGCCGCGCGTACGACGGCGCGCTCGAGCACGAAACCAGCGGGCCGTTCACCAACCACCTGTTCAAGGCCGCGCTCGCGACTGGCAAGCGTGTGCGCACGGAGACCGCGATCGGCGCTGGGCACATGAGCCTGCCGTCGGTCTCGGCGATGCTCGCCAAGGAAGTGTTAGGTGAGCTGGCCGGACGTCGCGTGGTGATCATCGGTACCGGCGAGAGCAGCGAACTCGCCGCACGCGCGCTCGCCGAGGCAGGCGCCGAGTTGATCTTCGTCGCCACCCGCCGGCGCGACCGCGCGGTGAGCCTGGCAGCCCGCTTCGATGCCAGCAGCGTCGCCTTCGACGAGCTTCCGGACGCACTGGTCGACGCTGACATCGTGGTCTCGGCGACCTCCTCGCCGCATCTGCTGATCGAGGTCGAGGAGCTTGATCACGTCCAGGCGCAGCGCGACCAGCGACCGCTGTTGATCATCGACCTGGCCGTCCCGCGCGATGTCGAAGCGGCGTGTGCGGGCGTCGAGGGCGTCTCGCTGTTCGACGTCGACGACCTCGAGGCGGTGGTCGCCCGCAACCGCCGCGTGCGCCAGAGCGAGGCGCGCAAGGCGGACGGGATCGTCGAGGAGGAGATTCAGAGCTTCGCGACCTGGCTGGGGTCGCTCGAGGTCTTGCCCACGCTCGCGGCGCTGCGCAATCAGGCCACGGACATCGTCACACAGGTGCTGTCGGAGAACGACGGCAAGTGGGAATCAGCCTCAGAGCACGATCTCGAGCGTGTGCGGGCGATCTCCCGGGCGATCGTCAACCGGCTGCTGCATCACCCGACGCTGCGCATCAAGGAGCTCCGCGACGATCGTGTGCATGCGCGCATGGCGCTGGTCCAGGATCTGTTCGGACTGAGCGTCGACGATGGGCCGGCACTCCGCGACGCGCCGGTTGAGGCGGAGGACCTCGCGGAGATCCGCAAGCTTCCGGAGCGCAAGGGCAGCTCAACCGGCCCGACGCGGTGATCCGCATCGGCACGCGCGGCAGCGCGCTCGCGCTCGCGCAGGCCAATCTCGTCGGCGCTCAACTCGGCGAGCACCAGATCGTCGTGATCACAACCGCAGGCGACCGCGGCCAGGGCCTCAACGACAAGTCGCGCTGGACCTCGGCGCTCGAACGCGCGCTGCTCGACGACGAGATTGACATTGCCGTGCATTCGGCCAAGGACGTGCCGGGGGAGTTGGCCGACGGAACGGTGATCGCAGCCATACCCGAGCGCCAGGATCCGCGCGACGCTCTATGTGGCTTCGCCGATTTCGCGTCGCTCGGATCTGGCGCTCGCGTAGGCACAAGCAGCATTCGCCGGACGGCCCAGATCCGCGCGCTGTGCGAGGACATCGAGGTGGTCGAGCTTCGCGGGAACGTCGACACCCGGCTGCGGAAGCTGCGCGCCGGCGAGGTGGATGCTCTGGTTCTGGCAGTCGCTGGGCTCAACCGCCTCGGCCGCGAGAGCGAAATCGGCGGAGTCATCGATCAGTTCGTTCCCGCACCCGGCCAGGGCGCGCTGCTCGTGCAGGCGAGGGCTGGCGACGAGCGGGCGCGCAAGATCAACGACCCCGAAGCGGAGCGTTGCGTCATTGCCGAAAGGGCACTCGCGAGCCACCTCAACGCCACATGCCATACCCCCCTTGGAGCGAGCACAGTGCCCGCATCCGGCACTGACGTCACGCTCAGCGCCTGGATCGGCCTCCCCGACGGCTCGCATTGGATCCAAGATGAGCTGACGGGCGAAGCAAACACGGTCGCACAAGACATGGCAGAGCGGCTGACGGCCGCCGGTGCGCGTGAGCTGCTGGCGCGTGCCGAGGAGATGGCGGCGCCGTGACCGTCTACCTCGTCGGGGCCGGGCCTGGTGACCCGGGCCTGATGACCGCCCGCTCGCTCGAACTGATCGCGAGCGCTGAGGTGATCATCCACGACCGTCTGATCCCCGCCTCGGCGCTCGATGGCGCGCGTCCCGACGCACAGCTGATCTACGCGGGCAAGGAGGGCGGCGGCGAGCAAGTGCCGCAGGCCGAGATCACGCGATTGCTGGTCGAGCACGGCCGCTCAGCCGAGACGGTCGTGCGGCTCAAGGGTGGTGACCCGTTCGTCTTCGGACGCGGCGGCGAGGAGGCCGAGGCGCTGATCGAGGCCGGGATCGCATTCGAGGTGGTGCCCGGTGTGACCGCCGGGATCGCCGCGCCGGCCTACGCAGGCATCCCCGTGACCCACCGTGACGCTGCCAGTTCCGTTGCCTTCCTTACTGGCCATGAGGACCCCGGCAAGCCCGAGTCGGCGCTCGATTGGCGTGCGCTCGCCGCCTTCCCGGGGACGCTGATCGTCTACATGGGCGTGCGTCAGCTCGAGGGCATCACCGCACGGCTGATCGATGGTGGTCGTTCTCCGGATGAACCGGCGGCGCTCGTCCAGAGCGGCACGCTCCCGGGGCAGCGTTCGGTGCAGGGGACGCTTGCGACGATCGCAACACTCAGCCGCGAGCAGCAGATCAAGGCACCGGCGATCGCGGTCTTCGGACCCGTAGCGGCGTTGCACGACCGGCTCGGATGGATCGAACAGCGGCCGCTGCAGGGTGTGACGATCGCGGTGACGCGCGCTCGCGCCCAGGCCTCGCGAATGGCCGAGCGCCTGCGGGGTCTCGGCGCCGAAGTGATCGTTGCGCCGGTGATCAGCATCGAATCCCTCCCGGGACCGGCCCCGGAGCTCGATAGCTACGACCTGGTCTGCTTCACCAGCCCGACCGGGGTCGAGGCGTTGTTCGAGCGGCTTGAAGCCGAGGGACTCGACTCGCGCGCCTTCCCCAGCCGCAACCAGACCCGCGTCGCCGCGATCGGGCCGGCGACAGCACGTGCGCTGAGCGCCCGCGGCATCAATACCGACGTGATGCCCGAGAAGGCCGTCGGCGAGGCACTGGCGGAGGCGCTTGGCAACGTGCCGGTGACGCGTGCGCTGGTGGCGCGTGCGAGGGAGGCACGTGACGTGGTTCCGGAGGCGCTGCGCGAGCGCGGTGCCGAGGTCGACGTCGTGGCCGTCTATGAGACCGTCGTCGAGCTGCTCGATCCGGGGCAGGTCGCCACCGTCGCCGCGGCCGACTTCATCACCTTCACCTCCGCCTCCACCGTGCGCAACTTCCTGGCTTCGGTCGGCGGCGCCGAGGCGTGGTTGGCCCGTGGGCAGTCGCGGCCACGCACGGTGAGCATCGGACCGGTAACCAGCGATGAGCTGCGGCAACATGGCCTTGAGCCGGACATCGAGGCGCAGGAGCACGACATCGACGGCCTCGTCGCTGCGATGATCAGCGCGTGAGCGTCACCCGTCGCCGCACCGTCATCACACTGCTCACGGACTACGGGGTCGTTGACGAGTTCGTCGGCGTACTGCATGGCGTGATCGCAGGCATCTGTCCGGACGCCGCGGTGATCGACCTCAGCCATGGCGTACCACCTCAGGACATCCGCGCGGGCGCGGCGGTGCTCGTGCACTCATTGCCATACATGCCGGTCGGCGTGCATGTTGCGGTGGTTGACCCGACCGTCGGCAGTGACCGCCGGGCGGTCGCGCTGCGGCTGGCCGACGGACGGATCCTCGTCGGTCCCGATAACGGTCTGCTCTGGCCCGCGGCGGTGGCCGGCGGGGGAGTCGAGCAGGCGGTCGAGATATCAGCCTCGCCGTGGCGACTCGAGCCCGTTTCGGCAACCTTTCACGGGCGCGACATCTTCGCCCCCGTGGCCGCCCGTCTCGCGAGCGGGGACTCCCTGGACATGGCTGGAGAGGCGTTCAATCCGGACCAGTTGGTGCAGCTCGAGGCCCCGCGCGCCAGCACGGAACATGGGGTCGTACTGGCACCCGTGATCGGTGTGGACGGCTTCGGCAACGTCCAGCTGGGTGCGGTCCACGAGGACATCGAGAGCATCGGCTTGGGGCTGGGAGACCGGATCGAGCTGACGCTCGAGTCAGGCGAAACGCGTGTCGGCACCTACGCCCTCACATTCAGCGATGTCTCAGGCGGCGAGCTGCTCCTGTTCGAAGACTCGACGATGCAGCTGGCGCTGGCCGTCAACCGCGGCAGAGCGGCGGACCACCTTGGGGTTCGCGCCGGAGATCGGTTGCGGATCAGCGTCTGTCGCGAGCTGTGACGGCGGTGGCCCGAGAGCGGCTCGGCACCCCGCGCGCCCACCTGCGCCAGACCGACTCGACGAACACGATCGCGCGCGAGCTCGCCGCTCGCGGCGCGCCTCACGGAACGCTCGTGACCACCGATGAACAGACCGCGGGCCGCGGGCGCCAGGGCCGCGCCTGGAGCTCGCCGCGGGGTACATCGTTGCTTTGCTCATGGGTGATCCGCGATCCAGGCCCGCTGCTGTCGCTGGCGGCAGGGGTCGCGGTCGCGGAGCTGGTCGGCGACCAGGCGCGCGTGAAGTGGCCAAACGACGTGCTGATCGGCGGGCGCAAGGTCTCCGGCATCCTCGTCGAGGGCCGGCCGCAGGAGCGCTGGGCGGTGTTGGGGATCGGCATCAACGTCGCGCTCGAGTTGGAACAACTGCCTGAAGAGCTGCGCGATCGCGCCGCCACCCTGGGGCTGACGACGGCCGACCTCGAATCGACGCTCGCACGCCTGCGCGACGCGCTCGAGCGCTGGCTGAGCGCCTCCGACGCGGCGGTGCTGCAGGCCGTGCGCGCGCTCGACGCGCTGCGCGGTGAGCCCGTGCGCTGGGAGGGCGGCAGCGGCATGGGCACCGGCATCGACGACTCCGGCCGGCTGATCGTCACGCGCCCGGATGGTTCGAGCGTCGCGGTCGACGCCGGCGAGGTCCACCTCGGCCTCGCGCCAAGCCTCCCGTGAGTGTGAGTTAAGCGTCGAGCAGGTTGCCGAGCGTCAGACCGCTCTGTACTGACCGTGTTTGCTCAGCGACGATGTCGGAGCCGCGCTTCGCGTCGCTATCGGCGCGCTTTATCAGCAACCATTGCGGCTTCTCGCCGCCGTGTGTTCGCTGAAGGGCGAAACCACCCTGCAGCTTTTCGCCGTGCAGCATGAACACCGCATGGCCGCGCTGCAACGCTTCGGGCCAGGCCACGCGTCCGCCCTGCTCATAAGAGCCGCGATCCCACAGAATGACCCCGCCAGAGCCTGTTCTTCCTTCGAAGGCGTTGTGCGCCAGCGAGTGGTCTTCCACCTGTACCGCCAGACGCTTGACGGCAGGGTCCATGGATGGGCCCTTGGGAACTGCCCAAGAGCGCATCACGCCGTCGACCTCGAGGCGGAAATCGAAATGGTGTGCCGTGGCCTGATGTTCCTGCACGACGAACACCCCGGCCGGGACACCACGGACCATGAAGTGCTCGTGCCCCTCGACGCCAGCAGGCAGTTCCGCAACCGTCTCGACCCCGTCAACAGACCGTAACCACATCGCAAGGTCGCGAACCGAATGCTTCTCCCCCTCGACGTGAGCGCACAGAGTTCCCTCGTCGTCGAGGCGAGCCCAGCCTCGCAAACCCAGTTGAACAGCCTGTGCGCGCACCTGATCCCGCAGCGCGTACAAAGAGACGCTGCCACCAACCCTGATCCGCTCGGCTTCTAGCTTCGCCACGCTGTTGAGTAATTTAGAAGTGTGAGTCGTTCCACCAGCCAGGTTCAACCGCCCGGTATGCCTTCGATGCGCTCGCCGGGCAGACGGCCTTCAGCGCAGCGTGCGATCGCGGTCGTGTACGTGACCGCGATCTTCATGACTGGGATCGACATGCAGATCGTCAATGTTGCGCTGCCGACGTTGAGCCGGACGTTCAGCGCGCGGCTGCCGGACGTGCAGTGGACGGTGATCGCCTATCTGCTCACGCTGGCGATCGTGATCCCCGCCTCGGGGTGGATCGGAGATCGGGTCGGGACCAAGCGTACGTTCATCTTCGCGCTGGCTCTGTTCACCGCCGCATCGGCGCTGTGCGGCGCAGCCAACAGCCTGCCTGAGCTGATCGCCGCCCGGGCCCTGCAAGGGGTCGGCGGCGGTATGTTGACGCCGACCGGAACCGCGATGCTGTATCGCGCCTATGGACCCAATCAGCGGGCGCGGGTGGCGCGGACATTGATCCTGCCGATTCTGGTCGGGCCCGGTGCAGCACCGATCCTCGGTGGTGTCCTGACCCAGACGCTGTCGTGGCGGTGGGTGTTCCTGATCAACGTGCCGGTTGGCATCGCGATGAGCGCATTCGCCTACCTCTATCTGCCCGAACATCGGGAGGCACGTAGCGGCCGGCTAGACGTCCGCGGGATGCTGCTATCTGGGGTCGGCCTGAGCGCGCTGCTGTATGCGATCAGCGAAGGTTCGGTGGTCGGCTGGACGGCACCGCAGATCCTCGTTAGCGGTGTCGGCGGGATCGCATTGCTGTGGGCGTTCGCTCGAGGGGCGTTGAGGGTCCCTGAGCCAATCCTGCGGCTGCGACTGCTGGGGGAGCCACTGCTGCGCGCGACCAACATCGTGTTCGTGCTTACGGGCGGCGTGTTTCTCGCCAGCCTCTACCTGACGCCGATCTTTCTACAGCAGGTGTTGCACCAGTCGCCGATCGGCTCGGGCACAACCACGTTCGTTGAGGTAATCGGCGTTGCCGTCGGATCCCAGACGCTCGGCCGGCTCTACCCGCGGCTCGGGCCGAGGGTACTGACCGGGATCGGGGCGATAACGCTGACCGCGTACATGGCGCTGTTCCTGTTCGTATCACCCGGTGTGAACCTGTGGCTGGTCCGGGCCCTGATGTTCTTCGGCGGCGTCGGCAATGCCGGCACGTTCCTGTCGATCCAGACATCGATGTTCACCCACATCTCCAGCCGGGACACCGGCCACGCGTCAGCGATCTACAACACGATTCGGCAATCGTCGATAGCGCTCGACATCGCCGTGCTGACGACGGTCGTCGCGGGCGCCGGGGGCGGCCTGGCGGCGTTCCACGATGCGTACCTGACAGGCGCGATCCTCTGCGCCGTCGGCTGTGTGCTGGCATGGACGCTGATCAGCACCGACGCGGCCCGCTCGACGATGGGCCAGTCGTCAGAGTCTGAGCATCCTGCCCGCGCCGCCGCCGTCGGGACCCTCGGCGACTGACAGGACCCCGCGGACGGAGCGCGCGGAGGGTTATCCCGCTCCGCTGGATCGAGAGCCGCTCCCGCGCTCGCGAAGGCTCAACCGGATTCGACTGCGGCCTTGATCCTGAGCGCGAAGTTCGGCGCGTCCTTGGCCGCAGCCTTCGCCGCGAACCCGACAAGAAGCTTCCCGACTCCGTGGCCCTCGAGCGTGTTATGGATCGTGACCTTGGTCTGCTGGTCGCTGAGTGCCTCAAGGTCGTATCCGCCCTCGGGCACCGTGACCGCATTCTTGGACAGCTCCTTCCAACGGATCTTCGTCGGCGCCTCGAAGACAGTCAGCTCGAACTTGCGGCTCGTTTTCATACCAGCGTCCTTGACTGTGCTCTCGAACACCGTTCCCACCGCGGGTGGGCCATCGGGGATCCGTTTGATCTCCTGAACACGAGGGCTGAACTTCGCGTCGTTCGTTCCAGCCGCCAAGAACTCGAAGACCTCGCCTATCGGACGGTCGATCACCGCGTCTGCGCTAAATCCATGTGCCATGCCGATCCCGCTCTCTAGTCGATGCAATCCCCGAGCACCTACACCGTATCGAGCAGAAGGCGATCGCATATATCGTTCTCGTGATGTCGGCGAGAGCGCAGCAGGACCGGATGGTCGTCGCGCTCGCGGCCGTGACATGTGGACGGCTCTCGTACGCCTCATCTGTTTGCGCTGGCCGGGGACAGTGCACCGCATCAGCCGATCAGTACCGCGTGCAGGTGACCGAGCCGTCGTCGGGATCAGTCGTCGGAAGGGCTCGGACCGGTGAGCACAGCTCCGAGGTCGTGCTCGAGCACTGGGGCGGCGACGCCGAGATGCTCACCTTGCGCTCAGGGCTGACCGGAACGGTGAGACCGGCTGGACCACTCGAGCGCGCGCGGGTAGCCGCGCGCATGATCAACTACTACGACCTCGACTCGCTGCAGATCGCGTATCCGGACGGGGCCGAACTGTCGGCGGGTAGGACCGAGATCGTTCTCTACGCCCCACGTCGGGGCTTTCTGCGCCGCCGAAACCGGCTCGTGCGCGCCACGGTCAACGAGCTGCTGTAACCGCCCGCGACGTCTTATGAGCGCAGCGACAGCTGCAGCTCGATGATGCAGTGGAGGTCGGCCAGTCCGGTGAAGGTCCTGGGGTCGAGGCCGGTTGTTTCTGCGATGCGCGTGAGGCGGTAGCGGACGGTGTTGGGGTGGACGTGGAGGGCTGACGCTGCGCTCGTGATGTTCATGTCCGCGGTCACGAAGGCTGTGATGGTTTCGATCGTGATCTCGCGCTCCTTCTGAGGCAGCAGCTTCAGTGGCGTCGACTTCTCACGGATGAGTTCGCGGGCGTCGCTTCCGGAACTGAGAAGCAGCAGTTGCAGGCTGCCGAGTTCGGTGAGCTTGACCACGGGCCGGCTTGGGCTCGTGTAGCTGAGGGTGAGTGCCGCGGCCGCGTATGCGTCCGGGATGCCGGCAAAGCCCGTCGGGGAATCGCTGGCGCCGATGCTGAGTTGAACGTCCCGTTCACGCGCCGCGCGCGCAGCGCTGTGGAGACGTGAGACGGGTGGCGATCCCGGCGCGATGACCACCACCTCCTCGTGGTGGACGGTGCCCAGCGGGCGGGCAGTGCCGAGCGCCAGGCTCTGCTCGAGTATGTCGAGGGCCGTGCTGAGCGCCGCACCGAGGTCGGCCGCGGGCTCGGTGATGCGGCCGATGATGACCTGTACCGGCCCGGCCGGACGCAGTCCAGGGGCCACAGATCTGAGGCCCCTCTGGACCGGCCGACCAGTGATGAGACCATCCACAAGCTCGGACACCGCTCGCCCCGTCGCTGCGCGGACGCGAGTGTCCTCGCGCAGGAAGGCCTCCGCGGCGTGGGTGGTGATGGTGTCGACGGAGTCCAGGACGAAGCGCCCGACGGAATGCCCCGCGACGCGGGTGAGCCGCAGCCGCGTCGCCTCCTCCATCGCCGTGTCCCAGTAGAAGAACAGCGCGGCTCGATAGGCGTGCAGGAACGACTCGAGATCGATGCCGCTGCGAAGCCTGTCAGCGGCCTGCTCCTGGATGATCGGGATGTCCCCGCGCTGTACAGGGATGTGACGGATCATCGCGTCGCTGATCGCCAGCGATGTCGCGGTGGAGAGCTCTGTGATGCGATCGAAGACCGCCGGTTCCAACGTCGAGTACGCCGGAACCTGATCACGGATGCGCTGGACCATCTGTGCAGCGATCGCGTCGTTGCGGGCCGCGAGCGCCAGCCCGACTCGATGAAGGCTTCGATATGGGTCAGCCGTTGCTGTTGGCACCGGTTTAGAGGATCTCACAAAAATAGTGCCTTAGGTTCGTGAAACGACCTCATGGCAAATCGAGGCGCTGTAGTCATGATCGATACATCAGTTGCAGAGCGAAAGGAACACCCTGATGTCATCCTCATCCCAAAGTCTTCGTGGCCAGACCGCGTTGGTGACCGGCGCAACGGCCGGTCTCGGTCGCGCCACCGCGTTGGAGCTGTCCCGTCGCGGCGCCGAGGTTCTCGTTCACGGACGCGATCCGCAGCGCGGGCAGGAGACGGTGCACGAAATCACCGCCGCCGGCGGAACGGCCCGCTTCGTCGGCGCGGACCTCGGCTTGGCTGACGGAGCGCGACGGCTCGTCGAAGAAGCCGGGGACGTCGATGTCCTGGTCAACAACGCCGGCTTCTCGAGTTGGGCGCCGACCGCTGAGTTCGACATCGCAATGTTCGACGCGATGTATGCCAGCAACATCCGCGCCCCCTTCATCCTGGTCGCCGGTCTGGCGCCCGGCATGGTTCGCCGCGGGCACGGCAGCATCGTCAATATCGGCAGCATGGCCGCCAGCGTTGGTCTCGCGACCGGCGCCGCGTACGGCGCGACGAAGGCTGCGATCGAGGCGCTCACGCGCTCTTGGGCGGCTGAGTACAGCGACAAGGGAGTCCGCATCAACACCGTCGCTCCCGGGCCGATCTATACGCGCCCCGAAGCCAAGGAGCTGTTCGACGAACTCGGCACGACGACAGCAATGCGCCGCGCAGCGCAGCCGGAGGAGATAGCTGAGGTCATCGCCTTTCTCGCCTCACCCGAGGCGAGTTACATCACTGGCGCAACGATCGCGGTCGACGGTGGCCGCACCGCGATCTAAAGACAAACCCGACAACTTCAGGAGTCGACCGTGACGAACCCGAAATCGAATCAACAAGCTGACTACATCCCGAGCCCGAGCGAGCGGGTGAGCGAACAGGTCCGGCTCTACGAGGCAAGCGACGGCGCCGAGGGCGGAACGCTCGAGGGCAGGCCCGTCGTCATCCTGACGCACACCGGAGCGAAGACCGGGGGTATCCGAAAGAACCCGATCATGCGTATCCCAGATGGAGACGCGTATGTCGCCATCGCATCGGCGGCCGGCGCGACCACACACCCCGCCTGGTATTTCAACCTGATCGCTGACCCACGGGTTCATGTACAGGACCACGCCGAGCATCGCGACCTGATCGCCCGTGAAGTGCACGGAGTGGAGAAGGATCGACTTTGGGCGGTCGCCGAGTCCTACTGGCCGCACTTCCCCGAGTACCGGGAGAAGGCCGCCGGTCGCGAGATCCCGATCCTGCTGCTCGAGCCGCGCTAGAGCCTGCTACTCGAGCGACGCTAAAGCCGGTTGGCATCGATCAGGCGCGACAGGAAACGCTGGGTCGCCGCCTCACGCGGGGCGCTGAGGATCTGCTCAGGCGGGCCCTGCTCGACGATGCGGCCGTCCTCGAGGAAGCAGACCTGGTCGGCGACGTCACGGGCGAACGACATCTCGTGCGTCGCCAGGATCATCGTCATGCCCTCGAGCTTGAGCTCGCGAATCAGCTCGAGCACCTCGCCGACGAGCTCGGGGTCGAGCGCCGAGGTGACCTCGTCGAGCAGCAGCGCCCGCGGGCGGGTGAGCATCGCGCGGGCGATCGCCACGCGCTGCTGCTGGCCGCCCGAGAGCCTGTCGGGATAGTCGCGGGCACGCGACTCGAGACCGAAGCGGGCCAGCAGCTTGAGCCCGGCCTCGCGCGCCTCGGCGGCCGGGACCTTCTGTCCACGCACGGCACCGAGCACGACGTTGTCAATCACGCGCATGTGCGGGAACAGATTGAACGACTGGAACACAAGCCCCAGCTTGCGGCGGATTGGCACCGGATTGAGACCCGGGACCGTGATCGGCTCGCCGTCGAGGAAGATGTCGCCGTCGCCGATCTCCTCGAGCAGGTCGATACAGCGCAGCAGCGTCGACTTCCCCGAGCCCGAAGCGCCGATCAGCGCCACGGCCTCGTGCTCGCCGACGGTCAGATTAATGCCCTTGAGCACGTCCTGATCGCCATAGGACTTGGTCACGCCGCGGATCTCGAGTACCGGTGCTCCAGCGGGAGCACCGGGGATAACAGGACCCAGTCCGCTCATCGCGGGCCCAGTGCGAATGACGGGCCCCGCGCGCGGAGCGTTCGCGCCTGCAGGTGGTCGACGAACCGCGTCATTGGGATCGTCACGCACAGATACAGCGCCGCGGCGCCCAGCAGGGGCGTGAAGTTGAAGTACTGATCCTGGAAGATCTGCGCCACCCGGAACGCCTCCTGGGGCCCGAGGATCGAGACCAGGGCGACGTCCTTCTGGAGCGCGATGAAGTCGTTTAGCAGCGGCGGCGCCACCCGTCGCACGGCCTGCGGAACGATCACGGCGCGCAGCGCCTGCGCCGGCGAGAGCCCGAGCGCGAGCGCGGCGGCGCCCTGGCTGGGATGGATCGACATCAGGCCCGCGCGGAAGACCTCTGACACGTACGCCGAGTAACACATCGCCAGTGCCGCTCCGCCGAGCACGACCTCGTTGTTCGGCAGGCCCTTGAGATTGAGTGCCGGGACCGAGAAGCCGACGAGATAGACGAGCAGGATCGTAGGGATGCCTCGCATCACGTCGACGAACACGATGCACAGCAGCTTCAGCGGGAACAGTGCAGGGATGTCGAACGTGCGGATCAGCGCGATCAGCAGCGCCAGCGCGAGCACGCAGACCTCGACGATCAGGAACAGGCGAACATCGAGCCAGAAGCCCGAGAGGATCCCGCCGAATGCCTGGCTGAATCGATGTGCCGAGAAGAACGTCCGTCTAACGCTGGGCCAGCCCCGGGCGGTGACGATCCGTGCGGCCAGTCCGCCCAGCACCACCACGGTCGAGGTGCCGGCGATCGCGATGTGCCGGCGGGTACGCCGGCGACGGGCTTGTGCCCGATCCTCGCGCGTGGTCAGCGTGTGCTGCGTGCTCACAGGACCGCAGCGGGTGCGCCCGGCCCTACTTGAGGACCGGGACCGACACCTTCGAGGACATCCAGCGCTTGGTCAGCGCCGCGAGCGTGCCATTCGACTTGAGCTTGGCCAGCGCCTTGTTCACGCACGGCGTGAGCGCCGAGCCCTTCTTGAGCAGCAGCCCCCAGTTGTCCCCGCCGTTGGCACTGAACTGGCCGGCGATCGTGGTCTTGCTGATCTCAGACGACGTCAGATACAACGCCGTCGCGTAGTCGACGACGATCGCGGCGACGCTGTGATTCTTGAACGAGGCCACCACATCGTTGGAGGTGTTGAAGACCTGGATCTGCTTGCTCGGATCGATCTTCTGCTGAACGGCGCTGTAGCTGGTGGTGCCGATCTGCACGCCGATCACGGTGTTCTTGAACGCCGACAGCGACTTGGCGTGCGCGAGCGGCGAGTTCTTGTAGACGATGATCGCCTGCGGGTTCGTGTAGTACGGCGACGAGAAGGAGACGGCCTGGGCGCGTGCCGGCGTGATCGAGATCTCGTTGATGTCGAAGTCGAAGCTCTTGGGGCCGGGGGCGTACGAGGAGTCGAAGGGCTCGACGACCCACTTGACCTTCTGGGGGCCGAAGCCGAGCTGCTTGGCGACCGCGTAGGCGACGGCGCTCTCGAAGCCCTTGCCGTTGGCGGGCTTGTTGCTCTCGAAGTAGGGCGGGTACGCCGGATCGTCGGTGGCGACCGTCAGCTGACCGGTCGTGTGCACCGGGAGCTTCGAGGTCGAGCACGACGAGGCTGCGGCGGAGGCTGACTTGGCAGCCGCGGGGGTGGGGCCAGAGGCGGCGATGACGACGCTCGCGGCGAGCACCGGCACGACCGTGGCCAGGAGCGATTTCTTCAGCATCAGACCGCTGAATGTACAGCTGGCCGGTGCTGTTTGTGCGGTGGCCGGCTCAGCAGACGCTGAAGCGCGTCGTCAGCGACTTGCTGATCGTGACGGCCAGCTTGTGCTGCCTGCTGCGGCCCGCACGCGCGAGCATCTCGGTGTAGAAGGCGCGGACCGTGACCTTGTGAGCCCCGGCCTTGAGGCCGCGCAGCGAGAAGCGGGCTGTGGCCGGGAGGCGCTTGGCGCGCTTGGCCAGCGTGCCGAGCTTGAAGTTGGCGTAGCGGAACTTGAGCTTGGCCGCGTGCTTGATCGTCCGACGCTTGAGCGTGATGCCGAGCGTCGAGTTGGGCGCGTGGCAGGCCTGGGCGGTGCTGCTGGTGCCGCCCGGCGGCGGTGAGACGGTGAGCGTCAGCACCTGATTGCCGAGCGTCGCCGTCGTCGACGTTGACGTCGACGCGCTGGCGCTCGGCGCCGGGGCTGGCGCGGCGGCGATCCCGGCCGCCGGTACCAGGGCTATCGCGCTCGGTTGCGCGCCGACACTGATGGGGGTTCCCAGCACGCCAGTCGCCAGGGTGACCGGCGTCAGATTGCCGCTGTTGAGGTCGGTGACGTACGCGGTGCTGCCGTCGGCTGAGATTGCGATTCCCGACGGCTCCCCACCCGTCTGGATCGGTACCCCAATGGTGCCGGTGCTCAGGCTGACGGGCGTGATCGTGCCGCTGGTTTCCGTGGTCGCGCTCCTTCTTGCTACGTCGGGGGCGACCGTGCCGCCGGCGCTGGAAGTGATGTAAGCGGTCGCTCCATCGGGCGAGATCGCGATGCCGTCAGGCGTCGTCGAGTCGAGGTTGATCGGCTGGCCGAGACTGCCACTGCTCAGCGAGAGCGGCCTGAGCGTTGCATCGGCCGCGTCGGCGATGTAGGCCGTGTCACTCGACGCGATCGCGAACGCATCCGAGTTGCTGGGGATCAGGCTGGGGTTGCCGACCTCGCCGGTCGCAAGCGTTATCGGGTATTCGAAGCCGGTATCAGAGATGACGTACGCGGTTTTCCCGTCGGGGGTGAGGGCGATCGCGCTCGGGCGATTGTTCAGCGCGATCGGGGAGCCGACAGCGCCTGTCGCGAGCGTGACCGGGACGACCTCGGATGAGCCGAAGTCGGCCACATAGGCGGTTGCGCCATCCGGCGTGATCGCGATCCCGTCCGGCTGCGTGCCGACCGTGATCGGTGTGCCGACGACGCCGGTGGCGAGATCGACCTCGCTTATCGTGCCGGACTGTTCGTTGGTGACGTAGGCGAGCGGATCGCTCGCCTGGGCGACACCCGCCCAGACTCCGGACAGGGCAAGTACAGACACGACCGCGGTCAGGGTACGAGTGTTGAGAAGCCGCCTCACCTGATAGGTATCGGCAGCGCGCGCGCTTAGCTTTCGGGAGCCGGGCCTGTGCCTAGAACACTCGTCGATTGCCCGGAAAGCTGTCCTGCAGGCTAGGCGGCGTCGCGATCGAGCTCGCCGGGCTCGTCGTCGATGTCGTCGTCCGCGTCTGCGGGCTCGTCATCGTCGTCCGAGTCGTCGTCGTCCGGATCGTCGTCATCCGGCTCGTCGTCGTCTGAGTCGTCGTCATCCGGGTCGTCATCGACGTCGTCGTCGGGAACCGCGCGCGAGCCCTTCCGCTTGCCGACCAGCTCGAGCGCATCATCGAGCTCGACTGTCTCGTCGACGATCTCCGTCTCCTCGATCGCCGCGACGGCGGCCGTGGCTTTGGGCGTGCTGCCCTCGCCGGACTTGCGTGAGCGCCGGCGGTTCTTGCTGCGGCGCCCCTTGGGGAAGTTGCGCAGCAGCTCACGTGCGAGCGCGGCGGGCTTGCGGGCCATGCGTGTGCGTGCGCTGTTGATCGCCTCGGCTGCCTCGGGCGTGTGCGCCAGCGCCGCGGCCAGCAGCGCTGCCGACAGCCGGCGATCCTCTTTGCGCGTTGCGTGCACGAGCCGACGGGCGTTACGCGCGTGCGCCGCGCCGCTCGAGTTCACGAGCAGGCCGAGCAGGCGCTTGGTCTCCGGCCAGCGCTGCACGGCGTATTCCTCGTGCACCTCGCGCGTGTACTCAGCCAGCCGCCAGATCCAGTTGTTGGCCTGGTCGCGACGGCCGATGCGACGCTCAGCGAGCGCCTGGAGCATGATCTTGACGCCCTCACGGCGCTCGTCCCGTGGCCAGCCGGCCATGATGTCGATGGCGGTGTCGAAGGCCTCTGCGTCGCGCGAGGCTGAAATCTCCTGCAGCGCCCTCAGTCGCAGCTGCGCGCTGCGGTTGCGCTGCAGTGCGGTGACCAGGAACAGGCGGCGGAGCTCACCCTGGCGGTCGAAGTGGAGCATCGCCTTGGCGCGCCGCCAGGCGTTGGGCGCAACCCGCGCGCCGGCAAGCTGGGCCCACACGCGCTGCTCGCCGTAGTCGAGGTGCTCGACAGCGATCCGCCAGAGCTCGCGCTCGAAGACCTCGGCGCGCCGGTCCGGATCGGGCGTGACCGGCAGCACTCGGCGCTCGACTCGGATCCGGCGGCCGCGTCCGCGCCGCACCGGGCCGACGACGATCGCGCCGCCGCGATAGACGTCGCGGTCGAGCAGCGAGTGCAGCGTCACGACCGGGTCATCGTGCTTGGTGGCGGGGTGGACGAAATCGATGACGATGCCCGCCTCCTTGCCCGGATGACGGCGGGTGACGCGGCCGACGCGCTGCTGGTAGATGCGCTTGGAGGCCGTCGGCGCCAGATGCATGCAGATGGTCGCGCGCGGGCTGTTCCAGCCCTCGGCCAGCAGCTGCGCATTGATCAGAACATCGATCTTGCCGGCTTCGTAGTCGGCGAGGATCTTCGCGAGTTCGCGCTTGGGGGTTTCGCCGGAGACGGCCATCGCCTTCATGCCGAGCGCGCGGAACGATTCGGCGACGTTGTAGGCGTGCCTGACGCCGGCGGCATACACGACGCCGGGAACGCCGTTGAAGCGGGTTTTGTAGAGGTCGGCGATCGCCAGGTTGAAGGGCGTCTGGTCGAGCAGCTCGGCCAGCATCTCCTGGTCGAACTCGGTGTCGACCTCGCCGCGGCGCAGCGGCACCTTGGCGATCGTGCGGACGCCAGGACCGGGCGGGATGCGGATGCAGCGCAGCGGCGAGATCACGCCACGGCGTGCAGCCTGAGCGAGATCGAAGCGCGAGGTCTGCGTCGGGAAGAGATCGGTGACGTGTCTGGCGATCAGCGCGCCGGTCGCCGTCATGCCGATCCAGATCGGCTGATGCCACTTGCGGATCGCCGCCGAGGTCTTCTCGCCGAGCGCCGTGTGTGCCTCGTCGCAGATCACGATCGTGTACGCGGCCGAGATCTTGCCCGCGTTGCGCACGAACCACTGGTAGGTCTCGACCGTGACCGGGCCGTTGGCGGCGTCCTCGCCGATCAGCAGCGGCTTGCACAGGCGCTCGCGGTAGCCGCGGTCCTTTAGTTCTCCGATGAACTGGTCAACGAGGTTGCGGCGATGCGTGAGGATCAGCACGCCGCCGGTGCGCGAGGCTTCGACGAATCCGACGGCGGCCACGGTCTTGCCTGCGCCTGTGGCGTGCTCGAACCAGAAGCGCCTGGCGGCTCCGGGATCTTCCCCGAGCAGCTGCTCCTCTGAGATGTCCTCGTCGAGCCCAGCACCCTCGTCGTGCCAATCCTGTGGCTCCTCATCCTCAGGCTCTTCGCCGACGGGCTCGTCGTCCTCGGGCTCGTCGTCCTCGGGCTCGTCGTCCTCGGGCTCGTCGTCTTCGTCGAGCTCCTCGTCTTCGTCGGGCTCGTCGGGCTCGTCGTCTTCGTCGTCCTCGTCAGACTCCTCGTCCTCGTCGTCCGGGGCCTCAACCTCGGCGATCTCAGTCACCTCGTCGTCGACGGGATCCGGTTCGAGCTCGTCGACGTCCTCGAAGTCCTCGAACTCCACATCGGTCCCCGCGACCTCGCCGACCACTCCCGCGAGCAGCGCGGTGAGCGTGCCCGAGAGCGCGTCGACCTGATGGGCGGAGAGCACTGTGCCGTCGACGAGCTTGGGCTCATCCTCCGACAGCACTCGTTCAAGCCCCAGCAGCAGCGAGTACTCCTGGCGCCACTCCAGCGAGGGGACCTTCAGCCCTGCCGCGGCCTCGCCCAGCGCAGCGTCGAGCGCGCGCCGCCGGGGGGTCCCGGGCGCAAGCGCCTCCTGCGGCGTCTCGCCTTCGAAGACGAAACGCTCGCGCGTCAGTTGCTCCGCACGCTTAATCGCGGCAGAGCTCGGAAGGGGGGTGGAATCACCCATCTACGAGCAATTGAAAAAGGTAATGTGGAAAGGGAGCCGCAGAATCAGGCTCGCCGGCTCAAATGACGCTCTCAGTACTCGGTGAGAGCTGGTGTTACGTCTCCTCAGAGCGGCCGCATCCTCTCCGCTCTGCTGAGACTTAGAGGATAACGGGTATTTAAGCAGACCGGCAGACGGATCGCGATAACCGCCCGCCGCGGGCCCTCCGGGTCACCACCCAATTTGCGAACACCGGGGCCCGGTTATGGCAAGCTGTGGGACTGTGGAGACGCCTCACGCCGACACCACGCTCGGCTTCGAAATCCGGCGACTTCGGACTGAAGATGAGTTCGAGGCGGCGCTGGCGCTTCGACATGAGGTCTTCTGCGTCGAGCAGGGCGTGCCGGCCAACGAGGAGCGCGACGGTCGCGACCGCAGCGGGTTGCATCTGGTCGCCATCCAGGACGGCGAGCTGGTGGCCACCTGCCGGCTCGTCTTCGTCGGTACCACCGTGCAGTTCAGCCGCCTCGCGGTGAAGCGCAACGCCCGCCGTCAGGGGATCGCCTCGGCGATGCTGCGCGCGACCGACGCGGAGACCCGCGCGCACGGCGCCAACCGCATCGTGCTGCATGCGCAGACCTACGCGCGACCGCTCTACGACCAGGCCGGGTATGTCCCGCGCGGACGCGAGTTCGTCGAGGCCGACATCGAGCACATCGCGATGGAGAAGCTGCTCTGAGGGCACTGGTGCAGCGCGTCCTGCGCGCCTCCGTCACGGTCGACGGTGAGCTGGTCAGTGAAATCGGAGCGGGGTTGCTGGTGCTGCTCGGCATCACCACAGCCGACAGCGAGAGCGACGCCGAGCGGCTCGCGGACAAGGTCAGGACGCTGCGCGTGTTCGCCGACGCCGAGGGCCGCATGAACGAACCGCTGGGCGACCGCGAGATCCTCTGCGTGAGCCAGTTCACGCTCTACGGCGACACCCGACGCGGCAACCGGCCGAGCTACGGAGCGGCCGCACCCGGGCCGCAGGCCGAGCCGTTGTACACGCACTTCTGCCGCCGGGCGGGCGCCAAGCAGGGCATCTTCGGCGCTCACATGCAGGTCGAGCTCGTCAACGACGGCCCGGTG
>Ga0302314_10005790_pt1 | contig 22487 bp, 19 predicted proteins | sample III_Palsa_N2_3_FD_200533 | JGI IMG/M metagenome (GOLD analysis project Ga0302314, IMG submission 200533) | Peat permafrost microbial communities from Stordalen Mire near Abisko, Sweden - III_Palsa_N2_3 | ecosystem: Environmental > Terrestrial > Soil > Palsa > Peat permafrost | place: Sweden...
GGCCACGCCGTGCGCGCCCTGGGCGTCGAGACCTTCGGCCAATCCGGAGAGATCCAGGACCTCTATCGCGCCTACGGGCTCGACGCCGAAGCCATCCTCGACGCCGCCGCCGCGGCGCTATTTTAGCGGAGTAACCATCATGTCCATCACCATGGGTCTTCCCGGCGAGGTGGTCGCCTATGTCCAGAAGTGGGGGGTAAACGAGCACGAGGTGCTGAAGAGGTGTCGGACCGAGACCGCGGCCGATCCGCGGGCCATGATGCAGATCAGCCCCGAGCAAGGCGCGTTCATGCAGGTGCTGGTCCAGGCCATCCGCGCCCGTCGCGCGCTCGAAGTCGGCGTGTTCACCGGCTATTCGTCCACGGCCGTGGCGCTCGCCATGCAGGCGATGCACGGGGCCGACGCCGAACTCGTCGCCTGCGACATCTCCGGATCCCTGATCGACCGCGCCCGGACCTATTGGCGCGCCGCCGGCGTGGAGGACATTGTCACCGCTCGCGTAGGTCCCGGCGCCGACACTCTGCGGGCGCTTCTGGACGAGGGTCTCGCCGGCCATTTCGACCTCATGTTCATCGACGCCGACAAGACCGGCTATGGCGCCTACTATGAACTCGGCCTGGAGCTCCTGCGCCCGGGGGGCCTGATGCTGATCGACAATATGTTGTGGAGCGGCAAGGTGGCCGACCCCACCGATACCTCCGCTGACACGGTCGCGCTGCGTGATCTGGCCGCCCAAATTCACGCCGATCCGCGCGTGGAAGCGACCCTCGCCAGTATCGGCGATGGCCTTTCCATCGTGGTGAAGAAGTAATCCTCGCCACGCTCACGCGACAATTTCTTTACATGGGGCTTGGCAAGGGCGCGGAATTGGCCATTCTCTCTCTATGGGGGCTCGCGCGATCGCCGCGACGGCCTTTCTGGGAGCGAGAACACCAACATGCCCGATAAAAAGCCCAACGGACTTCAACAGGTTTTGAAACCATCAAACGAGTTGTCGGCGATTGTAGGCTCAACACCATTGTCTCGAGGCGAAGTCGTCTCGAAGATGTGGACCTATATCAAGGCCAACAAACTTCAAAACCCCGCCAACAAGCGTGAGATTATCGCTGACGCGAAGTTGAAGCCAGTGTTCGGGGGTAAGGACAAGGTGAACATGTTTGAGATGAACAAGCATCTCGCCAATCACCTGAAGTAAGCTCCAGCCGCCGAATCGATTCGCTTTTCCTCCCCCCGCGCGAGCGGGGGGAGAGAGCATTGGCCCTATAATTCCGTCCGGACTTTGAGCAGTTCCGGGAAAAACTGAGTATCGAGGGCCCGCGCGAGATACGGCAGGCCCTGGCTGCCGCCGGTGCCCATCTTGCCGCCGATGATCCGCTCCACCGTCTTGAGGTGCGCGAAGCGCCATTGCTGGAAGCGATATTCCAGGTCGACCAGCTTCTCCGCCAATTCATAGAGATCCCACCAGCGATCCGGGTCGCGGTAGACCGCGAGCCACGCGGCCTCCACGGAGGCGTCGCCGCCATAGGGCGCGCGCCAGTCACGCTCGAGCACGGTCGCCTCGATGGCGAAACCTCGCCTGGCCAGCAGGCGCACCGCCTCGTCGTAGAGGCTGGGCGAGGTGAGCATCGCTTCCAGGCGGGCGTGGATCTCCGGGCTGTGCTCATGCACCGCCAACGCCCCCGTCCGGCGCGCGCCCAGGATGAAATCCAGCAGTCGGTACTGGTAGGATTGGAAGCCCGAGCTCTGGCCGAGCGACGGGCGGATGAGCTGGTATTCGCTGGGGGTGAGCGTGGCCAGGACGTCCCAGGACTGGATCATCTGAGCCTGGATGCGGCCCACCCGGGCGATCATCTTGAGCGCGCTCGGAAGATCGTCGCCGGCGATCCGGTCGCGCGCGGCGGTGAGCTCGTGGATCGACAGCTTCATCCACAGTTCCGACGCCTGGTGGATGATGATGAACAGCATCTCATCGTGCTGCCCCGAACGCGGGTGCTGGCTGCTGAGCACGCGCTCCAGCTCCAGATAGCCGCCATAGCTGAGGTCAGGGGCAAGATGCTCGCCGTCCGGCCCGCGGTTCGTTTCACTCATGCGGCCTTCATCGCCTTGGCCCCGCCGAAATGGAAATGAAAAAGCAGGAGGGGGTTCTCCGCGCTGTCCCTTGACAGTCAGACCCCGTCAACCAAAAGAGTGATCACAGATTGAGGAGGGGAGCGTGAGCCCTGGGAACGCCATGATCGCCGAGGCTGCGGAGGCGCGCGCCTTCCTCGCGGCGCATCCCGAGATGCAATTCTTCGAGATCGTGTTCACGGCGCTCTCCGGCGTGCCGCGCGGCAAGCGCCTGCGCCGCCACGATCTGATGGCGATCTATGAGCAGGGCCGCTTCCTGCCGGGCTCCGTCCTCGTCTGTGATGTCACTGGGCGCGACGTCGAAGACACGGGCCTGGTCTGGGAGGACGGCGACGCCGACCGCGTCGCGTGGCCCGCGCCCGGAACGCTGGTTCCGGCGCCCTGGCTGGGCGGCGACACCGGCCAGGTCATCGCGTCCATGTACGAGCTGGACGGGGCGCCCAACGATCTCGATCCGCGCCACGTGCTGTCGCGGGTCATCGCCCGCTTCGCCGAGGATGGCCTCACCCCCGTGGTCGCCTGCGAGCTGGAATACTACCTCGTCGATCCGGCGCGCGAGGCGAACACCCCGCCCAGCCTCGCCGCCCCGCGCGGCGGCCTGCCGCCCACACAACACGGCGTCTATGGCCTGCGCGAACTCGAGGATTTCGCACCCTTCCTGCGCGAGCTTTGGGCCACCGCCGACGCTCAGAGCGTACCGCTGGAGGCGGCCATCTCGGAATATGCGCCGGGGCAGATCGAACTCACGCTACGGCATGGCCCCGACGCCCTGCGCGCCGCCGACGAGGCGGTGATGTACAAGCGTCTTGCCAAGGGCGTCGCCGCCCGCCACGGCCTTGAGGCAACGTTCATGGCCAAGCCGTTCGCCGAACTGTCAGGCAGTGGCCTCCACCTTCATGTGAGCGTCCTGAACGCGGCCGGCGAGAACATCTTCGCCGCCGCCGCTCCCGAGGGAACACCGGCCTTGCGCCACGCGGTGGGAGGCCTGAAGGAGGGCCTCGCCGAGGCCATGGCCATCTTCGCGCCCAACGCCAATTCCTACCGCCGCTTCCGGCCCAATTCCTACGCCCCCGTCGCACCAACCTGGGGGGTGAACAACCGCACCGTCTCTCTTCGGGTTCCCGCCGGACCGCCGGCGTCGCGCCACATCGAGCACCGGGTCGCCGGGGCCGACGCCAACCCCTACCTGGCGCTCGCCGCGCTGCTGACCGGCGTGCATCACGGCCTGACGCACAAGACCGATCCCGGGGCGCCCGTCACGGGCGACGGCTACGCCGCGGCGGCCAAGTCGGCCGAGCGCCTCCCGGCCCACTGGTATGCGGCCGTCGATCTCTTCGCCGACTCGACGGTGTTGAAGGATTACCTGGGCGAGCGCTTCGTCGCCATGTTCGCCGCCGTGAAACGGGCCGAGCAGGATCGCTTCAATGAGGTCGTCTCGCCGCTGGACTACGACTGGTACCTGAAGAATGCCTGAGGGGCGTCCCAGGTCGCGCCGCTCCCTCCTCGCGGGTCTGGGCGCCGTGGCGGCCGGGATCACCCTCGAAGCCTGCGCGCCCAAGGGCCCGGTGGGCGCCAACGGCGAGGAGCAGCGTCTCAACCTCTACAACTGGGACAATTACATCGGCGATACGACCCTCGCCGACTTCGGCAAAGCCACCGGGGTCAAGGCGAAGATGAGCCTCTTCTCCACCAACGACGAACTGTTCGCCAAGCTGCGCCCGGGTAATCCAGGCTTCGACGTGATCGTGCCGTCCAATGAATACGTCACCCGCCTGCGGATCGCCGACCTCCTACAGCCGCTCGATCACGCCAAGATCCCGAATTTGAAGAACATCCTGCCCAATTTCCTCAATCCGCCGTTCGATCCCGACCGGCGCTGGTCCATGCCCTACACTTGGCTGGTGCAGGGCCTCGGCTACCGCAAGTCCAAGATCGACGGCGTGCCGGACAGCTGGAAATGGGTGATGGCGTCCGACCGCTACAAGGGCCGCATCGGCCTTGTGTCCGAAGCCGACGACCTGATCGAACTGGGGGCCAAATATCTCGGCCATTCCGTGCGCCACATCCCGCCGGCCGTGATCGAGCAGGTGGCGGAGATGTACATCCGCCAGAAACCGAACATCAAAGTCTTCCACCACGACGATGGCCAGGACCTGCTGCTGGCCGGCGATATCGATCTCGTCATCGACTACAACGGCGACATCGCCCGGGTGATGCTGGAGGATCCCGACCTCGACTTCGTCGTGCCTCGGGAGGGCTCGGTGCTCAACTCCGATTGCCTGTGCATTCCGGCCGGCGCGCCGCGCCCCGACAACGCGCACCGGTTCATCAACTTCATCCTCGACGGGAAGAATGGCGCGGTGGTCGCCGAAGCCACGCGCTACCCGACGCCCAACGGCGCCGCGCTGGCCCTGATGCCGGCCGATTACCGCAACAGCCCGGTGATCTTCCCGTCCGCCGCCGCGCTCGCGCCGTGCGAATACGCCGACTTCGAGGGCCTCGCCCGCGCCCACCTCTACGACGAAACCGTCACCCGGATCTTCGCGGCATGACCCAGTCCTGGTCCAAGGCGTGGGGGATGTTCGCGGTGGTGTTCGGACCGCCGGTGGTGTGGCTGGCGGCCTTCTTCCTCGTGCCCCTGGCCATCATCTGGGCCTACAGCTTCGGCGAGAATACGTCGCTCACCCAGATCGGCGTCACCGGGACGCTCGCCAACTACGCCCACGCGGTGAGACCGCTCTACCTCGGCATCATCTGGAAGTCGTTCTGGTTCGCGGGCCTGACTACGATCCTCTGTCTCGTCGCCGGTTTCCCGGTGGCCATCGCCATCACCTTCGCGCGGGAAAAGACCAGGGTCTGGCTCCTGCTCCTCATCATGCTGCCGTTCTGGACCAACCTGCTGATCCGCACCTATGCGCTGATGGCCGTGCTGCGCGACGAGGGCTACATCAACTTCGCTCTCGCCTTTCTCTGGCACAGCGCGGGGCACGTCACCGCCGCCTTCGGTCACCCATTGGGCGCCTTCCGCCCGCTCGAGCTCCTGCACAACAACTTCGCCGTCATCTTTGGTCTGGTCTATGTCCAGCTGCCGTTCATGGTCCTGCCGCTCTACGCGGCCCTCGACCGTCTGGACCGCTCTCTCCTCGAGGCCAGCCTCGACCTTGGTCACGGGCACCTGGGCACATTCGCTCGGGTGGTCATCCCGTTGGCCATTCCCGGCATCGTCTCCGGCGTCCTCATCACCTTCATTCCCACCATCGGCGCCTATCTCACGCCGGACCTGCTGGGCGGGCCCTCAAGCCAGATGATCGCCAACGTCATCGAGAACCAATTCAAGAACGCCAACGACTGGCCGTTCGGCGCGGCCCTGTCGTTCCTCCTGATGTACATGACCTTCATCGCCATGGCCGTCCAAGGCGTGCTCTCGCGCGATCGGCGGGAGCGACAGGCATGAACGCCAAAGCCCGCAAGTCGCCGCCCGGTCCGCTGGACTATTTGCGCGCGTGGCCGATCCGGGCGTGGCTCGCCTTCACCGCCTTCTATCTCTACGCCCCGCTGATTACGCTGATGGCGTTCAGCTTCAACGATTCCAAGCGCAACATCGTCTGGCGGGGCTTCACCCTGAAATACTACCAGGCGACCTTTGCCGACACGGACCTGATCACCGCCTTCGGCAACTCGCTGACCATCGCGGCGGTCTCGACCATTGTCTCGGTGATCCTGGGCGCCATGACCGCCCTGCTGCTCTGGCGTTTTCGCTTCGGCGGCAAGGCGGCGCTGGAGGGGGCGCTCGGCCTTCCCATCGTCGTGCCGGAAATCTGCATGGGCGTGGCCATGCTGGTGTTCTTCACCGAGGTCGTCCCGTGGCCCACGGAACTCATGTGGCCGTTCAACCTCGGGGCCATCATCATCTCGCACATCTCGTTCTCGTTCAGCTTCGTCGCCATCGTCATCCGCGGACGTTTGGCCTCATTCAACCGTGAGCTGGAGGAGGCGGCCCGCGACCTCGGAGCCAACGAATGGCGGGTCTTCTGGGACGTCATCGCCCCCCACATGCGTCCGGGCCTGATCGCCGGCGCTCTGCTGGCCTTCACCTTGAGCCTCGATGACTTCGTCATCACCTTCTTCACCTCGGGACCCGACACCATCACCTTCCCGGTCAAGGTTTATTCCATGGTCCGCTTCTCGGTGACGCCCGAGGTCAACGCCGCCTCCACCATCCTGATCGTCCTCACCGTGGCGCTCACCGCCATCGCCCTCAAGATGCAAGGCGCCGACGTCGCCAGAGCCGAAACAGGGGAGGGCCTGTGATGGCCGGCAAGGCCCTTATCCGCTTCGAGAACGTCACCAAGCGCTTTGGCAAGGTGGTCGCCGTGGACAACGTCTCGCTCAGCATAGAGGAGGGGGAATTCTTCGCCCTGCTGGGCCCTTCGGGCTGCGGCAAGACCACCCTGCTGCGCATGGTCGCCGGTTTTGAAACGCCCACCGAGGGCCGCATCCTGATCGACGACCAGGATGTGTCGCTCACGCCGCCGTACAAACGGCCGGTCAACATGGTCTTCCAGTCCTACGCGGTCTTTCCGCACATGAGCGTGGCCGACAATGTCGCCTACGGCCTCAAGGTCGAGCGCGTGGCGGCTGCCGAGCGCGCCACCCGCGTCGAGGAGGCGCTGGCTCTGGTCAAGCTGGAGGGACTAGGTGGACGCAAGCCCGATCAGCTCAGCGGCGGCCAGCGCCAGCGAGTGGCCCTGGCCCGCGCCCTGGTCAAACGCCCGCGGGTTCTCCTCCTCGACGAACCCCTCTCGGCGTTGGACGCTAAGCTGCGCGAGGCCATGCGCTCGGAACTGGCTCAGCTTCAGGAGAAGGTCGGCGTCACTTTTCTGTTCGTCACCCATGACCAGGAAGAGGCTCTGGCCATGGCCAGCCGGTGCGCGGTCATGAACCGCGGCCTCATCCAGCAGGTGGCCACGCCCACCGACCTCTATGAGTTTCCAAGTTCCCGCTTCGTCGCCGACTTCATCGGTCAGGTTAACCTGTTCGAGGGACGCCTCACGGTGGACGAGCCCGCCCACGCGGTCGTCGAGTGCGAAGGTTTGTCCGCGAAGTTCTGGCTCGACCATGGCGTCACCGGCGCCACCGCCGCCACGGTCTGGGTCGCCCTGCGGCCGGAGAAGATCGAGCTCAGCCACGACACGCCGGCCGCCGGCGCGGCGCCGGACGACTGCAACCGCGCACGGGGACTTATCCGCCACATCGCCTATCTGGGGGGATCTTCCGTGTACAACATCGAGATCGAAGGCGGCCGAAAGGTAAAGGTCGAACGCGCCAACCAGGGCCGCCGTGGGGCCGAGGAATTCGGTACAGGCGCCCAGGTCTGGCTCACCTGGCGTCCAGATGCACCGGCGGTGCTGCTGTCATGACCCGCCCCGTCCTTGGCATCAGTTGCTGCACGCGCCCCTTCGGTGAGGAGCAGGCGCAGGTGGTGATCAACCGCTACGTCGAGGCGGCGATCCGCTTCGCCGACGTGGCCGCGCTGCTCATTCCCGCCCTGCCGGACCTGATGAGCGCCCGCGAGGTCGCCCCGCGCTTGGACGGGCTCCTGCTCACCGGCAGCCCGTCCAACGTCGAGCCGTGGCGCTATGGCGAAGCCGATGCGCCGGACGCCGCCGGACCCTATGACGCCGGTCGCGACGCCATGAGCCTGGGACTCATCGAGGCCATGACGGACCAGAAGCGCCCCGTCTTCGGCGTCTGCCGCGGCTTCGAGGAGATCAATGTCGCCTTCGGGGGAACCCTGCGCCGCGACGCCGGGACCAATCCCGCCCTCTTGCACCACCATGCGCCGGATGGGGCCACCCTCGGCCAGTCCTTCGCCCACATGCACGACGTGAGCCTTACCCCTGGCGGCGTCCTCGCCCGCGCCTTCGACCGCGACCAGCTCACCGTCAACTCGGTCCACTATCAGGCCATCGGCCGCCTGGGTGGGGGCCTGACCGCTGAGGCTACCGCCCCGGATGGTTTGGTGGAGGCCGTCTCGGCGCCCGGCGTTCTCGCGGTCCAATGGCATCCCGAGTGGCGCGCCGGCGACCACCCCGACTCCCAGACCTTCTTCCGTCTGGTGGGCCGGGCGCTGAGGGGGGAAGCCATTTGATCCGCAGATTACGCAGACTGACGCGGACGGCGGTCACCTCCGCGCGAAGCGCCCTTGGACCAGACCGAGATGAACACGCCTTCGGCGCCGCCATCCCGCCGCATCTGCATCCATCTGCGTAATCTGTGGATCCCTCTTGGAGACTCCTCCTTTGACCCTCAAGAACTACGATATCGCCGAGCTGCGCCGCTTGGATGTGGCGCACCATCTGCCGGCTCAGGCCGACTGGCGCCTCCTGCGTGAGATGGGTGGCAGCCGCATCATCACCCGCGCCGACGGCTGCACGATCCACGATGGCGATGGTCAGGCGCTGCTGGACGCCATGGCGGGCCTGTGGTGCGTGCAGGTGGGCTATGGCCGCGCTGAACTGGCCAATGCGGCGCGCGACCAGATGCTCGAGCTTCCCTACTACAACACCTTCTTCAAGACGGCCGCCCCGCCCACGATCACCCTCGCGGCCAAGGTGGCGGAACTCCTCGGGCCTCCCCTCAACCACGTGTTCTTCAACTCCTCCGGCTCGGAGGCCGTGGACACGTTGATCCGCCTGGCGCGCTACTACTGGCAGGTACGGGGCCAGCCCCGGCGCAGCGTCATTATCAGCCGCGTCAACGGCTACCACGGCTCGACCATCGCCGGCGCGAGCCTGGGCGGCATGAAGGCCATGCATGACCAGGGCGGACCGTGGGTGCCGGATATCGAGCACGTCATGCAGCCCTACGCTTTCGGTGACGGCTTTGGCGAGGACACGGAAGAGTTCGGCGCGCGCGCCGCCGACGCCATCGAGGAGCGCATTCTGGAGGTTGGGCCAGAAAACGTCGCCGCCTTCATGGGCGAACCGGTGCAGGGCGCGGGCGGGGTGATCATTCCGCCTGAGAACTATTGGCCGCGCGTGGAGGCCATCTGCCGCAAATACGGAATCCTCCTTGCCTGCGACGAAGTGATCTGTGGCTTCGGTCGGTTGGGCCGCTGGTTCGGCTTCCAGCACTTTGGCGTCACCCCCGATCTCGTCAGCATGGCCAAGGGCCTCTCATCCGGCTACCTGCCGATCTCCGCCGTTGGTGTCTCCGATCATGTGGTGGAGACCATCGTCGCCGCCGGCGGCGACTTCGTGCACGGCTACACCTACTCGGGTCACCCCACCTGCGCCGCGGTGGCGCTGAAGAACATCGAGATCATCGAGCGCGAGAATCTGGTCGCCCGCACGGCGAACGACACCGGCCCCTATCTAGCCGCCGCCCTGGCGCGTCTCGGCCAGCACCTGCTGGTGGGCGAGACCCGTTCGTTGGGCCTCATCGGCGCGGTGGAGATCGTGGCTGAGAAGGGAACCAACAAGCGCTTCGGCGGCGCCCCTGGAAAGGCTGGCCCGATCGTGCGCGATCTGTGCATCGAGAACGGCCTGATGATCCGCGCTGTCCGCGACACCCTGGTCATGAGCCCGCCGCTGATCATCACCCACGCGGAGATCGACCGCCTGGTGGGGATCATCGAGAAGTCTCTCAACGAGGCTGAGCCAAAGCTGAGGGCGATATGATCGACGGACCCCGCGTTCCCCCGGCCTCGGGCGCCCCGGCGAAGTCGCTGGTCATCCTTCTGCACGGCTACGGCTCCAACGGTGATGATCTGATTTCGCTCGCGCCCTATTGGCGGGGCGCCTTACCGCAGACCGCGTTCGTGGCCCCCAATGCGCCGGAGCCGTGCCCGGGCGCGTTTGAAGGCTATCAGTGGTGGGCGATCTCGAGCCTCGATCGCGGGGCGCGGGCGGCGGGCGCCGCGCGCGCGGCCCCGGCGCTGGAGGCGTTCATTGACGCCGAGCTGGCGCGCCAGGACCTCGATGAGTCGAGGCTCGCCCTCGTCGGGTTCAGCCAAGGGACGATGATGGCGCTTCAAGTGGGGCCGCGGCGACCCCGGCCGCTGGCCGGCATTGTCGGTTATTCCGGGATGCTGGCGGACGAGGCTCTCCTCGCCGATCCGACGACGACGCGTCCGCCCATCCTGCTGATCCACGGCGACGCTGATCCGATGATCCCGCTAGCTGGTTTTCACCAGGCGAAGGCGGCCCTGACGCGTCAGGGATTCTCGGTGGAGAGCCATGTCTCGCACGGCCTTGGACACAGCATCGACGCTGCCGGCCTCGACCTTGGGGGTGGGTTCCTGGGACGCGTGTTGGGCTAGCCGCGGAACCGGCGGTTCAGCTTCCGCATGCCGCCAATCCAGCGGTTGTAGTCGCCGGTCTTGCGCCGCATGTAGTCCAGAACCTCGGGGTGGGGGAGGACGAGAAAGTCCTCGGCCTCGATGGCCTTGACGCACGCTTCGGCCACATCCTCGGGTTCGATCATGCCGTCGACGCTGGCGACGCCGTCCGGGTTGCCGGCGGTCATGGCCGTGCGCACCGCCTGCGGGCACAGGACCGAGACCTTAATGCCATCGTCGCCGTGGGTGATGGCCAGCCATTCGGCTAAACCCACCGCCGCGTGCTTGGTCACGGCGTAGGGGGCCGAGCCGATCTGGCTGAGCAGGCCGGCGGCCGATGAGGTGTTGAGGAGATAGCCGCCGCCTCGGGCGACCATGAGCGGGATGAGGTGGCGCGCCGCCCATACGTGGGCCATCACATTAATGTCCCAGATCCTTTGCCACGCCTCGTCAGGCGCCTCAGCGCCGCCGCTAACGCCGATGCCGGCGTTGGAGCAGAACAGGTCGATGGGGCCATGGTCGCGCTCCACGCCCTCGATGAGGGCGACGATATCCGCCTCGCGCGAGACATCGGTGGTGAAGGCGATCCCCCCCGTCGCCTCGGCCGTGGCCTTGGCGCCGGCTTCGTCGCGGTCGGCGGAAACCACCAGTTTGGCCCCCTCGGCCGCGAACCGGATCGCCATCGCCCGCCCGATCCCGCTCGCCGCCCCGGTCACGACCACGATCTTGTCGGCGATATGCATGGCGGTTCCTTCCTCGAAGATGAGAAGTTGAGGGACTACGCCCCTCCTCGGGGTTCCTCAAACGCTTCGCAGCCCGCCAGTGCGACGGCTTTGAGTTCGGCGAGGCGCGGGCCGGGATCGATCTCCGGGCGTTGGTGCAGCCAGCCGATGACGGCGAGGCTCCGTGCGAGCAGGAACATGGAAAGCAAGGCCTCGGCCTCCGCTACCAACTCGCGCCGGGTGCGATAGCCGCGCAGTAGCGCTGCTTGCAGGTCCGCAAAATCGGGCCGCGTCGCACAGGCGTGTAGAGAAACGGCGAGGTCGTAAAGATACCAGCCGAAGGCGGCGTCGTCGAAGTCGATCACGGTCAGTCGTTCGCCGTCCACCAGCAGATTGCCGTGGTGCAGATCGGCGTGGATCATGCCGAAGTTTGGTGGATCGCGCGGAAGGCGAGCCAGGGCGCCGTACAGGCGCTCACGGGTTCCCGCCATCAAGGCGCGTTCGGCGGGAGTGCCGGCCGCGTGCTCCCAGAAGGCGCCCCAGTGCGGCGCCTCGCTCATCAGGCCATCGGCGTCCACCGCATGGCGCGTGAAGCCGGCGGGTGGCCGCCAGGTCTCGGAATGGGCGTGCAGCCCAGCGGCGATCTCGCCCAGCTTGGCGAAATAGTCCGCCACCGGCGCGGCGTCGCCCTGGCGTTTCAGCGCATCGGCCAACACCTCGCCGTCGATCCAGCGCGTCATTCCGGCGAGGCGCGTCTCGCCGCCGGGGATCTGGACGGCAACAAAGGCGCGACCGTCCGGCGTCTCGACCCCCTCGGGCACCGCATGGGCCGCCTCGCGGAGCGCCCGCGTCCACATCCGCTCTGAATTGAGCTCGTGCAGGGTATGGTAGCCCGGCCGGTGCAGGCGCAGGCTGTAGTCATCCTCCGATGTTTGGGCTCGAAAGGTGACGTTCTCGGAACGTGACGCGAGAGTCAGCTGATCGGCGCGAACTTTGAATGCCGCCAGGGCCTCGCGCGCCGCGGCGGCCAGGGCCTCGTCCGACGGATCATCCATGGAGTTCGGCGATGGTCTCGTCCCAGGCGGCGAGGAACGCGGCGGCGTTGTCATGGCTGAACACCAACGGCGGCCGGATCTTGACCACGGCGCCATGGATGCCGGCGTTGCTGGTAAGGAATCCCTTGTCCTTGAGCCGGTTCACCACGGCCACGGCCCGGGCGCGATCCGGTGTCTTGGCGAGCCGGTCTGCCACCATCTCTATGCCGATAAAGAGGCCCACGCCGCGCACGTCGCCGATGAAGGGCGCCGCGTCCACGCGCGAGGTTAGCGCCGCCTTGAGCGCGGTCCCGACCGCTGCAGCGTTCCCCACCAGTCCCTCCTCCTCGATCACATCCAGCACTGCCATGCCCACCGCCGCCTGCAGCGGGCTGGAGGCAAAGGTGTTGAAATAGCGCGTTCGCGTGCGGAAGGTCTCAACCACCGTTCGGCTGGCCGCCGCGGCGGCCAGGGGCAGGCCCGCGCCCATGGGCTTGCCGGTGACCACGATATCGGGCGTGAAGCTGGTGGCGTCGTACCCCCACCAGCGGCCAGTGCGGCCATAGCCCGCCTGGACCTCGTCGGCGATGACGAGACCGCCGGCCGCGCGCACCGCCTCGGCGGCGCGAGCCATGAAGCCGGCGGGGACGTTGGGCAGGCCTTCGTTGGCGAAGATTGAACACACGATCAGCGCCCCCAGCCCCGCGCCCCCCGCCTCCAGGCTGGCGATGGCGTCCCGAAGTTGGGCGAGATGCGCATCCGCCAGTTCGGCCTCGGCGCCGCCGGTTACCAGTGGGCGATAGGTCTCAGGGAAGGGGATGGTCCGCAGGTCGGGATCGGCAGGCTGGCCATCTCCAGTGCGGGTCAGCGCCCCCACCAGCTCGCTGTTGCCGTGGTAGGTGGCGTTGGTGGCGATGACCCCGCGCTTGCCAGTGGCGAAGCGCGCCATGCGCAGGGCGACTTCCACGGCCTCTGTGCCGCTGCAGGTGAACACGACGCTCTCGATGGCCGGGGCGGTGTGCAGGGCGACGAGCCGCTCGGCGAGGGCGACGACGCCCTCGTGCAAGTAGCGACTATGTGTGTTGAGCGTCGCCTGCTGGCGCGCCATGGCCTCGGCTATGCGCGGGTGGCCGTGCCCGACGCACGGGACGTTGTTGTACATGTCCAGGTAGGCGCGGCCACGGTTGTCGAATACCCGCACGCCCTCGCCGCGCACGAGATGCAGCGGCGTTTCGTAGAAAAGCTGCGCCCCCGCCCCCAGCGCCCGCTCGCGCCGGGCGAGAAGATCGGCGTCAGTCATGGTCGCCTCGTGCTCCTACCGCTCCGCCCACCGGCTCGCGCCAATGAGGCCCATGCCGTCGGCGATGTCCGAAGCAATGGCGGCGCGCAAGCCCGCCTCGTCGCCGGCGTTGATGGCGGCCAGGGCGACGTGGTGCTGGTCGACGAGATTGGCGGTGCCGTAGCGGCCATAGACCACGCGCATGAAGGGCCCGAACTGCAGCCACAGAGTCTCAATCAGGCGATTGAGCGTGGCCCGGCCGTTAGCGCGGTAGATGTTGAAATGAAAGGCGAAATTACACTCCATATAGCCGATGACGTCACCCGCCTCCATGGCCCGGTTCATGGCTTCGTCAATCTCGGTCAGGCGCCGCAGGAGCGCCGGCCCGATGTGCGGCAGAGCGAGCGCCGCCGCCTCCGGCTCCAGCAACAGCCGGCAGGTCAGGAGATCGGCGAACCTCGCCTCGCTCATCGGCGGCGCTTCGATCCGGCGTTTGGACCGGATGACGACCGCCCCCTCGGCGGCCAGGCGCGAGAGCGCGTCGCGCACGGGCATCTGGCTCACGCCCAGTTCCGCGGCCAACCCGCGCGTGGAAAGCCCGGCGCCCGGCGCGATCTTGCCGGTGATGAAGCGCGCGCGCAGCTCCTCGTAGACGCTGGCGTGCAGCAGGGGCTCGGCGGGGCTGATCTGGGGCGCGGGTTCGGCCATGGTGCTATCTCAGACGACCCTAAAGGGCTGCTTGCCGCTCGCCAAGCATTGACGAAGGGTGTGCGCTTGCGTGATCTAGCGCGGCGGCGTCTGTGATCCCAGGAGGGGCCCATTGAGCGAACTTGAGCGCTGGATCACCGACCGCGGCGTCACCGAGGTCGAGTGCCTGATCCCGGATATGAACGGCGTGCTGCGCGGCAAGGTGTTGCCGGCCACGAAGCTCATCGAGGCGGAGCGCGACCGCTCGCTGCGGCTACCATCCTCCGTATTCGCCGTCACCGTCACCGGGGAATACGCCGGCGACGCCGATGACCCGGAGACCTATTCGGATCCCGACATGGTGCTGATTCCCGACGCAACCACCCTGCGCATCGCCCCGGGGCTCAAGACTCCCACCGCCTATGTGTTCGCCGACGCCTTGCACCGGGACGGGACGCCCTGGGCGTCCTCGCCGCGCCACGTGCTACGCGCGGTCACCGACCTCTACCGCAATCACGGCTGGCAGCCGGTGGTGGCCCCGGAGCTCGAGTTCTACCTGACCGTGGTCAACCCGGACCCGGATATTCCATTGACGCCGGCGGTGGGCCGGTCTGGCCGCGCCGAGTCGGCGCCGCAGCCCTACGGCCTCGAATCGCTCACCGAATACGAAGATCTGATCGACGCCATCTACGAGCATTCCGACATCGCCGGCCTCGCCGTCGACACCATGATCCATGAGAGCGGGGCAGCTCAACTCGAGATTAACTTCCTGCACGGGGAACCCGTCTCGCTGTGTGATCAGGTGATGGTGTTCAAGCGGATCGTGCGCCAGGTAGCCCTGAGCCACGGCATGTACGCCACCTTCATGGCCAAGCCCATGGAGACCCAGCCGGGCAGCGCCATGCACTTGCACATCTCGGTGGTGGCCGAGGGAGAGGGCGGCCACAACCTGTTCGCCGAGAGCGACGGCGCCGACAGCGCTATGTTCCGTCATTTCGTGGGGGGGTTGCAGACCTGGTTGCCGGAAATTGCGCCGCTGTTCGCACCCAACGTCAATTCGTTCCGCCGCATGCGGCCGAGCCACAGCGCGCCGATCAATGTGCAGTGGGGCAATGACAACCGCTCCTGCGGCCTGCGCGTACCCATCGCTGACCCCGCCAATCGGCGGATCGAAAACCGCCTGCCGGGGGCCGACGCCAATCCCTACCTCGCCATGGCCGCCGCCCTGGTCTCGGGCTGGCTGGGTGTTACGGAGGAGGTCGAGCCCGCCGCCCAGGTGCGGGGCAATGCCTACGAGCACGCGCGCACCCTGCCGCGCACTCTGGACGAGGCGCTAGAGCGCTTCCGAGCCTGCCAGCCCGTGCGCGCTCTGCTGGGTGACGCCTTCTACACGGCCTTCGCCGCCATCAAGGACGCCGAGCTGGAGGCGTTCCAGGGCGTCATTAGCTCCTGGGAGCGCGACCACCTGCTGCTGAAAGTGTGATGACCTTCAACGGCGGGCTCGGATTCGAGAACTCCTACTATCTGGCGACGGCCAAGACCGCGCCGGTGTTTCCCGCGCTCGCCGGCGACATGAGCGCGGACGTGGTGGTGGTGGGCGGAGGCTGCACCGGGCTGTCGGTGGCGCTGCATGCCGCGGAGCGGGGACTGAGCGTCGTGCTCCTGGAAGGCGGCCGCGTCGGCTGGGGCGCTTCGGGTCGCAATGGCGGCCAGATCATCCCCGGCCTCAGGAAAGGCGCGGACGAGCTTGTCCGGCGGCTCGGCGAGGCGCGCGCACGGGCGGTGTTCGATCTGGCCTTCGAGGCGCGTGACCTTGTCACCGATCTCATTGCCCGGCAGGGCATTGACTGTGATCTCAGTCTGACGGGTCATCTGACCCTGGCGGCCAAGGCCTCCGACTTCACCCACATGGCCGCCGAGGCAGAGGTGTTGCGCCGCTGGAACTATCCGCATGCGCGCCTCGTCGCCCCCGCCGAGGCCCGGGTGCTGGTGGACGCTGAGAGCCACGGCGCCCTCATGGATTCAGCTGGCGGCCATTTTCATCCCCTCAACTATGCACTCGGTCTCGCGCGCGCCGCCGGCGAGGCAGGCGCGACGATCTTCGAGCACGCCGTGGTGACCGACATCGCCAAGGACAGCGAGGGTGTGACGATCGCTACCGACAACGGACAGGTGACGGCGCGGTTTGCGGTCTTGGCTGGTGACGCCCTCGCCTCCGGCCTCGCGCCACGCGCCGAGGCGCGGATCATGCCGGTGGCGAACTACATCGCCGTCACCGAGCCGCTCGACTTCGCCCACGAGCTCATCGCCTCCAACGCCGCTGTCTCCGACAGCCGCTTCGTGGTCAACTACTTCCGCCTCACCCCGGATGGCCGACTGCTGTTCGGCGGCGGCGAGCGCTACAGGCGATCGCCTCCTGAGGATATCGCCACCTTCGTACGCCCGCACATGGAGAAGGTCTTTCCGCGCGTGAAGGGCGCTCGCATCGACTACGCTTGGGGCGGCCTGGTTTCGATCACCCTGACCCGCCTGCCGCATCTGGCGCGCGATGGCCCGATCCTGATCGCCCACGGCTATTCCGGCATGGGCGCGATCCTGTCGACGCTGGCGGGCAAGCTGCTGATCGAAGAGGCTTGCGGCGAAAGCGAGCGCTTCGCCCAATTTGCGGCTCTCGCACCACCTGCCTTCCCAGGCGGCGCGGCCCTGCGCTCGCCTCTGCACGTCGCGGGCATGCTCTGGTACGCCCTGCGTGATCGTCTTTGAAGATGAAGGAGTCACCCCATGTCATCGAAAGATAACGATAAAATTCTCGGCATGGACCGGCCGATCGACCGCCGCGATTTCCTGAACGGCGTCGCCGTGACCGTGGGCGCCCTGGGCCTGGGCGGCGCCGGCGCCGCGCTCGCACAGGCCGCGCCGGGAACTCAGGACACGCCAGGCTACTATCCACCCACCCTCAACGGCATGCGCGGATCCCATCCAGGCAGTTTCGAGAACGCCCACAAACTACGCGACGGTGATTTCTGGTCCGGCGAGAACGCGCCGAAGGACACCGGCGAGACCTATGACCTCGTGGTCGTCGGCGGCGGCATCAGCGGTCTCTCGGCCGCCTATTTCTACCGTGCTGCGCAGCCCAACGCCCGCATCCTCATCATCGATAACCACGACGACTTCGGCGGCCATGCCAAGCGCAATGAATTTCATCTTGATGGCAGGTTGCATCTGCTGAACGGCGGCACGCTCGAAATCGACAGCCCGTTTCCCTACAGCCCGGCTGCGGATGGGTTGCTCAAGAGCCTGGGCATCGATCCGCCGGCGCTGGAAAAGGCCTGCGACCGCGACGAGGTCTATGGGTCGCTTGGCCTCAAGCACGGGGTGTTCTTCGACAAGGAAACCTTCGGCAAGGACGCCACTATCGCCGGCATGCCCGACCGATATTTCGGCACGGGCGGCTCCTGGCCCGCGTTTCTAGACGGCACGCCGCTATCGCCCCGCGTACGCGCGGACATCCTGCGCGTGGAGACGGGCGACGTCGACTACATGCCGGGCCTCAGCGACGCCGACAAAAAGGACCGGCTCTCGCGCATGAGCTATGCGGCCTATCTGTTGAATGTGGTCAAGGCCGATCCGGCCACCGTCACCTTTTACCAGAGCTCCACCAACGGGGAGTGGGGCTGCGGCATCGACGCCGTCTCGGCGCTGGACTGCTGGGGCTTTCACATGTCCGGCTTCCAGGGCTTGAAGCTGAAGCTCGGCCCGGCGCCCCGCATGAGCTACACGCCGGCGGGCTATGTAACCGGCGGCTCCTACACCTTCCATTTTCCAGACGGGAACGCGTCGATCGCACGCCTGTTGGTGCGGAGCCTCGTCCCGGACGCCCTGCCGGGCCACGATTGCCGGGATGTGGTCACCGCACGGGCTGACTATGCCGCCCTCGACCGGCCCAGCAATCCCGTGCGCATCCGCCTCTCAAGCATCTGCGTCCGCGCGCGCAACATCGGCGGGCCGGTCAATCCACGCGGGGTTGAGATTGCTTACGCCCGCGGCGATGGCGTGTATCAGGTGCGCGCCAAGACGTGCGTGCTCGCCTCATGGAACATGATGATCCCCTACCTCTGTCCGGAGATGGGCGAGGAGCAGAAGGCGGCGCTACACAAGCTGGTCAAAACGCCCCTGGTCTACACGTCGGTAGCTATCCGAAATTGGAAGGCGTTTCAAAAGCTTGGGATCGCAAGCGTATACGCGCCGGGAAGCTATCACACAGAATTCAACCTGAACTGGCCCGTGGATATTGGCGGCTACACAACCGAACGTTCGCCAGAGCGACCGATCCTTGTCCACATGACGCGCACGCCATGCCGCGCGGGATTGCCGGAGTTCGATCAGAATCGGGCCGGACGCGCGGAACTGCTGGTGACACCGTTCGAGACCTTCGAGCGCAACATTCGCGACCAGCTCGGCCGGGCGCTGGGACCTGGCGGCTTCGATCCGGCGACAGACATCACCGCCATCACGGTCAATCGTTGGCCGCACGGCTACGCGCCGGAATGGAACGCCCTGTGGGATGAGCCTCTGCCCGAGGCTGAATTGCCCAATGTCATCGGGCGCCGCCGCTTTGGGGCCATCGCCATCGCCAATTCCGACGCCGGCGCGGCTGCCTACACCTCAAGCGCTATCGACCAGGCGCGCCGGGCGATCGACGATATCCTGGCGATCTGAGCCGCTAGACGTTCAGCAGCAGAAACTCGCGCTCCCACGGGCTGATGACGCGCATGAAGGTCGCGAACTCGGCGCGCTTGACCGCGGCGAAGGTGGTGACGAAGCCGCGTCCGAACACCTCAGTCAATTCCTCGTTCTCCTCAAACAACCGGACCGCCTCCAGAAGGCCGAAGGGCAGCTCGAACTCTTCGCCGCGCGTGGCGCCCGCGGTCGGCTCCGAGGGCGTCAGGCGCCGCGTAAGCCCCAGCCAGCCGCAGGCCAGCGAGGCGGCGAGGGCCAGGTATGGATTGGCGTCGGAGGAGGGCACGCGGTTCTCCACCCGCCGGTTGGCCGGCGAAGAGGGCGGGATGCGAAGCCCCGTGGTGCGATTGTCATACCCCCAGGCGACATTAACAGGAGCTGATAAACCTTTGACCAAGCGGCGATAAGAGTTGACGTAAGGCGCGATCACGCAGGTTGCGGCGGGCAAGTACTTCTGCTGGCCGGCGATGAACTGGAAAAACGCCGGCGTCGGCTTGCCTTCGCGATCGGTGAAGATGTTCTTGCCCGTGGTCGCCGCGTGGACCGACTGGTGGATGTGCATGGCGCTGCCGGGCTCGTGGGCGATCGGCTTGGCCATGAAGGTGGCGTAGATGTCGTGGGCCAGCGCCGCCTCGCGGATGGTGCGCTTCAGGAGAAACACCTGGTCGGCCAGGGCGACCGGGTCGCCATGGCGCAGATTGATCTCCATCTGAGCCGCACCTTCCTCGTGGATCAGGGTGTCCACCTCCAGCGCCTGAGCCTCCGCGAAGGCGTAGATGTCTTCAAAGATCGCGTCGAACTCATTGACCGCGCTGATGGAATAGGATCTGCGGCCAGCTTCCGGCCGGCCCGACCGACCGATGGGCGGCTCTAGGGGATAGTCCGGATCGGTGTTCCGCTTGACGAGATAGAACTCGAGTTCGGGCGCCACGACGGGAACCCAGCCTTGTTCGCGATAGAGGGCGACTACCTTTTGAAGCACCTGGCGCGGGGCGATCTCTACCGAGCGGCCATCGTGATAGACAGCGTCGTGGATGACCTGAGCCGTGGGCTCGGGCGCCCAGGGAACAGAGGTGAGCGTGGTGAAGTCGGGCCGGAGCTCGATATCCCCGTCCGACGGATCGTAGCGGAAATCCTCGTTTTCCTCCGGATATTCACCGGAAATGGTCTGCATGAAGATCGACGACGGCAGGGCCATGCCGGTGTCTTCGAAGAACTTGGCGGCTGGCATGATTTTGCCGCGCGGGACGCCGGCGAGATCAGGCACCAAGCATTCGATTTCGGTGACGCCGCGCGCGGCCGCCCAGGCGCGGGCTTCCGCAAGAGTGGTCACTGGCGTGGGATCGGGAGCGGGGGTTTTCTTTTTCTTGGGCATGGGGACTGCAGGGGTTGAAACAAGGAATGGGACCGCACGGACGCAGGCGCGCCGCTAAGGCGGCGCGCGGTGTTCGACCGATGAGAGCTTAGCGATTTGCATGCATGGACGGGGCCTCGCGCGGCCGCGCCCAGCGGTCCTTTTGTGTTTCTGCTTTAGACTTGACCATAGCCTGACCGGGCCTTGAGCGCCAGCCCGCCCGGCCGTCTTTGTGATCACAGAGCCTTGACGGCCTCGCGCGCCGATAGGACATTCAGCCCAAACAACGCCGAAACGGGGGTAGTTATGACGCCGAAACGATGCGCTCGCGTTCGGGTTCTGCTGGCCGCCGCCAGCATCGCGCCGTTGATCCTGGCGGCGCACGCTCACGCTCAGAGCGCCTCGGCCAGCGCCACCTCGCCCAAAGCGACGGACGTTTCCGAGATCGTGGTCACGGCCACTCGGCGCGAGCAGGCGCTGTCCAAGGTGCCGGAGAGCGTCAGCGCATTCACGGCCGCCAAGATGGATATCCAGGGCATCAAGTCCTTCGCGGACGTCTCGAAGTTCACGCCCGGTGTCACCTTCGACCCGGATAGCCACGACATCTCGATCCGCGGTATCGAGTCGACGGCCGGCTCCAGCACCACGGGCGTCTACATCGATGACACGCCGGTGCAGGTGCGCAACCTTGGCCTCAACGCCAATAACACCGAGCCGGCGGTGTTCGACCTGGACCGCGTCGAGGTGCTGCGCGGACCGCAGGGCACTCTGTTCGGCGCCGGCTCCGAGGGCGGGACGGTGCGCTACATTACCAATCAGCCCAGCCTCACCACCTATTCGGGCATGGTGCGCGCTGAAACCGACTACACCCAAGGCGGCGCGCCGTCCTACGAGCTGGGCGTGGCCGGCGGCGGACCAATCATCGAGAACAAGCTCGGATTTCGTTTGAGCATCTGGGACCGGCAGGACGGCGGCTACATCGACCGGGTCGACTACCAGACCCTCTCAACCACGGAGAGCAACGCCAACTGGATCAATACGTTGGCCCTGCGCGGGGCGCTCGCCTGGTCACCCATCGAGAGCTTGAAGATCACGGCTTCGATCGACTTCCAGAACCGTCTTCAGAACAACTACGACAACTACTGGGTGGGAATCTCCGACCCCGGAGCCGGTACGCTCCTGAACGGCACGCCCGACCGAATGCCCGACAAGGACAAATTCCTGATGCCGGCGCTCAGGATCGAATGGGACGGTCCGGGCGTGACCTTCATCTCGAATACATCCTACTATGCACGCAAGGAGCTGGTCGGTGGCTACAGCGGCACGCTCTACAACCTCAGCTACTTCCAGCACTTCCTGACTGGCGACCCTAACCAACAGAGCGTCTGGGGCGAGCCCGCGCTTCCTGCCGGCGACAGCGGCGGCAATCCGATTGCCTGCACCAACAATTGCGGCGCGCTCTATCCGCTGCTGACGGCGACGGGGCCGAACGCTGCGACGCTGGGGCCGTTCGCGAACTACTATGCGCGCAACACGATCACCAACAGCCAGTACGACTGGACGCAGGAGTTCCGCCTGCAATCGTCGAAACCAGATTCACGGCTGCAGTGGGTGGTCGGCGGCTTTATGGCCTTCAACTATCAGCGCTCAACCGAAGAGATTAACGACCCCGAGTTGCCAGCGCTGACGCAGTACCTGTGGGGCACGAACATGCTCACCGCGTGGGGCGAGAACCTGCTGCCCAATGGCGACGACTACATCAACAACACCTCTGCGCATGACCGGCAGATCGCCCTTTTCGGCGACGCAACCTACGCCATCCTGCCGACCGTGAAGTTCGAGGTTGGCCTACGCTTCGCCTGGACGCACTTCGACTACTCCAACCTTAACGACGGACCACAGGATCTCCTTTGTTCAAGCGGCGGCGATGGCTCTGGGGGCGCAGGCTGTACGCCGGGGACGGCCAGTGGCGCCGAGGATGAAAAGCCCCTGACGCCGAAGTTCGGTCTGACTTGGCAGGTCACGCCGGATGACATGCTTTATGGCACCATCTCGAAGGGCTACCGGATTGGCGGAGCGACGCCGCCCTTGCCGATTCCGGCCTGCGGCCCCAATCCGTTCCCGACGCAATACAGTTCAGACTCGGTATGGAGCTACGAGGCCGGCGCCAAGGGCCGCTTCTTCGATCGTTCCGTGCAGGCCA
>Ga0302314_10005791_pt1 | contig 22472 bp, 40 predicted proteins | sample III_Palsa_N2_3_FD_200533 | JGI IMG/M metagenome (GOLD analysis project Ga0302314, IMG submission 200533) | Peat permafrost microbial communities from Stordalen Mire near Abisko, Sweden - III_Palsa_N2_3 | ecosystem: Environmental > Terrestrial > Soil > Palsa > Peat permafrost | place: Sweden...
TGCCCAGGCGGTTGCGTGCTGCCCTTGACGGCGGTGAACTGGTCGCGCACTACCAGCCGATCCTTGACCTCCGGGCGGGCCAGTGGAGCCGCGCGGAGGCGCTGGCCCGCTGGGAGCATCCGACCGCCGGTGTGATCGCGGCGGGCGAGTTCGTGCCGGTCGCTGAGGGCGCGGGCCTGATCGGCCGTCTCGGGGTCCGGATGCTCGACATGGTCCTTGCCGACGCGATCTGGGAGGCCGGGCCGCCTGGCACCAGGGTGTCGGTGAACATGCCTGTGTCCGAACTGCGTGAGGGGTTCGCTGAGAGCCTGCTCGAACGCCTTGACGCCGACGGCGTCTCACCGGAGCGGCTGGTGATCGAGGTCACCGAGAGCCAGGTGATGCAGCACGCCTGCTCTGTTCGTGGCGTGATCGGGGATCTGCGCGAGCGTGGCGTGAGGGTCGTGCTGGATGACTTCGGGACCGGTTACTCGTCCTTGGCGCGGCTCGCGTCGCTGCCGATCCACGGGTTCAAGCTCGACCGGCGGTTCATCTTCGGGATTGAGCACAGCGTCCAGGCGCAGGTGACGGTGAAGGCGGTCGTGGCAATCGCCCGCGCGCACGACCTGGCGACCGTCGCCGAGGGGATCGAGACGCAGGAGGCGCTTGAGGTCGTCTCCAGCCTGGGCTGCGATTTCGGGCAGGGCTTCCATCTCGCGCGGCCGATGAGCGCCGCTGATGCCCGTGCCGCGTTCGGGTCACCGGTCCCGCTAGCCAGCGGCAAGCGCCGCCGCGAGCGCATGGCCCCGGCTCGCCGCTGAGTACCCCTCCTGGCCGCCCTTTTCGTCTACCGCTGCCGCTCGTAGCTGAGCGCGAGCGCCCAGCACCCGCTCGGGGTGTGACACAGGCCCTTCTCCAGGAGGCTGCCCACGTTGTCCTGGACCGCAGTCTGGCGGGCGTTCGCGTCCGAGCGGGTGGTGTTCACGTAGTTCACGGTGGCAGTCAGTATTGCCGCGACGATAACCCAGCGCCGGGTGCCGCCGGTGACCCATGAGAACATCGCGCGAGGCATGTCGCGAAGCGGCTTCCGGGGTCGTTTCACGCGCTTGCCGGTAAGGGTCAAGCGTGGGGGTTCTGTTGGGGTTACCGTGCCGCTCATCTACTGGTAACCGTAGGATTTTTAGTGGTGTCAACCGCCATTTTTGGGGATAAAAAGTCCCGCTATTTGCGGGCTTTTTGCCGGGCGCTGGGGGAGGGCATCATCCACGCCCGCGAAACAGTGCTTGACACGCCCAGATGTGTATGGCAACATACACGTTGTTAGTTCGCATTTAGCACTGGCCGCCGCAGAGCCACACACCCGCCCTTCGGGACGCACCGCTCGCGGCTCGTCAACTCTCACAAGTAGCACCCGAGCCTCCCGCACTCCATCGGGAGGCTCGGTCTTTTCCCCCACGGGTGACACCCCCTCGAACCGGCCCAGCCAACAGCAATCATCGGCCCCATGACCCCTATCCCCGTCCGCTGCCTGCGTCCCGGAGACGCCATCCAACTTGATGACATCGGTGAGGTTGAAGTGCTCGACGTTGGTTACCCCGACAGGCAGCACGCCGACCTCGAAGTAGTTCGCCCCGAGCACGCCCCCGAGGTCGTGTGCCTCCAGATCGGAAGGCACGTCGAGCGCGTCGAGCGCGAAAGGCTGGCGGCATGAGCGCGACGACCAACCCGCAGCCCCCGAACATCGAACAGCGCGCGGCACGCGCAGACGACCACAAGCCGTTCCGGGCGACCGTGCATACGCGTGGCCGCCTGTTCTGGTTGCGCCGCCGGTTCGTCACCTACATCGGATGGGTGATGCTCGGCCCGTATGGCGTGTGGCTACAGGACGACGACGACGAAGCCCCTGCGGTCGTGCCGGAGTCGGCCGTGCTGTTCCCGTGGAACACCGTTGAGAGCGTCGTGCAGCACGACCCCGACGGGGAGCTTCTGGCTGTTGGCGTGGCGGCCGTTGATCCCTCGGACCCGGCCTCGGTTGTTGCGGCGCTCGAAGTACAAGGTGTCGAGGTGAGTGAGGTCGCCTTAGCTGGGGGCGGTTCGCGTGGTCTGCTCGACCCACTCGCGTTTTCCGAGCCCGCCTCGAATCAGGGCCTGGGGGCTGCCGAGACGGGCGCTGAGGCGGTGTCCTGACCATGCGCGCTGCCGCCCGTCGCGCACGCCGGATCAAGAGGCTCGCGACCTTCCAGGGTCGCCGGTCGCTCGCTCGTGCCCGCCGCCGCGCCGCGCGCTGCCCCGGCCCGGAGCGCCCGTCGCTGCGGCTCGATGGCGACATAGCGTTCAGGCGCGGGTTCCTCGGGCTGCGCACCTTTGCGCAGTGCGACTACTGCGGCCTGTGGGTGCCCGCGACCCCTGGTGCTTCCCATGTCCCGCCGCACGAACCAGACGAGGTCGGCCGCCAACGGCTACGCCGCATGGGGCTTCGTGAGCGGTAAGGCGGCCAGCGTGGGCAACGCCTGCTCGAAGCACCCCGACAGCATGTGGCGGCGCGCGGAGCATGGCGATGAGGCCCTGTGGACGTGCGGCATCTGTCACCCGCCGGTCCCCGGCCTGCGGTTCGTTCGGACCGGCTCTCGGGAGGTTGAGGTCGCAGGCCCCGGCGACTCAGCCTTCCGCCGCGACACCACGCCAGCACCCGAGGCCGCACCAGCGCCCGAGGCCGCACCAGCACCGGAGGCTGTCAGCGCCCCCGAGAGCGTCCCAGCGCCCGTCAGTGAGCCGCCGCAGCCCGAGCCCGCCGTGGAGGCCCCGGTGGTCGCGCCGACGCTGGAGGGCGGGGCTGAGGTGAGCTTGGATGAGGCGATCGGCTTGTACGGGGACGCGCACATGTGCGAGGTTGTCGAGGATGGGTGGGTTGAATGCCCGGAGGTTCACTGCGACCGGCCGGATCACACCTGCCGGGGCGCGCGGGCGTTCGCGGCTGCCACGTCGTCGGCTGCCTGAGAAGCCGGGCCGTTTCTCGGGTGGGCTTCCTGTTTTTGCGTAGCGTTTGAGGCCCCAAAATTCGCAGGACCAAATTGGTCTTGACTCCGCCCGCTGGGTATGATTACATACACATTATGAGCACGACTGTTGAAGCACCCTCCAGCATCTACGACTTCCCGATCACCGACGAGGGAGTCCGCACCAGCCCCACCTTCTGCATCTACGCCGACCAGCGCCAAGAAATCGTCCGCCAGATCGGCCGCATGAACGTCATGGCCGCCTCGGGCGGCAAGGTCATCGCCATTGCCGACGGGATCGAGCTTCCCGACAGCCGCACTGGCTACTGCGTCCGGGTGCGTCTCACCCCGCTAGACACCTACACCGTCCAACGTGTGTTCATCCGGAGCGCAAAGAAGTGGCCTGAGCGGGAGCGCAAAGAGTTCCTGCACGGCGAACGCCACGAGGTTGACCCCTTCGAGCTTGGCGAGGCCGTCTACTACGCCTCCTGCTTCGTGAGCTACGACAAGACCGAGTGGGTGAAGCTCTAATGGCCCGCGTGACCTATGTGAAGGCCGCGCAGGCATCCAAGCGCCCGCGCGCCTGCCACAAGTGCCACGAGCCGATCAACGTCGGCGACAGCTACAAGTGGTTCGCGTCCCGGATCGGGCGCATGACGATCCGCAAGGACTTCTGCGACACCTGCACGATCCGCCCGTCGGACCAAACCACATCGGACAAACTCTCCGCGCTCTACCTCGCCGTCGAGACGGCCGAGGACGCCATTGAGGGCCTGACCGAGTTCACGTTGAGTGACCTCGGCGAAATCCTGCGCGAGTGCGCCGAGGCCGTTCGTGAGGTCGCCGGGGAGTACGCCGAGTCCGCCAGCAACATTGAGGAAGGGTTCGGTCACCCGACCAGCCAGTCCGAGGACATTCAGCAGAAGGCCGACGACGTAGAGAGCTTCGCCGACTCGCTTGAGTCCTGCGCCGACGAGATTGACGGGATGGACGACCCCGACGCCGACGAGGAAACGCTGCACAAGGAATGGCCCGACGCCCCCGACGACGAGAGCGACCAGGACGACGACGAGAGCGAGGACGCCGGGTTCGCGGAGTGGGCCGAGGGCGAGCGCGAGCGCCGCCGCGAGGAAGCCATCAGCCGGGCCAACGACGCACTCACGGAGCTACCGCTATGAACAAGACGCAGATCAACAAGGCGCTCAAGGACGGGATCGAGGTCGCCGTCTACGCCGTCGGCCTGCGCTCTCGCATCCCCGCCGACCTGTTCCGGCACAGCGACTACAAGCAGGTCGTTCGCTGCCGCGTGATCGCGACCGAACAGCCGACCGTCCTTCACTCCCGCCGCATGGGCGTGCCGAACCCAATCCTTAGCTGGGAGGCGCTCGCGGTTCGCGTGAAGCCACTGGACGCTATCCCCGACTCTCTCTGGGACACCGGAAAGGCGACCCTGGGAGAGAAGCCGCCGCACCCCGAGTTCGACCCTGACGCCGGGCGCGTCTACGACGAGGACACCGACGAACGGCTCGTCACGTCCCGGCACATCATCACCACATGGCCCGCGTTTGAAGCTCTCCTGAAGGCCCGCAACACCGCCGACACCGAGGCACGAGCCGAGCGTGAGGCCCGAGAGGCCGCGACCAAGGCCGGGCTCGACGCCGCCGCCGACATGGCGACAAAGCTCGACCACCTTGGGCTCCCCGTGTCAGTCGAAATCAACCGGCCCGGAGCCGTGGTCATGTCCGTGGCGGTCGCCGAGAAGATCACCGCAGCGCTGAGCGCCGCGCAAGACATGATCGACGCCGCAAACGCCGCGATCGAAGCGCCGCACGAGGACCGCCAGCGTCGCGCGCAGGAGTTCGACCAGGCCGCCGACAACTTCACCGCCCTACTCGCCGCCGACAAGAAGGCCGAGGCCGCATGAACAAGGCGCAGATCAGCCGGGCACTCAAGGACGGGGTGGAGGTCGCGGTCTACTGCGACTCCGACTCGAACGGCTACTCGGGCGGCGCAAAGCCGACCGACCTGTTCAGGTACGCCGCCGACGACTACAAGCGCGTCGTGCGCTGCAAGCTGATCGCCGCCGGGCAGCGCAGGGTCGAGCACTCCCGCCGCGCAGGCGGCTCACCGAACCCAACCCTCTCCCACGAGGCCGACTACATCAGGGTGCTGCCGCTGGACCCGCTGCCGGAGTTCGGGCCGAACTACCCCGGCCGTCTGCACACCCCCGGAGTCAAGCCGCCGCACCCCGAGTTCGACCCGGCCGAGGGGCGCGTCTACGGCAAGGACGGCGAGTACCTGACGACCAGCCGCATGATCGTCGCCACCTGGGACGAATTCGAGCAGCAGAAGGCCGCGCACGAGGCCCGTAAGGCCGCCGAGCAGGCCGCCCGTGACGCTGAAGCCGAGGCCCGCAAGGCGGGGCTGGACGCCGCCGCTGACGTGGCCACGAAGCTCGACGCGCTTGGGTTCCCGGTGTCGGTCGAAATCAACCGCCCCGGAGTCGTGGTCGTGAGCGTCGAGGTCGCCGAGCAGATCGCCGCCGCCGTGGCCGAACAGGCCGCCACCATCGACCAGTTGAACGGCGACCTGGACGAAACGAGCGAGTACCTATGAGCATTGACCGTGAGAGCGTGGACGCGCTCGCTGACCGCGCCTGCGACCTGCTTGGCCTCGATCCCGAGGGCGGCAAGGTCATGGTCGAGCCGGGCCGTGACGGCCGCGCCGGGCGCATCAGCATCGCCGCCAGCGAGTTCGAGCGGCTGCTGACGCTCGCTCCCGGTGCTGCTGGGCTGCTGGGCGAGCTTGACGCTGCCATCGCCGAGGTCGAGGCCGACGCGCGGACGGGCGAGCGACCCGCCGTGCAGGCCGCCTACTGGAAGGGCGTCGTCGGCGGGCTGACAAGGGCACGCCGCCACGCGCTCACGCACCTGGGAGAGAGCGCGTGAGCACTCTGACGCCCCCCGCTGGGTTCCAAGCACTCACTCCACGAGACGACGGCGCGTTTGACGGGCCGCTGGGGCTGACGGTCGCGTTCTACGGGGCGGGGTGGGGGCTCGGTCCTGCGAACTCGACCACGGGACTGCTGACCTTCTCCCGGTTCGCGTATCCGACACATGCCGGGGCGTTGGCCGCCATCGACAGCTTCGCCGTGTGGCTCGCGCAGGCGGGCGGGAAGCTGGCGTACTCGCCGAACGGCCGCTCGCCCCGGCTTCGGAAGCTCGGGAAGTACGGCCCCTACAAGTTCGAGCCGTGGAATCTGGTCGTCGCCCGCACCATCACGACAGACCCGTTCGCCGGGTTCATCCGGCCCGGTGGCGTGGACGCAGAGCAGTCGTGGACGGTGGAGGTTTCGGGCCTCGCGGTCCTGCGAGCGTTCCTGAACCACGTCTCACGGCAGGCGGTGGCGCTGTGAGCGATGCAGCCCTGACTCGGCAGGTTCCGGGCTGGATCATCCCGGACTCCGTGCGCGAGTGGGTCGCCAACACCCGCCCCGGCCTGACCGGCGCGGAGCTTGACGCTGCGCTGCGTCGCAAGGCGCACGAGCACGGCGACTGTCCCGGAGCGCCCGTCTGCGCGGCCTGCCGCCTTGAGCGCCGTCTTGAGCGCCAGCCGGTTGATCCCGCGTCGATCCCCGGCCCCGGCGAGTTCCGGTCCTACATGCCGGACGTGCAGTTTCAACGCCCCGGCAAGCTACCCCAGGACACCACCACCGTTGAAGTCGAGTTTGAGAAGGACGGGTCGGTCACCATCGGGCATGCGGTGCAAAGCGATTACTACCAGGGGACGACCGACGTGACGGTCACCTTGTCGGCCGACGAGTTCGAGCAGATCGTCGCTATCCGTAACGCACTCAAGACACAAGGAGGCCCGGCAGCATGAGGACGTATCTGACGCTCAGCTTCGATCAGGACGTGGAGCGGCACACGCTCGAACGGATCAAGCCGTGCATCCAGGTCGCGTTCCCCGCGCTCGTGCGCGGCGACGAGGCCGTCAAAGGCTCCCATCGTCGGGGCGTGCGCGGCCGTCACCTGTGGGGCGTGTGCTCGCGGCCCGGCGAGCGGTTCAGCGCTGACTTCATTCACGAGGCGTGGTCTGAGGCCATCGACCTCGAAGCCGCGCTCATGGCCGAGTCCGACCGCGCGTATTGGGACCGTGAACTGGCGGCCCCGGAGCACCCCGGCCAGCCGACGATCAACCTCACGGCCGAGTACACCATTCCCGGCGGGGCCGTCGGGCTGATCGCGCCGGGCACCGACATGGCCGCGATGCTCGCCGAGACTCGTGGGGCGATGCTCCGTGATGTGCGCGAGGCGATCCCCGTGCTCGAAGCCGCCAAGCGGGCCGTCGGCCCGCTCCCTGATCCTGACGAGGAGGACAGGACCGGGAGCGAGAGTCGATGAGCACCGACACCGACATGGCCGCCACAGCGTTCGACTTCAGCGGGCTGTTCGAGGACGGGCACGCCCCCGGAGAGACGCTCCCCGGTGCGCCGAGGACCGAGCCCGGCACGCTGATCGACCGGATTTACCACCGGGTCGAGGGGCACACCCTCACGGTCGAGGGAGCGTTGACCGGTGAGCCGGGACGGTTGCTCTGCACGGTCGAGCCGCCGAAGTCCGGGATGCCCGCCAAGGTCTACCTGCGCTTCATCCCCGCAGGTCATGTTGGCCGTGAGGATGTGTGCAGCGCCCGCGTGTACCTGCCACACGTCTCGCGAGGCAGGGGGGAGGAGTTTGTGATCGACCGGGCGCTCCTTAGCTCCAGCGGGCCGCTGATGACCTCTGACCAAGTGCAGCTACAGAAGGGTTTGCTGGGCGTGGCCGCTGACCTTGCCGAGCAGCTTGACCGTGATGCCCCGGTGGCGCTCACGCCCGAGCTTGAGGCCACACAGGCGCAGTGGGATGCCGGGGCCGCGAAGCGCGCAGAGCGGGCTGTCTTGGACGCGCAAATCCTCTCCTACTACAACGCCGTCAGGGACGCGCTGGCGCTGGCCGGGCGCGGCGCGACGCTGCGAGTGAAGTCCTCAGATCACCCGTACCGCACGACCGGCAAGCTGGGCGGCTATGACGAGCGCACATTCAACCTGGCCTTGCCGCGCGGGTCGCGCGGGAAGGCGGAGCAGCGGTTCTGGAATCTGCTTGAGCTTGAGGTCGAGCGCGACGGCAAGTTCGAGGCGGTCACGCTGCCTGAGCGCCCGCAGAAGCCCGAGGGGCTGGCGTGAGCGCCCCGCCCCCTGACGCGGTGATCGCCGAGGCGCGCGAGGCCGCCACGAACGGCAAGACCGGGCTGATCGCCGCGCACCGGCAGGACGGGGCCGACAACGCCCTGTTCGTGCTGCTGAGCCACCTGGATAGCTCCCCCCAGTACAGCCGCGAGCAGACGGTCAAAGACCTGTTGGCTTCCCTGACCCGTGAGCTTGAGTCCGGTGAGCCAGCGTCGTTGACGGCGCGGCAGACGTTGCTGAACGGGATCGCTGCCGTCGCCGACATGTACGGGCCGGGAAGGATGCGTCAGATCGCCATGACCAACCTGCTGATCGACTCGCTCGCCGACCGCACAATCCGCGAGGCCGTCGAGGAAGCGCTAGACGAGGGCGCGGAGCGGTGAGCGATGCTGGCTTCTGAGGAGTTCACGGCATGGCTTGAGCGGGCGTTGGCGGCCTACCCCAACGCGACGCCATCACTGGCCCCAAACGATCCCGACCAGGACTACGCGCCGCGCACCGACCCGGTGGGCGCGGCGCTTGACCGCGTGGCGCTCGCCGACGGTGACCTGCTGATGGTGATGGTCGCGTACGTCGCTGACGCGCCCGGCACCCGAGCGGAGTGGGCGCAGCGCGCGTGCTTGGCGGCAAACCTCCTGTCCGAGGCCGTCGAGTCGCTGATCGCCGCGCTCCCCGAGCCCGAGAGCTTGTGGACCTACGAGGGACTCGACACCGATGAGCGCGAGCCGCTGCGCGATGCGCTGACCGCGCTGCTGGCGGGCGGCGCGACCGCACCCGACGCTCAAGTCTCTTGGACGCTGGGTGCCTACGAGCGGAAGGCTCGCGAGTCGCTTGATCGGGCTGGCGACACGGCCGGGCAGGTCTTTGAGTTCGCGCAGGCGCAGGTCGCCCGCTTTGATGCCGCGATCGACGCCGCGACGGGGGAGGAGGGGCGGTGAGCCACCTGACCCTAGTCCCGCCGTCGCCGCAGCCCGTGTACGGGCAGAAGTGGCAGTGGACGCGGGAACTGGTGATCGAGCAGCTACAGGACGCCGCGTTCGTGCTCGACAAGGTCCCGACCCTGGATGAGGCCCGTGCGGTCGTGAAGCTCCCGTCGGGCGGCAAGATCGCCGAGTTATTCGGGTCCTATCACGAGGCGCTGGTAGCGGCCGGGTTGACCTCCGCGCCCGCTCGCAGACGCAAGCGGCGCTGGTCACGGGAGGCTGTCATCGTCGCGCTGCAAGAGTTGGCGGTCGTCCTGGGGCATTCCCCGTCACAGCGTGACGCGGCACGGACGGGGTCGCTGATCTACCCGTCGGTAGTGCAGTTCTACTTCGGGACGTGGAATAACGGTCTGCGGGCCGCTGGGCTGGAGGTGCGCGAGCCGTGCCGCCCGGACCTCCCGGTGGCTGCCTGAAACGCCCGCCGGGCGGGTGCTGGTAGACCTGGGTGGGGTGGACGCCTTTGGCTGCTGCATCCCCTATGAAGCGGGGTGGTAGGACAGCGGCCGGGGCGTCCACGCGACCTTCCCCATTGACACCCGCATGCGTGTATGGTTCACTACACGTATGAGCACGACTATCGCAGTTTCCAATACCCGCACCATCGCCCGCTTCGAGCAGGAAGTCGCCATCGCCGCCGACTCCTACGAGGCATGGCTCGCCGCCTCCCAGCGCGCCACCCGCGAGCACGCCCACAAGTCCGCCGACTTCGCCGCAGGCAAGGCCGCCGACTCCTACCGCGCCCTCAAGCAGGCCGAGGCCGCGTACATCAACGCCGGGGGCATGCTCACGATCGAGCAGATCATCGACAACGCCGACTTCGGCATGCTGGTGAACGCGTGAACGCCTTCCAAGAGCAGGTCCGCGCCCTGACCCCCGGCGACTCGATTGAGCTTGCGCCCGGCTACAGCATCGTCAACGGCCGCGAGGGGTACGCGCTCTACGCACCGAGCGCCGTCGTCACCGGCAGCACCGAGCGGCTCGGGGCCATCCGCGACGCCGACACTGCCGCCGACCGGCTGATCGAGCTTCACGCTAACGGCGCGACCGTGGACCTCACGGTCGAGGACGACGGCTTCGCCTACCCGGTGGTGCTCGCGTGATCGTCGCCATCGCCCCACTCACCGACGAGCAGTCGCAGGCGCTCGATGCGCTCGTCGCCGTCCACCCATCCGCGTGCCGGATCGGCGAGGCCACACAGGTCACGCACCCCGGAACCTGGCGCGTGGATGGGGAGGGCACGATTGACAGTGCCGTCGTTGCCGGGCTCGTCGCGATCGGGCTCGCCGAGCGCGGGAACCGCACCCGTGGCGGTGGGGTGGCGCTGCACCCCGACGGAGGCATGCTCGCGCCAACCAGCGCCGGGATCTTCGCCTACGCCTACGAGGCGCGCCGAAGGGTGGGTGCTGATGGGGCTTGACCCGGCCGAGGACCGGCAGGCCCGCGCCGCGTTCGAGCGGGCGCTTGAGCTTGAGCGCGCGGCGAACGCCAGCGCCGCCCAAGCTCAGCGCCTGACCGTGGCGGCCGAGCAGCTTGACGGCGAGGGTGACGTGAGCGCCGCCCAGGCCAGCCGGGACCAGGCCGCCAGGCGGCAGGCGGAGGCTGACGCGTCCCTTGCGGACGCGAGCGCGTTGCTGTCCGAGTGGGGATGACGGCGACCCTAGCCGCGTGCTCGGAGGGGGGCGTTCGACTGTTTGTCGTCGGGACCCCGGCGGCGCTTGACTTCCTCATACGTGTATGAGAACATACACGTATGAGCACGACACGCCTTACCTTCACCAACGACCAGAACATCGGTCCCGTCGCCTACGTCAACGGCGAGCGCCTTGACCTCGGAACCCTCGAACTCGCCGCCGCTTGGGCCGCCCACGCCAAGGCACTCAACGACGGCACCTACCGCTACGAGCGCACCAACGACGCGCTCCGCGAGGTCGGCCACCTTGATCTGCTCGTCGCCGCCCGCAAGCTCGCAGGCCCGGCCAACGCAGGCCGCGACCTGACCGACTACGCGATCCGGCTGACCGACCACCTGGGAGCCATCTACGGCGACGACCTCCCGGCCCTGCTGCACAACGGGCTGTGCCGCGTCTACGCGCTGCACCCCGAGGCGTACCAGATCGAGCGGGGGGTGGCAGCGTGAGCGCCGACTTCCTCCACGACGCCCTTGACGGCGCGCTCGACGTGCTCAACGCCAGCCCCGAGGGCACCTACACCGTCCTCGCCGCCGACGACGGCAACGAGGGCCGCATCATCCCGGCGGAGCGCCCGTACGCCTCCAAGGCCGCCGCTGCCGCCCGCCAGACCCGCCTCTGTAACGAGGGCTACCGCGCGTATCTCGCGCTGCGCTCCGGCGGCACCGACTACCTGATGGGCCACTTCGACGGCGCGACGATTATCTACCTCTCGCGCCCCGCACGGGAGGCTGTGGCGGCATGACCGCGAGGGCAAGCGCGTCAAGCAGCCCGGCGTGAACGTCCCGTGTCGTGATCGACGTGGATCACCCGAGCCGCCGCGCTTGCCGACGACGCCGCGTCGATCCTGACGGCCGCCTCCTACGAGTTCGAGGGCGGCCCCGTCACCTTCGATGTGGGCGACTTTGACGTGTTCACCGTAACCGGCAGGAGGCTCGCTTGACTTCCGCCGGTGTGTATGTAACCATACACGTATGAGCACGACCGAAATCACCCGGCCGCGAGTCGGGAGCGAACTACAAGCCCAAGCGCTGCGCTACATCGCCAAGGGCGGAACCAGCTACTGCTTCAACGCCCAGACCGTCGCCGCACTGAACCGGCGCGGCCTCATCACCAACGACAACGGACACGGGTACGGGTACGGCCTGACCGCCGACGGTGAGGTTGAGGCGCTGCGCCTGCTGCGCGAGCACCAGGCGGACATCCAGGCCGCTGGCATTACCATCGCGAGCGTCACGAGGACCATCGCCCGCCTGGAAGCGAAGGCGATCGCATGAGCATCACCACCGTCGCCCTTATCGTTATCGCAGACGCTGCGGCGCTGCTGCTTGGGAGCGTGATCGACCGCAAGATCGAGGCCCACCGTTCCGCTTTGAACGCCGCCGGACGCAACGCCGCCCGACGGTTGCTGGGGCGTGACGCATGAGACTCCCCACCGGCACCCTCGAACCGCAGTTCCACGACCGCGACGAGGGCCCCGCGCCCGAGCGGCTGAATATCCTCAACGCCCACCAGGAGTGCGCCCTGCGCTGCATCGCCACGGGCGCTGCTACCCGGCAGGTCAAGTTTCAGACCCGCATGGCCCTCATCCGCCGCAACCTGATCCAGCCGGGCATCGGCCCGGCCGCGCTGACCGCCACCGGCCGCGTCGAGGCGCTGCGCTGCCTGCGCGAAGTCAAGGCGTGTCACGACGAGCTTGGCCTGAACTTCCCCGATATCACGCGGGCGATCACTGAGCTTGAAGCTCTGGTGGTCGCGTGAGCGCCACGAGCATCGACATCCCGCAGGGTGCTGAGTTCGGCATGTACTCCCCGGCCCCGCCCGCAGGCGACTTCGGCTACGTCGTGGACGACACCGCAGTTCTCTACGGCAAGGGCTTTTACCCGTTCCACCGCACAGCGTGGAACGACGCGCTCGCCACATACGTCCCCGCAGGCCCCGCGCCCGTGCGCCTCGCCCCGGACACCGAGTTCCGGGCGTGGAACACCGAGTACGTGATGCTCTGGCCCAGCCAGCGCGACGCCGCTCACGCACAGGCCACCTTCCATGTCTGTCTGCGCCCGCAGGGGATGGGCGCGATCATCGCCAGAGCCACCGCCGAGATTGACGTGCGCAACGGCCGTGTCGAGCGCGTCACCGTCAACTGCGACGAGGCCCGCGAAGGGGCCGAGGCCAAGGCTCAGAAGATCCTCGCCTACGTCCTGGCCTGCCGCGCCGACCGGCGCAGGGGTGGCAAGGCCCCGGTCACGGCCGCCCAGCTTGAGGACTCCCGACAGATCGTCAGGGCCGAACCGCAGGCGTCCGCATGAGCGCCGAGTCACAGGGGTTCCTTGCCGAGCGCCCGGACAGCTACCTCGCGTTCCATCGTGGCGGTGAAACCGCAACCCAGGTCGCCGACGAGCTACGTGCCGCCGACGGCGGGGTGATCGCGACGGTGACCTCACGCAGCGACCCGTTCATGGGCGGTCGGGGCGACTGGCGGCAGAACTTCCGGGCGCTGGCGATCACCGGGGATACGTACTCCGGCACCGCCTACCTCGACGCTGGCACCCACGCCCGCATCCGCAAGCTCAAGGCCCCGAAGGCGGCGAAGGCGTAATGCCCGCCACGGCGGGGTCGGTCGATTGGTACCTGCCAGCCAAACGTGGCGGTGGCTACTGCAAGCGCCGCTTCGCCACGACGACCCGCGCGGACTCGGACATCCTCGGGCTACTGGCCGCTGACGGGTTGACGTGGAGTGAGGTCAAGGCCGCGTTGAACTTCCCCAGCGCGGAGCAGGTCGTGGTGGTGGATCGCTTCATCGCAGAGGGGTATGGAGACATGCCCGCCGCACAGTTCCTAGCTGTCGCTTGACACCGTCCGACGTGTATGTCACCATACACGTATGAGCACGATTTCTTCTCCTACTGCCGCCACCCCGCCCGTCGTAGTGACCTCGGGCCTCGGCGGGAACGCCAGCGTCCAGGCCCGCTGGGCCACCGAGAGCGGCCCGTTCACCGCGACATGGCTGTTCACCTCACCGGCCGGGTCCGGGCGGGCCGCGAGCCTCGCAGGCCGCCTCCGACGTGCCATCCAGGCGGGCGCTATCGCCCCGACCGGCGACACCCCGCGCGACGGGAACGCGCTCACCCGTGGGAACGCGCTCGCCCCTGACCATCGGATGAACGCCGTGCTCGAAGGACTCGGGTTCTAAATGAGCGCCGCTGCCTCGAACCCAACGCTGTTCCTCAACGCCCATCAGGACTGCGCGCTGCGCCGTATCGCCACCGGTGCCGCCACCCAACAGGTCCGCTACCAGACCCGCATGGCGCTCCTGCGCCGCAACCTCATCCAGCCCGGCATCGGGCTCGCGTCCTTGACCGCGACCGGCCGCACAGAGGCGCTGCGCGCGCTACGTGAGGTGAAAGCCTGCCACGACGAGCTTGGCCTGAACTTCCCCGGCAACACCCGAGCGATCCTCGAACTGGAAGCGCTGGTGGCCGCGTGAGCGTGAGCGCCCAGAACGTGTCGCGTGTCTTGCGACTCGGTGGCCTGAACCCGCTCGGGTCCGGCACCCCGTACACCCGTGAGGGAATCCGGGTCAAGCGCTCAGGTGGCAACGCTCGCGTCAGCATCGACGTTGACCGCGCCAGCGAACGCAACCCGCTCGTGCAGCAGGTCCAAAGCATTCTGGCCGAGAACGGCTTCGCGTTCACCAGGCACTCCGACCCGGCCTGCGGCATCGAGTCCTTCGCTGTCACCGGCACCGCCGCTGACAGCGAGGTAAAGGGTCGGGCGCAGAACGCCGATCCCATCCAGAGCACACGACCACTCGGCATGGACGCCGTGACCGCTGATTCACAGCAGGGGAGGTAGGCCCTCATGCCGACCAACACCAACACCATCACCGGGCGCTTGAGCGCCCGTACACCGACGATCGTCCTTGCCGCGCTGGCGGCCCTGACCTTCTCCGCGATGGCGGCCACCCCGGCGCTCGCGGCCACCAGCCCGACCGCGAATCCGAGCGGTGGCTCGTGGGCCGGTTACTTAGAGGCCGCCCCGGCCGGGGAAGCATTCACCAGCATCACCGGCACCTTCAATGTGCCCGTCGTCGCGCCGACCGCTGCCGGGTACTGGCTTGGCGAGTGGATCGGGGTGGAGGGCGGGGATGCGAACGGCGTCGCGGGCATGAGCGGCGACTACCTGCTGCAAGCGGCTGTTGAGATTGAGCAGGACCCCGGCGGCGGCGAGTCCGCAGGGGCCTGCACCGATGACGTGCAGTACCAGTTCGGGTGCATGGGCGAAGGCCCGACCGTCGCGCCCGGTGATGAGGTCACGACCACGATGACCAACCAGGGCGTAGGAGACGGCGACTGTGCCGTGGTCACGCTCGCCCCCGGCGTGCAGGTCACCGGCGATGAGGAGTGGTCGTTGACGATCACCGACGACACGACCGGGGCCACCGCGTCAACGACCGACTGCTTCCCGGTCGGGGCCGCACAGACGGCGGAGTGGATGATCGAGCAGGCGACCAGCTATCTGCCGTTGCCCGAGTTCGGGACCGTCAGCTTCACCGACCTTGCGACGACCGGCGCGAGCGCTGGCACCCCGCGAGAGGACTGGTTTGAGAACTCGGTCGCGAACGCTGAGTCCAGCGAGTCGCCGCTGACGACCAGCGGCTTCAACATCAGCTACCGCCAGGCCAGCGACAAGCCCAAGCAGACGCCCGCGCCGACGAGCCCCGCCCGGCTTCACGTCGAGCGGGCCTGTCAGCGCGCCGGGCACCGCACGGTCTGTGTCGCGATCCACGGTCACACGATCCCGCTGCTGAAGGGGGCCAGCACGATCACGTTCCACGGCGTCCTCACCGATGGGCCGATCAGCCGCGTCACCGCGAGCGTCGCGACCACACCGTTCAACACGCTCAACGTCCCGCTCGCGAGCGCGAGCACCCGCCCCAGCGCCCACGGCACGTTCAGCGTGAGCGTTCCGATACGCGGCCGGGACTTCGAGGTGTTCACCGCCGGAGGGCGGGTCACCGACTTCCAGCTACGCGCCCGATCACCGAAAGCGAGGTAGGCACCGATGCCAACCCGAAAGAGCCTCACCCTCACCATCATCACCGCTGCGCTGATGGTCCCGAGTATCGCCAGCGCGCAGGACCAGGCGCAGATCACCGGCGCGACGCTCTCCTATGGCAGCCAGCACGTCAAGCTCGTTGACCTGACCAGCGACCCGTTGCCGTATGACCTGCGCGTCCCGGAACTGTATGCCGGGGTCGGGCCGGGCGGCACGGCCTTGCGGGCCGACAGCGGCGCGTTCATCTCACCGCAGAACAACACCCCGGCGGTCACGCTCCCAGCATCCCGCTCGGCGGTCGTGACCGGCACCGTCATCGACCAGGCGACGGGCCTGCCGTCCGCCGGTCAGCCCGTGACGGTTAGCGTCATCCCGGACGGGCAGCAGGGCTCGATCGCGCTGACCTCCGCGACAACCGACGCTGAAGGGCAGTTCACCGCGCTGGTCCCGCCGGGCGTCAGCCGTGAGGTGATCGTCTCCTGCTGCACCTACGCCACGCAGGCGGCCGTGGACGCCCCGACAGCGCTGACGCTCTCCGATGGGTGGGGCGCGTTCGTGAACGAGGTCAACCAGCCGACCGTCCATGCTCAGCGTCACGGCGGCACGCTGACCGTGACCGGCAAGATCATCGTCACCCCCGGTGACCCGTCCGGCGCGTGGGTGCAGGTCTACACCCGGTCGGCGGGCAGCGGCATCTTCGAGCCGGTGGACAAGCTCGCTCGGACGAGCGCCTCCGGTGACTGGTCCCTCAGCTTCCAGACCAATTTGGTCAGCTTCCTGTCTCCGCGCAGCGGGCGCTGGCCCAAAGCCGAGAGCGTGCAGATCCGCGCGACCGTCGGCAGCTTCCAGCATCAGCCCGCCAGCGGCGGCAACTCAACGGTCGTGTACCAGCCCGGCTACCCGTACGCCGAGGACCCGGCCGCCTACAACGTCGGGGTGAGCACCGCGACCGTGAGGGTCCCGGTCCCGGCGTCACTGAGGGCCACGCCGATCCCGTAGCCGCACGGACGCCCGCGCGTATCGCCCGTCACGGGCGGTACGTTACGGAGCGCGAACCCTCCGACGCGGCCAGCTTGGCCCGGTGATCCGAGGCCCCGGTTTGTGCTCTTGCGCGCCGGGGCCTCGGTCGTTCCCGGACCTGTCCAGGCTCGCGGCCTTGGACATGACCGGCTGCTGGCTCGTACACGATCGTCGTGTTGTTGATGACGGTGGTCGGGTGGGTGAGGACCAGGGCCGCGACGCTGCCCGCGCCGCCGAGCAGCGCCCCGGCCGCCGCGAGCACGGCGCACCACAGCTTCACCCGGCGGCGGCGTGCCTTGCGGTGGTGTCGGGTGGTGCTCATGGTGCTCATGTCCTCTTGATATTGCGGGCGCGCACGACGTTTTTCCGGCTTCCTCCGTAACCCTGACCGGCCGCCCGCCCACAACAGGTGGGGCTCCCCGGACAACCAGCCCTCCCAGGTGTGCCGCGCGGAACACTAGGTATGCTCGTTGGCATGCCTACGCCCGTTTCCCCAGCCTTTCTTGCCGTCGAACACGCAGGCCCGCTCGCGCAGGCCCGCGTGATGGCCTCACAGGCCGCTGGCGGCCTCACCCACGCACAGATCGGGCAGATGGCAGGGATGGGCCGCACCGCCGTCTGCAAGCGCCTCTCGCTGCTGACGCTGCCCGCTGACGTGCAGGCCGTCGCCGAGCGCGAGCGGCTGCCGTTCACGACGCTGCTGCTGCTGACCGAGCTACCCGACGCAACCGCTCAACGGCGCATGTGCCGCCGGGCGGTCGAGGAAGCGCTGACTACCCGGCAGATCGAGCGGGAGGTGGCACGGGCGCTGGGACGTGCCGTGCGCCCGGCGCGGCGACGCTACCCGGCCGGGCACCCAGACGCGCTCGCGCTCGGCGAGCGGGCGGGGGACGCGCTCAGCCGGGCGGCCGGACGACCGGTGCTGGTCAAGTCGCTCGGGCGCGGCCGGTTCGAGGTCGGGATGGCAGCCGAGAGCGCGGATGACCTGCTGGCGCTGGTCGAGCGCCTGGGTGAGAGCATCGACCGCGACCTGTAAGTCAGGCAGAGGTCGGGCGAAGCTCAAGCGGAACCCAGACCACTCTCAGGCCAAAGTCAGGCCAAAGTCAGGCCAAAGTCAGGCACGCGGCAGCCCCGCCCTTCCAACCCCACCCGCACGAAAAAGGGGCTTCACGGGTTGGGGGTGCGGGGCTTTGACGGCCCGACCCGAAGGCCGAGTGGAGTGAGACGCCGGGAGAAAGGCTTCCCGGCGCACCGTCGTTCACCGCTCGCGTGGAGCCGTCCCCGATAGGACGGTTTCTGTTGCCGTTCCTGAAGTCTGCGATCTAGGACGGCCGATTCACCGCCTTCTCACCCGCGACCGATCCTGGGACCGTTTCGGCACCGTTCTGGCACCCCGGAACCGTCGGACAGGGACCTCGGAAAAGCGCCAGATCCGGCCCCAGACGCAGGAAGGGCCGCCCACCGAAGTAGACGGCCCCACCTACCTTTGAAGAACGACCGTTCGGGAAGGTACCCGGCGACCGGGCCGATCCACGGGGGTTTCACCCGCGAACCCCTAAAAGCAGAGGGGGCCGCTCGTGTGAAGCAGCCCCCTCAATGCGTCTTTCGGCCCTCTGGCTGACCGTGGAAGGTACGGCAGCGGCGAGACAGATCAGGCCGCCGCGTCCAGATCGAGGTCGTCCAGGTCATCATCCTCGTCTTCGCCATCGTCGGTGTCCAGAGCGCCGGATTCATCACCGTCGAGGGAGCGCGCGAGCCGCAGCGCATCGGTCGGCTGCACCTTCACCGTCACGACCTTCCCCTTCGTCTCTGAGCGGGCGTCATACCCGGCCTCGGTCAGCAGCCGGACCGCTTCACGCGCGGCCTTCTGCTCAGCCGATTCCTCATCCACACCCTCGGGCGCTGGCTTGACCGGAAGGAACTGGGAGACGACGACCTTGACCTGCGGCGCGGTCGGCCTGTCCCCATACTCGCCGACCACCTTGCTCCACGCCTCCCTGACCGTGTCCGGCGTGCCCTCCAGCGGCACCAGTTCGCGGGCGACCGCCTCGTTGCGCGGGATCGGCTCACCGGCGGGCAGCATCGCCGTCACACGCGACGCGGCCATCGTCCGGTTCGCCTGACGCTCCTGTAGCTCAAACCGGTCACGAACCCACTCAGTGAAGCTCTCCGCGCCCGTGATCCGCCATAGCTCATCGTCCTTGACCTCCTGAAGCGCACGGCCGACGGCGAACACCCCTTCGAGGTTCGCTTCGATGACCTGCTCGCAGGCCGTGAGCCGCTCCCGACGCGACCCAGGCTCGGGGTTACCGGCGGGCTTGCCGGTGATGGCCCGGCGGACCGCCTCCCGATCATCAGGGTCGTCCAGATCCACGTCTTCCAGGTTCAGCGGCCCGGCACCATCGCCCTCGGGATCGGGATCGGGATCGGGATCGGGATCGATGGGTTCGACGTGCTCGGCGTCGGCGGGATCTACAGGATCGAGTTCGTCCATCGGAGCGCTCCTGGGTCTTGGGGCCAATCTGGTCCTTTGTCTGGCCCCCCAGGGTGCCCTGGAGGACGGCCGCCAGCACCTATTCAGACCCGCAGGCCCTTACGGCCTAGCCTCGTTCTGACGCTCTACGGCCGATGGTCCATCTCGCTCAGGCTGCTCGCCTCACCCGGTGAGGATGGGGCTGTGAGCGCTCCTGCGGCCCGCTGACCGGCCCGGCCCGGCGGGGACGCCCGTTCTGCCGCAACCACGCGAGCCTGCCCCACAGCGCCGCGTTGGCGATGAGCGCGACCGCTATCACGAACAGCAGAACGCCACCCTCCACGATCGCAAGGATCGCAAGGATGGCGTCAACGCCCGCGAGCGTGCCAAGCATCCTGGCCGCGCGCTTACGGCGTGAGGTCGGGTCGGGGTTCCGCATCCGGGGGATGCTCCCAACCAACAGGGACGATTCGGGTGCGCGACCTCGACCCTTTCGCTCGGGCCTGTGCGGCCTCCCGTTCAGCAGCCCACGTTCTAGGAGAACGGCGCTGGCTGACGCTGCCCGCCACGCTCGATTCTCGGGGTGAGGGCCATCAGTGGCCTCCTGTCTGGTCGTCATTCTCAGGCTCAACGGGCGTCATCCGCACCGGGCCCTGCGCGCCAGTGTCCTCGTAGATCACGATGCGCCCTCTGGGCTTCACAGGCCCGTCGTCGGCTGCGTCCGACGGCCCGGCAGGCGGGTCGTCTATCGGCAGGCGGGTGTCCAGCCCGAGTTCGGCTCGGGCAAGCCGCTCTGCTGCCGCGTGCCGCTGTTCAGCTTCGCGGTAGGCCGCGCTCTCGTGGCGGCTGCGGGCCATGTCCTCTCGAACGCCCATGCCGATCGGCGAGATGGGTTCAGCGTCCGCGTTCTCAGCGAACGCCGCCCAGAACGCGGCCCGGTCGGCGCTCTGCGCCTTCCTCTGCGCCCGTTCCTGGGCGTCCTGGTAGAGCCGCCACAGGCCGTAGCCGGTGAGCGCCCACAGTCCGAGCTTCACAAGCCCCTTCATGTGTCCTCCCGTCCGTACGGCACCCGAAAAGGCGCGTGTGAGCGATCCTCCGGCCCGCTGGCAGGCCCCGAGCGCCCCGTGCGGGGGTCAGGAAGGGTCAAACCCTCAGAACGGCTCTCAATCGGTCGCTGCCCGTCGGTCATGAGCGCCCGAGTTCACGTCGAATCTGGTCCTGTTCGTGTTGCGCGACCAGGCCACGAGTCGCCTCGGCGGTATCCGGCAGCCCGGCCCGGAGGATCGCTGCGACGAGCACCCCTCGGGATGCCTTCGTGCGCTTGATTCCCCGCGCGGCGAGGTCGTCACGGACCGTATTGACCATCACCGCCAGCGGGTCCAGCACCTCACGGGTCGTACGGACATCCAGCCGCGCGAGCGAACTCGCGGGGTGATCCGCCAGTTCGGTCAGGATCAACGACTTCGCCTCAGACGCCGTCGTGGGGGGGCCGTTGAGCAAAAGCACCTGCGCCAGTTCGTTCAGCGACACACCAGCCTCGTCGGCCAGCGCCGTCGCCCGAGCGTGCAGGTCAGCGTCAATCTCGACACTCAGCTTCGGGTCACCGCGCCGCCCACCGACCGCCGGTGGCGCGTACACAGGCCCAGGGATCGCACCAGCAGCCGGGGCCGGGGTCAGACCAGCACCGATACGGGAGTGCCCGCCACCGATGCGCTGAGGGGCGGCCAGGTGTGCGGACTCATCAGTTGACGACATAGCGGGACTCCTCCGGTGCGACGGGGTTCATTGACGTTGGTTCAGGCTCCGGCTCACGGTCCGGCTCAGGGTCAGACTCGGCTTCCACGGCCTCGACCAGCGCTTCGGTCAGGGCCTCAGCCTCCTCGGCTTCCGGCACGGCCACGGGGGCGGCCTCAGCCTCGGCTTCGTCTTCGGGCGGGTACAGCAGCCCCAGCAGTTCGTCTGCGGCCTGCCGGAACGCCCGTGCGGCGTTGCTGTCGGGCGCGTGCAGCATCACCGGCAAGCTCAGCGCCTCGGCGTCTTCCACGACCGCGACCTGCGGGATCTTCGTGCGGAACACCGGCACACCCCAGTCACCGAGTTCAGTCGTCAGCCGCTTGGCGGCCTTTCTGACCGACGGCGGCTCGATCCGCAGGATGCCGACGACCTGTACGCGGTACCCCGACTCGTTGAAGTCAGCGACGGCGTCCGCGAGGTCGCTCGCGCCCTTGTGCGTCAGCTTCGAGGTCATCTTGACCGGGATCAGGCACGCGTCGGCTGCCCCGAGCGCGTTGCGGGCCATCAGTTCGAGGTTGGGCGGGGAGTCCACCAGGATCACGTCGTACTGATCGAGGATCGGCGCGAGCGCACGGGCCAGGTATTGCTCCTGCCCGGAGCGTGTTGCCAGGACCGCGCCTACGCCCGCAAGCTCGGGGCTACTGACGATCGCCCAGACGTTTTTCATGGCGGTCATCACGACGGCCATCGCGGCGGGGACCTTGCCAACGATCACGTCAGCCAACGTCCCAATGGTCGTGGCGTTCCCGTCAAACCCCAACAGGGTTGTCGCGTCACCACGTTCGTCGGCGTCTACGAGAAGGACCCGCGCACCGGCTTCGCCGAGCGCCCCCGCCAAGTTCACGGCGACGGAGGTCTTGCCTGCTCCGCCTTTGTCGTTGCTGACGGCTACGACGTAGCCCATCACGTTACCTCCGGTATCGAACCCTGTGTGTTGTGTATGGCACTATACCACGCCGGGGCCGACAGATTCCCCTGTTCACACCCGCGACCATGCCCCCGTGCCGGGTTTGTCACACAACCCGCCACGCTGTCCGGCATCGCTCCCGCCACGCTATCCGCCACCGTGGCCGCCATGGCTCTCGTCGGCTACTACGGCCAGCCGTCCGCCAGATCGTCCGGCAAGCCAGCCCGCCGGACGACCGGCAGACGGCGCGGCAATGGGAATCGAGCGCCTGCCCAGCGGGGATCAACGGCAGGACCATTCTGGTCCAGGCGCTTCCCGGCCGCGATCGACCCCGGCACGAGCAGCCC
>Ga0302314_10005793_pt1 | contig 22465 bp, 22 predicted proteins | sample III_Palsa_N2_3_FD_200533 | JGI IMG/M metagenome (GOLD analysis project Ga0302314, IMG submission 200533) | Peat permafrost microbial communities from Stordalen Mire near Abisko, Sweden - III_Palsa_N2_3 | ecosystem: Environmental > Terrestrial > Soil > Palsa > Peat permafrost | place: Sweden...
CGGCGATGATGCTCGCGATCACACCCGTCGTGATGGCGACCAGGATGAAATCACCGTTGTCACTGCGCACATAGTGATAGCCGCGCGGCGGTGCGCGCAGGTGCTCGCTCTGCCAGTCATTGACGGCATAAGAACCGCCACGGTACTCGGTCGGCAAGTGACCGCCCTTCTTGTACCAACCCTCGCTATGGCCCCGATCGGACATGCTGCGATGGTTCTGATCTTGGTGGTCCTGCCCCATGGGCTGGGCCACGACCGCGGCCGTGGAAGACATCAGCAACGCACCGCAGATCAACCAAGTACCCATCTGCTTCTTCATATGCAAACTCCGTTTGTGAGGGAAGATGAAGCTGAGCGACGACAACAATGGCACTTCTCTGGGCTGCTGAAAGCGCGTGCCCGTAAAATAGCGCCCAAGTACCGCCGCCCTGTATTCAGCATCCGCGCTCTTCATCGAAGATAACGTGAACGTCCCAGTGAAGGGCACTTCACATTCAGCTGGAAGCCACTTCGTCCGGCATGGCCACTGGGCTACCATTAAGGTTTCAGACACAAGAAAGAGACGGCAATGCAGCTCAATCAGGTCAAGGCGATCATCACCGGCGGTGCTTCCGGTCTCGGCCACGCGGTGGCGCAACACCTCGTGGCGCAGGGAGGCAAGGTCGCCCTGTTCGACGTCAACGAAGACAAGGGCCAGTCGGCCGCGAAGGAACTGGGCGATGCGGCACGGTTTTTTCGTACCGACGTCACGTCCGAGGATGACGTGGTCGCCAACGTCGCCGCAGCGCGCGAAGCATTGGGTGGCCTGAACGTTCTGGTCAACTGTGCAGGCATCCTCGGTGCCGGCCGCGTGCTGGGCAAGGAAGGTGCGATGCCGCTGGCGAACTTTGCCAGCACCGTCATGGTGAACCTGGTCGGCAGCTTCAACGTGGCAAAAGCCGCAGCCGCATTGATGCAGGGCAACGAGGCGGGCGAAGATGGCGAACGCGGCGTGATCATCAACACCGCTTCGGTTGCCGCCTATGAAGGTCAGATCGGCCAAGCCGCGTATTCCGCATCCAAGGGCGGCGTGGTCGGCATGACGTTGCCGATGGCGCGTGAACTGGCCCGCTTCGGCATCCGCGTGATGACGATTGCGCCGGGCATCTTCTGGACACCGATGGTCGACGGCATGCCACCGCAGGTGCAGGAGTCGCTAAGCGCGTCGATCCCGTTCCCGTCGCGGCTGGGGCAACCCGTCGAATACGCGAGCACGGTCGCGTTTATCCTGGGCAACCGCTACATCAACGGCGAGACCATCCGCCTCGATGGCGCGGTTCGGCTGCAACCGAAGTAAGCCTTCCCAATAGCCACCTCAACACTTCATCGTCATTCCGGCGCAGGCCGGAATGACGATCATGAATTACTCCAACCATCCGGTCATTCACGCATGAAAGCTTCCGACGTCAAGAAAGGCAACGTGGTCGAACACGAAGGCACGGTTTACCAGGTGCGCGACATCGAGCGCAGCTCGCCCAGCGCGCGTGGCGGCAATGTCACATTCCGCTTCACCCTGTATACGATTCCCGGCGGTCGCAAGTTCGATCTCAGCCTGCGTGCCGATGACGAGTTGCAGGAAATGGATCTGGTTCGCCGTGCGGCGAATTTCTCGTATATGGACGACGGCGCATTCGTCTTCATGGACGCCGAGGATTACACTCAGTATTTGTTGTCGCCCGCCCTCGTGGGGGACAGCGCCGGTTATATCGTCGAGGGCGTGGAAGGTTATTACGTGCAGCTGATCGACGATGCGCCGGTTGGCCTGCAGGTACCCAGCAGCGTGATACTGACCGTGGTCGATACCGCCCCGGAGATGAAAGGATCCAGCGCGACCAAACGCAACAAACCAGCCAAGCTCAATACCGGCATCGAAGTGCAGGTGCCCGAATACATCAGCAATGACGAGAAAGTATGGGTGAACACGCTTACCGGTGAATTCGCCGGCCGCGCCTGAACTGGTATCGCGCCAACAAAAAACAGCGTCCGAAGTTTGGGCGCTGTTTTTTTGTGATGCGCTACTTGGACAAGCGCGAAGAGATGGCCAACGAGCGTCCGCAGGGACACAGATTTCGCCCGCATGGTGCAGAATCACCGAACTCCGCATATCCGTGAAACTTTGATGCCTTCCAGCGGTTATTCGCTACGCGCCCACGTCGTTGAAAGTCTGACCGACATCAAGCGGCCGGATGTTCCGCTGCGCGTGGTGTTGCGCAATACCGCGGCCGTGGTGCTGCCGTTGGGCATCGGTCTGGCGACGGGTCACACCGAAATCGGGCTAGCCATCGGCGCTGGCGCGCTGGATACAATGTTCTCCGATCAACCAGGGCCTTATCGCCAGCGTATGCGACAGCTGCTGTTGGCCTCGCTGGCGGCAGGACTGGCTTCGCTATGTGGCTTCCTGATCGGAGGGCAGTTGCTGCTGATACTTGCAGCCACCGTCGCCTTCGGCTTCTTTGGCGGGCTACTGGTGGTGTTCGGTACCGATACCGCGCGGGTCGGCATGACCAGCATGATCCTGCTGGTGATCACCGCATCGACGCCAACCTCGCTCACTGGCGCGCTCATCGGCGCCAGTTTGATCTTCTCCGGCGGCCTGCTGCTCATGCTGTTTTCTCTGGCAGCATGGCCATGGCAACGATACTTGCCGGAGCGCCATGCGCTGGCCATCGTGTACACCGGCCTGTCCGTGCTGGCCGCGCAGAAGACCCACGACGACGGCGATGTGCCCGCACTTACCGATGCGATGACCACCTTGCAGCACACCCTGCTTGGGCGACATCGTTCGCACGGCCGCGCGATGGAAGCGTTTGGCGTGCTGCTGGAACTGGCCGAACGGATCCGCCTTGAGCTCACGGCGATGACCGAGCTGCGCGCCAACCCGTCTGTCCATGCGATGTTCCGCGATGATGCCGCGCGCGTGCTGTCCGCGATTGCGGACGCACTGGAACAGGCTGCCCCACCCGAGCAGGCGGCACGCGCGCTACGCACCCTGCAAGCCAGTGAGCGCGCGCTGCTCGACGGTAGCAGCAACGCCAGCGGCCTGAACGCGCATATCCATGCGTTGTCCGGCCAACTCGCCGCCGCCGTGCGCAACGCCGATTGGGCCGGCAGCCAGGGCGAGCTGCGCGCCAGTGCGGAAGAAACCCGCCTTCCCGATACGCTGCGCAGCAGCTCCGCATGGGCGACCTTGCGCGCCAATCTCACACCCCGTTCGGTGGCGTTCCGGCACGCGGTGCGTACGGCGGTTTGTCTCAGCGCCGCTTTGTGGGTCTCCCGCCTGCTGCAACTCCCGCACGGTTACTGGTTGCCGATGACGGCAGCCATAGTGCTGCGACCGGACTTTGCCGCCACGTTCAATTTTGGCTTGCTGCGCGTGGTGGGCACGGTACTCGGCCTCGTGCTGACCACGGTACTGCTGCACATCACGCCGAGCGAACCCTGGACTCACCTCGTGTTGATGGCGGTGCTGTGCATGGGATTTCGCTATCTGGCCACCGCGCACTACGGCATTGCGGTGGCAGCCCTGACCGGCACGGTGGTGATCCTGCTGTCCTTCGGCGGCGTCAATTCCGGCGCGGCAGTGATGGATCGGGTCATCAACACCGCGCTTGGCTGCGGCATGGCATTGCTTGCCTATGTTGCATGGCCCACCTGGGAACGCGGCCGTGCACGCGCTGCATTGGCGGTGATGCTGGACGCGTACGCCAGCTATCTGCACGCGCTGGCACGACCCGACCAGCGCAATGCTCATCGCGAGACGCGCAGCGCGGCGCGCACCGCGCGCACGAATGCGCAAGCCTCGATCGACCGCATGCGTACCGAACCCGCCACGCCGCCGGAACTACTGGCGCTGGCGCGCGCCCTGTTCGCGAACGGCAATCGCCTGGCGCGTACCGCCATGACGCTGGAAGCCCTGCTCGACGACCTCGCCACGTTGCCGGAAAAGGCCGAAATCATCGGCTTCGTCGATGCGTCCGCAGGTGCCCTGCAGATGATCGCCAGCGCACTGCGGAATCAAGCGGCCGTCGATGCGCTACCCGATCTACGTACGCAGCAACGCGCGCTGGTGACGCTGATGCAGGGTGGCGAAAATCCCGCGGCTGCCGAACTGCTGACGCGAATCAGCGACCGTCTGGTCGACAACGTCGACACGCTGGCGCACGTAGTCGCGCGCAGCCAGCTGCAGCTCGCCGAAGTTCCTGCCGGGCAAGGCTGATCAGGCCGGTCTGATCGGATAGCCATCGCCCGTCGAGCCGACGTGCACATGGCGCAAGCCCGGCGGCCGTGCAAAAATCTGTGCGGCCGGTCCAACCGGTTTGCTGTCGCTGCGTATCCTGATGCAAAGCTGCCTGATATTGATCGAACGATCGCGCGAACTACGTGGCTTTTTTCGGTCCCATGCACTACCCCCGCGAGAGCAGCGTTTACCGCCCGGTATGCGGCGCCATCCATCCAGGGGAAACCTATGCACAACCGCATCCATTTCATTTCGGGTCTGCCCAGGTCTGGGTCCACCCTGCTTGCCGCCCTGCTGCGACAGAATCCGCGGTTTCACGCGGGCATGAGCGGGCCGGTGGCCGGATTGTTCAATTCATTGATGAGTGCGATGGGTGGCGGCAATGAGTTTGCCGTCTTCATCGACGACGACCAGCGCCAGCAACTCTTGCGCGGGCTGTTCGAGAATTACTACGCCACCTGCGCCGAGGAAGTGGTTTTCGATACCAATCGCGGATGGTGCGCGCGGCTGCCGGCACTCAGCCAACTGTTTCCCGAGGCGAAGGTGATCGCCTGCGTGCGTCACACGTCGTGGATCGTCGACAGCATCGAGCGGCTGATCCGCAAGAATGCGTTCAGTCCTTCCTCGATCTTCAACTACACCCCGGGTGGCACCGTCTACACCCGCGCCAACGGCATTGCCGGCGCGGACGGCATGCTCGGCTACGCTTACGACGCGTTGAAGGAAGCGTTTTATGGTGAGCATGCCGACCGCCTTTTGCTGGTGCAGTACGAGACGCTTACCGAGGATCCGGCCAGGGCATTGGCTGCGATCTACGATTTCCTGGGTGAGGCGCCCTATGCGCATGATTTCGCCAATGTCAGCTACGACGCCACGGCGTTCGATCAGAAGGCCGGCACACCTGGCTTGCATACCGTGCGCGCTGAAGTGAAGGCGATCCCCCGCCCCACCATCCTGCCGCCGGACCTGTTCCAGCGCTTCGCCAACGACGCGTTCTGGCGTGATTCCCAACGCAATCCCGCCGGCGTGCGCATCGTCTGAGTTACCCCGCACCGCGGGCTGTTTGCAGGATCGCGACAGCCAGGGCTGGGGGTCGCGGTCTGAACGGGATGGTTTTTGGGTCAAAAATTCGCGCCGTGCAGCAGCAGGGGCGCCGATTGGCCGATAGAGCAACATTTGCCTGTTCCGACGCGACGCGGGCGCGCTGAGGTTTTACACTGCACGGATGCTGAAGATCGACACCCACGCCCACATCCTGCCCCGCGACTGGCCCAATCTGGCGACCAAGTACGGCGACGACCGCTTTCCGGTGATGACGCATACCGAAGGCCACCACCGCATCTACAAGGACAGCCGGTTCTTCCGCGAGGTGTGGGATTCGGCATTCGACCCGCAGACGCGCATCGACGACTACGCCCGTTTCGGGGTGGATGTGCAGGTGATCTCAACCGTTCCGGTGCTTTTTTCATACTGGGCGCAGGGCTACCAGGCGCTGGAACTGCACCGTCATCTGAACGACCATATGGCCGGCCTTTGCCGCGATTTCCCGCGTCACTATGCCGGCATCGGCACGGTGCCGTTGCAGGCACCGGAGCTGGCGATTCGCGAGCTGGAACGCTGCATCGACGAGCTGGGTCTGCAGGGCGTTCAGATCGGCTCGCACTGCAACGACTGGAACCTGGACGCGCCGGAGCTGTTCCCGTTCTTCGAAGCGGCCGCCGATCTTGGCGCTGCGGTGCTGGTGCACCCGTGGGACATGATGGGCACGCCGACGATGCCCAAGTACTGGATGCCCTGGCTGGTCGGCATGCCGGCCGAGCAGTCGCGCGCGGCCTGCTGCCTTGCGTTTGGCGGCGTGCTGGAGCGCTTGCCGAAGCTGCGCGTGATGCTGGCGCATGGCGGAGGCAGTTTTCCCTGGACGATTGGCCGCATCGAGCACGGCTTCAGGATGCGCCCCGACCTGGTCGCGACCGACAATCCGCGCAACCCGCGCGAATACCTCAAGCGCTTCTATTTCGACTCCTGCGTGCACGATCCGCAGGCGCTGCGCTATCTGCTGGATGTGACGGGCGTCGAGCAGGTGATGCTCGGCACCGACTATCCTTTCCCACTGGGCGAGCAAGAGCCCGGTAGCGGCATCGAGGCATTGAAGCTGGGCGATGTCGATCGCGCCCGGTTGTTTCACGGCACGGCGCTGGAGTGGCTCGGCCTGCCCAGGCATCGTTTCACCCCCGACATCATTTCTCAGGAGTCAGCATGAGTTTCGTGCGCACCGCCAGCTCGATCGCCGCCACCATGATCATCACCCTGCTGTTGGGCGGCAACGTCCACGCCGCCGATGTCAGCATGGCTTCCGGCAGCATCAACTTCAGCACGCCGGACAACTGGCTCGACATCATGCAGACCGAGGATCCGGAAGTGCGCGTATTCCAGGTACCCGACCCCTCGCCCACCGGCAAGAACAGCCTCGCACGCGTCACCGTGACGGTGAAACAGGTGCCCGACGCGGGCGGCTTCCAGCAATACATGGGCGATGCGAACGCCAAGGCCATGGCGCTGCCCGGTTACAAGGCGGCTGCGGTTGCACCGAGTCCGAACAGCTACATCTACACCGCGCAGGAAAATGGTGCGCAATTCAGTTACAGCGAGCGCTACTGGCTGAAAGACGGCCACGCGATCCAGCTGCGCTGCGTGCGGCCCGAGCAGACCGAAGCCGGCGCCGCATGGAAAGCCGCCTTCGACAAGGGCTGCGATGGCATCGCTGCGCGCTTGAAGTAGGCCCGTAAGCCCGACTGCTACTCGTTCCCTCCTGGCAGGACGCGGCGGTGAATTGCCCCTCCCCTGCTTGCAGGGATGGTTGGGGTGGGGTCGCTCTTTCGCCACGCAAAATCAAAAGCCCCTCCCAACCTCCTCCTGCAAGCAGGGGGAGGAGTCGCTAAAACCGAGATCGTTCGATGTCCCAAATCTTTGAAGCCACCCTCGACTGGGCCCAAGCGCAGGACGCCACTGATCCACTGCGCAACTTCCGTGACGAATTCCTGATCCCGCCACATCAGGAAGACGACGGCCGCTCCCACGACAGCGTGTACTTCTGCGGCAACTCATTGGGCCTGCAGCCGCGTGCCGTGCGCGAAGCGGTCAATGCGGAACTGGATTACTGGGGCGAGCTGGGTGTGGAAGGCCACTTCAAAGGCCGCCTGCCGTGGATGGACTATCACGAGTTTGTGCGTGACGACCTCGCCACCGTGATCGGCGCGCTGCCCACCGAAGTGGTGGCGATGAATACGCTAGGGGTCAACCTGCACCTGATGATGGTGAGCTTCTATCGACCGACAAAAGAGCGCCCAGCCATCCTGATCGAAGCTGGCGCATTTCCCACCGATCGTTACGCCGTGGAATCACAGATCCGCTATCACGGCTTTGATCCGGCAAGCGCACTGATCGAGCTGGAAGCGGATGAACCGAACGGCCTGGTTTCCGCCGCCGCCATCGAACGCGCGCTGGCCGAACACGGTTCACGCATCGCACTGGTGATGTTGCCAGGCGTGCAATACCGCAACGGTCAGGCATTCGACCTCAAGGCGATCACCGAGCTCGGCCACAAGCACGGCTGCGTGGTGGGCTTCGACCTCGCGCACGCGGTCGGCAACCTGCCGCTGCAACTGCATGACAGCGGCGCCGATTTTGCGATCTGGTGCAGCTACAAATACCTCAATGCCGGTCCCGGCGCAGTGGGTGGAGCGTTCGTGCACGAGCGTCATGCACAGGCCGCGCTACCGCGCTTCGCCGGCTGGTGGGGACACGACAAGAACACCCGTTTCCAGATGGGTCCGCAATTCGTGCCGACCCCGGGCGCCGACGGCTGGCAGTTGTCCAATCCGCCGATCCTTGCGTTGGCGCCGCTGCGCGTATCACTGCAAATCTTTCGACGCGCGGGCATGCAGGCATTACGTGAGAAGTCGCTGAAGCTCACCGGCTATCTGGAATGGCTGGTACGCACGCAGCTCAGCGACGTGCTGGAAATCGTTACTCCCGTCGATCCACAACGCCGTGGCGCGCAGCTGTCGATCCGCGTACTCGGGGGCCGCGAGCGCGGCCGCTCGCTGTTCGATCATCTGATGGAACACGGCGTCATCGGCGACTGGCGCGAACCCGACGTCATCCGCATCTCCCCCGCTCCTCTGTACAACCGGTATGCCGATTGCCTCGCGTTTGCCGATGCAACGCGCCAGTGGCATGGTGGATGATTGAGGTCTATCGACTCAGGGCACTGCTCGATCCCACTTGCCCGACGCTCTTGGAGCGGTTGCAGCGCGATTAACTTTGAGAAAAGTCTGATATTCCCGCGATCGTCGCAACCATAGAATGCCTTCTGAAATCAGTTCAAATTCAGGAGTTTCGTGCCATGAGTGATGCGAATATCGCCATGCTTGTCGGTGGCGTTGTAGGAATCGTGCTTGGCGTGTTGATGATCACCAAGCAGCGCGTTGCAGCCTGGTCCCTTAGCTACGGCCGCGGCAAGATGTGGGTAAGAATCCTGGGCCAGGATCGCGCTATGAAGGCAGTACGTTTCGTCTTTGGCCCCATCGTGCTTGTGTTCGGTACAATCATGGCGATTGGTGCGGTAGCTGCCGGGTCGGTGCACTGAGCTTGCACTGGCAACCGATTCTTCCGGCACCTGGTCCGTAGACACATCAGGCAGATTTACTCCTCCCTTTTCATTTTCGAATCCGCAAACGTCTCGCTGCGCTCACCCCGGCGCCAGCTTGAACGTGCTGTTCTCAACGCTGCGATATGCCGGAAGCCGCAGTGAAGTCCCCAAACCTTGTATGGCGATAGCCCTACTTCTTGTACGACTTCATCGCATAGCAAGCTCCAGATGCTGCCTGCCCGGCCGCCAACCTCCCTCCAGCAAGCCGACAAGACGCTGACAAAGCAGGCGCAGCGCCGCTGGAGAAGTGCGGCGCATGGATTCGTGCAGGTTTCGCCCGAGATGACCAGAAGCCACATCGAGTCCCAGCGTCCATTTCGATTTTCGGGTCCGCAAACGTCTTAGGGGGTCACACCACTACGCGGATCAAGCGCCTTGAATAAGTTGAGCACTCCACTTGGGGGCGATGCCGTCGTGACCGATGTCGTTCCGGCTGATGTCGTTTTTGCAGCAGAAAGGTATAGCAGCGCCAATACGCACACTGATCGCAAAAGGCCACGGTTCGACCTCCAGAGAACTTTCAGAACGGCCCTGAAACAGTTTACAAGCCTGTATGCCGCGCATCGCTCCGGAGCTTTGACGAACCTGATGCGCTCGTTGCATGGCCGTTCCGACTGGCGCGGCCATCCGGCCAGGCGTCGTGTCACGGCGGCCAAATACTTCGTTCGCACTCTCTGCATGCCAGGCCTGCATGGAAGGTATCTTGCGTTCGTGTATGGCCATTCGCGTATGTGTGCCTATCAAAGCCGCGACCCCCGTGTACTCGAGCGCCATTTCCATCGCTATGTGCACCAACGGTGGAACCGGCGTACTCGCCTGAAAAGTATCCAGCATCACTACCGTTTTGCGCTCACCCGGTTGCCCTCTGCGTTGTTTGATGCGGTATACGTCGAAGGCGGCGCTTCGCTGGGAAGCCTGGACTTGAAGGATGGCAGCCAGCTTCGGCTCAGCCTGCGACCGCCCATCTCCATGGGATGCGAAGGTGAGCTATGCGTGCAACTGGATGACGTCAACGATCGTCCCGTCTATCGCATTGTCCTGAGCGTGATCGATGACCAGCCAACGATCGCGATTGGCTGCATCCAGGGGCCGGATGGCGTCGGCAGCAAGGACATCGTGCGTGATCTGACGCGAAACATGCACGGCATGCGACCGAAGCAGATGATGCTTTCACTGGCGTATGCATTCGCACAACACTTTGGTGCCAAGCGTCTTCTAGCCGTAAGCAATGCAGCACACCCTCTGCGTCCGGTCCGTGAGAAATTCCAGGCTGACTACGACGGGTTCTGGCTGGAACAGAAAGGCAGGGATGTGGGCGATGGCTGGTTCATGCTGCCCGAGACACCGCACCGGAAATCCGAGTGGGAGGTCCCCAGTCATCACCGCTCGGCTTTTCGCCGACGCGAAGCTATGCGCATCCTGGCCGAGCAACTACTGATCAAAGCGCTTGGCGCCTACACCGCAGACACGGGAGTTCCGCGAGCGAAGCCGTAGAATCGTTCGGGTCACTCCGACACGAACGCATGGAAGCATCGTGGATATGTTAAGAAGACCCTCCGATATCGGCCTCGACACCGTGGCGTCGCCCGCGCATGCAGCGCATGTTGCCGAGCTGTTCCGCAATGACAATCGCGCGTTGATCGCCTTTTTGCGATGCAGGCTGCGTTCTCTCGCCGATGCCCAGGAGCTCGCGCAGGAGGCTTTCCTGCGTCTACTTGCGCTGGAGCATCCCGCGCGCGTCGATTCGCTGCGTGCCTACCTCTTCAGGATCGCAACCAACCTGGCTACCGATCGGCTGCGTACACGCAGTGTGCGTGGTGATGTGTCGACCGAACAAGCTGCCGAAGACTTCCGCGTCAGTTCCGTTCCCGAACGCCACGTATGGGGTGTCGAGCAGGTACGAGACTTGCGCCTGGCACTACGTGAACTTCCCGCAAAGACGAGTCAGGCGTTTGTGATGCATGTGCTCGAAGGCTGGGATTTTCATGTCGTTGCCCACGCCATGAAACTGAGCGATCGGATGGTTCGTTACCACGTCGCCAACGCATTGGCACACTGTCGCGCACGGATCGATGCGTTGGAGATGCCGTGATGGCCAGGGTGCCGGATAAGAACACGCTGCATGAGGCGGCCGGATGGTGGACTCGGCTACGTGACCCCAGCGACATAGCCGAGGCAACGGAACATTGGCTGGAATGGACCAAGGAAGACGAACTCAACCTGGTGGCCTTCGAATATATAGCCGAGCTTGCGAATCGGCTCGGCACGCTTGGCGACATCACGCGACAGCAGTGGGCCAGTGAGTTTGCGCGGCGACCGACGCCATGGCGCCGATGCATCAAGTGATCCTCTCCAACAGAACGCAAGCGAGATCAGTAGTACTGGCGGGCCAGCAGCTCCTCTCAAGCATCGCGACGGCGTGGCGCACGACGCCTCTATCGTTCAGCCGACAGGTTCTCCTGTCAACCGGAGCCTCTGGCTTCGGAGTCTGTTCATGACAGCTCACCGCTGGTCTGGGGGTGTCTCACCTGCCCTTGTCCGCGCACTACGAAGCGCTCGATCGTGAGCGACTCGGCGCCCATCGGGCCGTAAGCGTGCAGGCGGGTGGTCGAGATCCCAATCTCGGCGCCCAGACCCAGTTCGCCGCCATCCGAGAAGCGCGAGGACGCATTGACCATCACCACGGCGGAGCGCAGCGCATGCACAAAGCGTTGCGCGGCGACTTCATCGTTCGTAGCGATGACTTCGGTATGGTCGGAACCATGGCGACGGATATGCGCGACGGCATCGTCGAGGTCGTCGACCACGCGTACGGCGAGGATCAGGTCGAGAAACTCGGCGGCGAAGTCATCCTCGCTGGCCGCAAGCATCGTCGATACCCATGCGCGGCTGCGCTCGCAACCACGTAGCTCTACACCACGTTTTTGCAGGGCATCGGCAGCCACCGGCAGAAATGCAGAGGCGACGTCGCGATGCACCAGCAAGGTCTCCAGCGCATTGCACACGCCGGGGCGCGTCGTCTTGCCATCGATCAGCAGATTCAGCGCCAGCGCTGGATCGGCGGCGCGATCCACGTACAGATGGCAGACGCCCTTGTAGTGCTTGATCACCGGCACACGCGCGTGTTCTGCGACGAAGCGGATCAGCCCCTCGCCACCGCGTGGAATCGCCAGATCGATGATGTCGTTCAACTGCAGCAGCTCGATCATCGCTTCGCGGCTGAGGTCTTCAATAAGGGTAACTGCTGCCGCCGGCACACCGTGCGCTTCCAGTGCCTCGCACAAGGCGGTGGCGATCGCGATGTTGGAACGCAATGCCTCGGAACCACCGCGCAGGATCACCGCATTCCCGGCCATCAGGCAAAGCGCGGCAGCATCTGCGGTGACGTTCGGGCGCGCCTCGTAGATCATCGCAACGACACCCAGCGGCACTCGCACGCGCTCGATCAGCAAGCCGTTCGGGCGTGTCTCGCGGCGGGTTACGACACCCACCGGGTCAGCCAGGCGGGCGACCCCACGCAGTGCAATCGCGATGGTGGCGATACGCGCTTCATCAAGCCGGAGACGATCGAGCATCGCTCCCTGCACACTCCTGGCTGCAGCCCTGAGCATGTCTTCAGCGTTCGCGGCGAGGATGGCTTCACCGTGTACTTCCAGCCGGGCGGCCATGTCGTTCAACAATGCGCGCTTGCTTGCCGTGTCGAGTTCAGCAACCTGCTGGGCCGCGGCGCGACAGGCGAGCGCTTGTGCGCGGATCGCGTTCATGTAAGGGCCTCCGCGCCGCTCGACCGCACCAGATCGTCCCGATGGATCACTTCGCTACCGTAGCTATAGCCCAGTCGCGCTTCGATCTCGCGGCTATGACATCCAGCCAGCCGGCGTACTTCGGCCGCACCATATTGGCTGATGCCCCGCGCAATGGATGCCGCGTTCGCATCGACGATCTCGACCATGTCACCGCGATTGAACTCACCGGTAACGCCCGTAATGCCGCCGGGCAACAGCGATGCTCGACCGCCATCGAGTGCTTGGGCGGCGCCGGCGTCGACGCAGATGCGACCCGCAGCGGCGGGTGCATGGCGCAGCCAGTATTTGCGTGCCTGCATGCGGCTGCGCGCGGAGTGGATCAGCGTGCCACGCAGGCGCCCTTGCTCCAGCGCCTGCACCGTCGCGGCGTTGCGACCGTCGAACAGTACCGTGGCAATGCCCGCTGCTGCCGCCTTGCCGGCCGCTTCCAGCTTGGTGCGCATGCCACCCGTGCCTGCGATGCTGCCGCTGCCGCCAGCCATCGCCATGATCTGCGAGGTCAACTCAGGCACCTCGCTGATGGGGATTGCTGCAGGATCAAGACGGGGATCGGCGCTGTACAGCGCATCGACATCGGACGCGATCAGCAGAAGGTCGGCGTCGACCAGCGCGGCGACGATCGCCGCAAGATTATCGTTGTCGCCCAACTTCAGCTCGTCCACTGCGACGGTATCGTTCTCGTTCACCACGGTGAGCACATCCAGCGCCAGCAGCTCGCGAAGCGTGGCCCGTGCATTGAGATAGCGGCGCCGATTGCGCAGGTCATCGTGGGTCAGCAGTACTTGCGCCACCGGCCGATTGGACAGGGATTGCCACAACGCAATCATCGGTGTCTGGCCCAGCGCGGCGAGCGCCTGCCGAGCGGCGAGCGCACTGCCAGCAGCCGTGCATTCGCGCAACATCGCGCGGCCCGCCGCCACTGCACCGGATGACACCAGCACCACCTGCCGACCTTCGGCGTGACTGGCGGCGATGAATGCTGCGAGCGCCTTGGCGAAGCGCGGCGTGAGGCCGTCACCATCGGCAGCGAGCAGGTTGCTGCCCACCTTCAGCACGGCGCGACGCCAGTGCGGCAAGGCCTGTTCGGACAGCTCGACGCCGACGCTACTCATGCAGCATCCTGTGCCAACGCCGCGGGCGCGCGGTCACCGTGACTCTTCGGCGACGAGACCACCAGGAAGCGGACGTCCGCCATGCTCACGTTATGCATCTGGTGCGCCGTGCCGGGTGGCACGTGCAAGCCTTCGCCGCGCCGTAGTTGATACCTTGCAGCTTCCAGCTCGAGTACCGCTTCGCCCTCGAGCAAATAGAAGAACTGGCGCGCCCGCGCATGCCGGTGGCGTTGCTCCGCCGTACCCGGCGGCATGCGTTCCTCGATGACGCTCAGGTCGTTACCGGCGAGCAAATGCCAGCCATCGCAGGACTCGCCCCAGCGATAGTGTTCGGCGTTCCCTGTGCTGATCGCTGCCATGTCGCCCTCGTACCTTTCAGAAGATCAATCAGCCGTCCAGAAGGTCAAGTCGTTGCTGCAATACATCCAGTCGAAGATCGCTACCCGCGCCAGGTGACACCCGCGCCGCGAGACTGCTCTCCGGCGTGCGACCGTGACCTGCCGAACTGGCGGTTTCCGCCGCCGCGCGATAGGCGTCACGGAACGGCACGCCAGCGGCAGCCTGCTCGATCGCCACGTCGGTGGCGTACATCGCCGGGTCGATCGATGCCCGCATCGATGCTTCGTTCCATTGCATGCGTGCGAGCAGATCAGGTACCAATTCCAGTGCGGCAAGGCCGTGGCGGCAGCCGTGGAACAGTGAGCCCTTGGAGAATTGCAAATCGCGCTGGTAGCCGGACGGCAGCGATAGCAGTTGCTCGATTTCGGTGCGTGCAGCCGCGACGCTGGCGTAGCTGGCGCGCAACAGTTCCACGACGTCAGGATTACGCTTGTTCGGCATGATCGAGCTGCCCGTGGTGTATTCGTCAGGCAGCTTCACGAAATCAAACTCGGCGGTGGTGAATAGCGACAGGTCCCACGCCAGACGGCGCAGGTCGAGCAGCGCACTGGAGATCGCTTCGAGTACCGCCATCTCGAATTTGCCGCGCGATAGCTGCGCGTAGATCGGACTGACCTGCATGCGCGCAAAGCCAAGCGCCTGAGTGGTGTGCTCGCGGTCGAGCTTAAGGTTGACGCCGTAGCCAGCAGCGGTGCCGAGCGGATTCGCATCGATCCAGTCCGCGGTCTGTCGCGCGCGCCACGCGTTGTCGATGAAGCCCTCGGCAAAGCCGGCAAACCACATCGCCGTGGACGACACCACCGCACGTTGAAGATGCGTGTAACCCGGCAACGGCAGTGCCGGCTGCGCCGCCCGTGTGAGGCAGACCTTCGCGATATCGCGACAGTGAACTTCGAGCACGGCGAGCCGGTCTTTCAGCCAAAGCCGCGTAGCGACCAGGATCTGGTCATTGCGGCTACGTCCGGTATGCACACGGCGACCAGCATCGCCGAGTCGCTCGGTCAGACGCGCCTCGATCGCCGAATGGCCGTCCTCGTAGCGCTCGTCCAGCACGAAATTTCCCGTACGGAAGTCTTCGGCTAGCGCATCCAGTTCGCGTTTCAGCGCGATCGCTTCGTCAGCGCTCACCACGCCGATGTTTGCAAGGCCTTCGACGTGCGCTTTGCTCGCGGTGATGTCATGCAGGAAGAATTCGCGATCCAGCAGCACGTCATCGCCGGCGAGAAACTTCATGATCTTCGCGTCGATCTGCACGCCGGATTTTTGCCACAAGGGTTGAGTCATGCGGTTGCGCTCCTACAACGAGGGAATGGCGGTGTACTCATCCACACCGATCGCACGGTTGATGTTCTGCATGGCCTGCGTCGCCGCACCCTTCAGCAGGTTGTCGAGCGTCGCCACCACGACCACACGCTTGCCATCCGCCGACACCGCAAAGCCACCGATCTCAACGTGGTGCTTATGGGCAATCCGGCTAACCCATGGTGCTTCGTCCAATACAGACACCAGCCGCTCGCCTTCGTAAGCATGCTGGAAACGCTGCCGCACTTCTGCGCGTTCAAGCGGACGCGTCAGGTACAAATTGGTAGTGACGGTGAGCCCGCGGAAATGCGGTGCCACATGCGGCATGAACTCCACGGGCACGCCAAGCCGGAACGAGGCTTCTTTCTCGTGCATGTGACCGGTAAGCGCATAGGGCATCAGGTTGTCCCGCAGCTTGTCCGGATCGTTCTTGTCCGACGGCGTGGTGCCGGCACCGGAGTAACCGGATACGCCGAAGCATACCGGCGGCGCCGCCAGCAGGTCCTTCAGTGGCGCAATCGACAGCTGCATCGCCGTGGCATAACAGCCGGGATTACTGATGCGCTTCTCGCCACGCCACTTGTCCCGCGTCAGTTCGGGCAAGCCGTAATACCAGCTCGGGTCGAAACGATAGTCGGCTGACAGATCCACGATCAACGGATCGACGCCAGCCGCGTCGAACGCCGCGACGCAAGTCGCGGCCTTGCCGTTGGGCAATGCCAGTATCACCACGTCGGCACCCAGGCCTGGCAGATCCTCATGCGGAGGCGAGCTGTAGCGTAATTCGCCCGCGTACTCGGCGACATGCGCGTCAACGCGCTGACCGTCCAATTCTCGCGAAGACACATATACCAGTTCCAGCATGGGGTGCCTGGCGATCAACCGGATCAACTCGGCGCCCGTATGTCCGCGCGCACCAACAATGCCGACGGTTTTTTTAGACACGCTCATGATGCTCTATCCATCAGCGTCGGCTCGCGCGTAGCGCAATGCGCCACGCAACGGGCAATCGTGCCGAAGCCATCCATACCGTACCAGTACACCTTCCAGCGCGGCTGCTTGAGGCTGCCGTCGCACTCGGCGTCGTAGAACGGGTTGACCGGGTTGCCTGCGCGAGAACGCCAGAACAACTGCGGATTCTGCTCGCGCATCACCAGCCAGACCGCGCGTCCGAGACCCTCACCCTGTGCGTCGTCGAGCACCGCGAACTTATCCAGATACGCAAGCCCATCTTCTTCGGTGAGGATCATCGCGGCACGATAGTTTTCACTGACGTAGACGTGCCGCGGCCGGGTGCGCTCGAAGTAATCCGCGACCAGCGTGCGGCCGAAGCTGGATTCGATCAGCGTACGCATCCGCGCCAGGTCGATGCCATCCCACGAGTTGAACGTCAGCACTTTCTCGCCGCGGCGCACCAGCGTGCCCGAACCCTTGTGGGTGAACAGTTCCTTCGCCAGTTCGGACGGCCGTGTGATCGATACCGACGAGGTCAGCGGCAAATTCGCCAGCAGATCGGCAATCTGTTCGAGCTTCAACCGCATGCCGCCGTTGAGCCAAGGCTGTGCCATCAGATGCTCGTACTCGGTCGACAGATTGATCGAGTCGATCAGCTGGCCTTCGCCATCGAGCAGGCCGCCGGTGCCGGTGAGAAACACGATCTTGTACGGCTGCAATACGCGCACAAGTTCGTTCGCGGCAAAGTCCGCGTTGATGTTGAGGATCTGGCCTTCCTCGGTCTCACCCAGGCTGGCGATCACGGGAATCGAACCGGCGCGCAAGCTCGCCTCGATCGGCGCCAGGTTGATGCTCTGCACCTTGCCGACCAGACCGTAGGTATCGCGATCCAGATAGCTGGACGTAAAGACGCCCGATGGCACCGAGGTGGCACGGGTATCCATCGTCTGCAGCGCCTCGACCAGCTTCAGATTCTGCTGCTGGAAAACCTTGCGTACGATCGCCAGTGCCTGCGGCGAGGTGACGCGCAGACCATTCACGGTCTGCTTCTCGATGCCTGCGGCGGCAAGCTCTTCGTCAAGTTGCGGACCGGCCCCATGCAGCACGATTGGCGTAAGGCCGACCTGCTGCAGGAAGGTCAGTGACGACGTGAGATCGGCCAGTTCATCGCGCAACACCGCGCCACCGACCTTGACCACGGCGAAACGCTTGGCGTCGATCTGCGAGAAACGCTTCAGGTATTGCTGGATTTCCTTCGCACTGCCCATGCTCGAGAGCAGGCGCACGATGGTCTTGCGGGTGTGCTTATGCGTTTCCACTATTCACGATCCGGTAAATGGCTTCTGCGTATTGCTGCAACTGGTCGAGCGCGACCCACTCATCGGCGCTATGCGCTTGGGCGATGTCGCCGGGGCCATAGACGAACGCGGTGTAGCCAGCTGACGAGAACAGTGCCGCTTCGGTCCAGAAGTCCACCGCATTGCCGATCGGCAGTTCCAGCTCGTCGGCAATATCGCGCGCGGCCAGACGGCGTTCCTCAGCCCGTGCGGTATCGCCAGCGGGCAGCGAAGCACCGCGAAAAGTCTCGGTAAATTCGACTGGCCGTGGTTCGACCAAGGCCTGAAAGTGCTGCAATAAGTGATCGGGATGCATCGTCGGCAGGGGACGAAAGCCGAAGCGAACTTCGGCCGTCGGCGCAATCATGTTGGCTTTAATGCCACCTTCGATGCGGCCAATGTTGAAGCGTAGTCCAGTGAGTCCGCCAAAACGCTCATGCGATTGCGCGGCCACGAAGTTCAATGCGGCCTCACCCCAGCGCACCGTTTGATGCAGCGCGCTGTCGCTTGGTTTCTGCTCACCCGACGCGTGTCCGGCGTGACCGGCAAAGCGCATCAGTACCGACTGAATGCCTCGATGTGCCAGCACGGCTTCTGCCTTTGTCGGCTCGGCCACAATCACCGCTTCGTAGTCATGTGGCTTGTTGAGGAACCCAGCGATGCAACGCGCATCGTTCGCTTCTTCGTCGGTGGACAGCAGCAACGCCAACGGTCCATCGGTGGCATTCGCTACCGCCAGCAATGCTGCCGCCGCGCCCTTGATATCGCAGGCGCCAAGACCGATCGCATGCTCCGCCGTGATGCGAAGCTCGTGTGGATTCGCACTCCAGTGCGGCGAGTCCGGCACGGTGTCCAGATGCACATTGAACAGATAGCGCGGCTGGCCACGCACGGCATGCAGCGTCACCGCGCCGGCGCCATAATCAGTGACCTGCACATCGAACCCGGGCAGTTGCGCACGCACGTAATCGAACATGCCGCCGGTGCCGATCGCACGCGGCGGATTGCGCGTGTCAAACGTGACCAGCGCCTTGAGATGCGTCAGCGTGGCATCGAGCAACGTGCTCATCCGCGGTTGACCTCGGCCCACAGCGTGCTGCTCATGCCGAACAGCTTGATGAAACCTTCGGCTTCCTCTACACCCCAGTCAGCTGACTGCGCATAGGTCGCGCCTTTGGCATTGAGGATGTGCTTGGATTCAATCGCCACCGCGCTGACCTGGCCGCCGCTCGTCTCCAGCACCACGTCGCCATTGACCGTGGATTGGCTGGACGCGAGGAACGCTTCCAGGTCCGTCTTCAGTGGATCGTGAAAGAAACCCTCATAGACCAGCTCCACCCACTTGCGCGCCACCTCAGGCTTGAAGCGGTTCTGTTGCTTGGACAGCACGGCCTCCTCCAGCGCACGGTGCGCGGTCAGCAACGCGGTCAGACCTGGTGCCTCGAAAATGATGCGGCCCTTCAAGCCAATCGTGGTGTCGCCGGTGTAAAGGCCACGGCCGACGCCGTACTGCGCGAACAGTCCGTTCAATGTCGCCAGCAACTTGTGGCCGGCGATCTTCTCGCCGCCCAACGTCACAGCCTCCCCTTTGACGAAGCCGATCTTGACACGCAGCGGTTTGGACGGCCATTCGGAACGCGGCTTGCACCAGCCTACCGCACCCTCACCCGGTGCCTGCCAGCGGTCGATCTCGCCACCGGACATGGTCAGACCCAACAAGTTCTCGTTGATCGTGTACGCCTGCTGCTTCGCACGCACGCCGAAGCCACGCTGCTCCAGATAAGCCTGCTCATAGGCGCGCGTCTGGGTGTGCTCTTTCTGGATCTCGCGGATCGGCGCCACGATCTCGTAGTCACCCAGCGCCTTCACCGTCAGGTCAAAACGCACCTGGTCGTTGCCCATACCGGTGCAGCCATGCGCGATCGCCTTCGTGCCAAGTTCGTTGGCGCGCTTCAATGCAGCTTCGACAATCAGGTAGCGATCGGAGACCAGCAGCGGATACTGCCCCTGATAGCACTCACCGGCCTGCACGAACGGTTTGACAAAGCCTTCCCAAATGGCTGGGCCGCCATCGACGGTGACGTGCGAGGCCACACCCAGCTCGGCCGCGCGCTGTTCGATGAACGCGCGCTCCTCGGCATCCACGCCGCCGGTATCGGCAAATACCGTATGCACGGCCCAGCCGCGCTCCTGCAGATACGGCACGCAGAAACTGGTATCCAGACCACCGGAAAAGGCGAGGACGATATCTTTGCTCATGGCTTGCAGATCCTGAAAATAAGATTAGACGGATGCGATGACGATGCTTGGCTCGCAGCGCACCGGGAAATTCACGGAATTGGCAATGAAGCAGCCGTGGTGCGCGTCTTCGTGCGCGGCCGCAGCTTTGGCTGCATCTCTGGCGGCGCTGATGGTCACCTGCGGGCGCAACACAACGTCGACGAAGTGACCGCCGTGCGCATCGGTTTCCATCGTGCCCTCGGCGGCATCGATATAGCCGGTGACCACGATGCCGGCCGTTGCAGCCACGTGTAGATACGACAGCATGTGACAGGTGGACAGTGCGGCCACCAGCATGTCTTCGGGATTGTGCTTGGTGGCGTCACCTCGAAATGCCGGATCGGAGGAGCCGGCTATTACGGGTTTGCCCGCTACGCGAATCACATGCTCGCGACCGTAACCCTGGTATGTCTGCGTGCCGGTGCCGTGGTTGCCGGTCCACTCCACATCGACGTGGTAGTGGTGCTGATGTCCACTGCTCATGAATGAGAATCCTCTTGTTGAGACATCAGGTCGGCCAGCTCTGCGTCACCATCGGCATCGCGCTGCCGCAGGCCGTTGATCACCCCGACACGATTTGCCTTGGGATGGTTCTGGTTCAATTTGAACTTGCCCTCAATGCGCTCGATCGCAATTTCCAGACCGACGATGCCGTGCAACGACTTCTCGATGTGATCGGCCGGCGCATCCGACACCTTCCACGGTGCCGGCAGCCCTGCTTCATGCCGATCGGTCAGCCGCTCCAGCAGCGTGCGTAGCCATACTGCGTCCTCAGTGACGCGCAAGCGGCCGTGCACGTGCACGACGGCGTAGTTCCAGGTCGGTACTTCGCGATGCGTCTCGTGTTTGCTCGGATACCAGTTAGGGCTGATATAGCCATCCGGTCCGCGGAAAATCACCAGCACCTGGGCACCATCGGCCAGACGCAATTCGTTGCCGCGCGCGACATGCCCATGCAGCACGTTGTCGCCTACCAGCTCGAACGGCAGATGGTTGGCAACCAGCCCGGCGTCCGTATGCACCACGACCGTGGCGAACGGATAATCGCGGATCAAGTCGTGCAGGACATCGACCCGCGTTTCATTGAAGTAGCTCGGCGTGTACATAGTCCTAGCGACCCGTGATCAACGATGCCATGACCGCCTTTTGCGCGTGCAGGCGATTTTCTGCTTCGTCGATGGCGATACACGACGGCGAATCCATCACCGCATCGGTGGCCTTGATGTTCCGGCGCAATGGCAGGCAATGACTGAACAGGCCGTGGTTGGTCAGCGCCATCTTCTCCTCGTCCACGATGAAATGCTTGTTCGCCTCGCGGATGGGCTTCTCCTGCTCCCACCGTCCGAAGTACGGCAACGCGCCCCAGCTCTTCGCGTAGATCACCTCTGCGCCCGTGTAGGCCTCGCGGATATCGTGACTGACCTTGAGCGAGCCGCCATTCTCCTTCGCGTTCTGGTAGCCGAATGCCATGTAGCGCTCGTCCAGCACATAGTCGGGAGTGGGACAAAGCAGGGTCACGTCCATGCCCAGCTTGGTCGCGATCAGCAGCGCGGAATTCGCCACCGCGGTGTTCAACGGCTTCGGGTGATAGGTCCAGGTCAGCACGTACTTGCGGTTCTGCAGGTCGCCAAGGTGTTCTTTCAGCGCCAAGGCGTGCGCCAGCTCCTGGCAAGGATGGGTGATTGTCTCCATGTTGATCACCGGTACCGTGGCGTAATGCGCGAACGCCTTGATCACCTTGTCCTCGCGATCCACCGCCCAGTCCTGGAACTTCGGAAACGCACGTACGCAGATCAGGTCGACATAGCGCGACAGCACACGCGCCACCTCGGCAATGTGCTCTTCGGTGTCGCCGTCCATCACGCTGCCTACCTCGAACTCGATCGGCCATGCGTCCTTGCCCGGGGCCAGTACAACGGCGTGGCCACCGAGCTGAAACGCACCCAGCTCGAAACTGGTACGCGTGCGCATCGAGGGATTGAAGAACAGCAGCGCAACCGACTTGCCGCCCAGCTGCTGGCCACGTGGCGAACGCTTGAATTCGGCGGCCTGCACCAGCAACGCGTCGATCTCGGCGCGGCTGTAGTCCTGGGTGGTGATGAAATGGCGAATGGTCATCGATCAATTCCCTGCGGCGACGGCCGCGCAAAAAAATCAAAATCCGAAACAAAAAAACCCGGCGCGAAGGCCGGGTTTATCGTCGATACACATGAAACGCGTGCGACAGCCTACCCGGCCAGATGTCGGTCCAGCGGTCGGCGAGCACGCGACGTCATCCCAGCGGCCGC
>Ga0302314_10005794_pt1 | contig 22464 bp, 23 predicted proteins | sample III_Palsa_N2_3_FD_200533 | JGI IMG/M metagenome (GOLD analysis project Ga0302314, IMG submission 200533) | Peat permafrost microbial communities from Stordalen Mire near Abisko, Sweden - III_Palsa_N2_3 | ecosystem: Environmental > Terrestrial > Soil > Palsa > Peat permafrost | place: Sweden...
GTGATCTCGATCACCGACGGCCAGATCTTCCTGGAGACCGACCTCTTCTACCAGGGCGTCCGGCCGGCCATGAACGTCGGCATCTCGGTGAGCCGGGTGGGCTCGTCGGCGCAGATCCGCGCCATGCGCGCCGCCACCGGCTCGCTGAAGAGCGACCTGGCCCAATACCGGGAGATGGCCGCCTTCGCCAAGTTCGGCTCCGACCTCGACCAGACAACGCAAAAGCTGCTGGCCCGCGGCGCGCGGCTGACCGAACTCCTGAAGCAGCCGCAGTACGCCCCGCTCCAGGCCGAGGAGCAGGTCTGCGTGATCTATGCCGGTACGCGCGGCTATCTGGACGCGGTTCCGGTCGCGGACGTCGGCCGCTTCGAGGCCGAGCTGCTCAGCCGCCTGCACGGCCACCACGCCGATCTGCTGGAGGCAATCCGCACCCAGAAGACGCTGACCCCGGAGCTGGAAGCCGATCTCAGGGCCGCGCTCGACGCCTTCGCCGCTTCCTTCGCTTAAGGACGCCGACCGGCCGTGCCCAGCCTGAAGGAGATGCGAAACCGGATCGGAAGCGTGAAAGCCACGCAGAAGATCACCAAGGCCATGCAGATGGTCGCCGCCGCGAAACTGCGGCGGGCGCAGGACGCGGCCCAGAACGCTCGCCCCTACGCCGCGCGGATGGCCTCCGTGATCGCCAATCTCGCCGCCGGGGTCAGCGGCCCGGGCGCGCCGAAGCTGCTGGTCGGCACGGGGTCGGATCACAAGGAGCTGGTGGTGGTGGCGACCGCCGACCGCGGCCTTTCCGGCGGTTTCAACTCCTCGATCGTCCGCGCCGCACGCGAGCACATCGCCAAGTCCATCGCCCAGGGTCGCGAGGTGACGATCCTGACCGTCGGCCGCAAGGCGCGCGACCAGCTGCGCCGGCTCTACGGCCAGCGCTACGTCGCCAACCTCGAGGCCGGCAACAATCCGACGCTGGAACGCGCGCGGGAAGTGGCGGAGCTGATCACCGAGCGCTTCGAGGCGGGCGACGCCGACATCGTCACCCTCTACTTCAGCCAGTTCCGCTCAGTGGTGAGCCAGTCCCCGACGTTGCGACAGCTGATCCCGGCCCAGGTGTCGGGCGCCTCCACCATCGACCTGAAGGGTGCGTGCTACGAGTATGAGCCGGACGAGGAGACCATCCTCGCCGAACTCTTGCCACGCAACCTGACCGTCCAACTCTTCAGCGCCATGCTGGAGAACCAGGCCGGCTTCTTCGCCGCCCAGATGTCGGCCATGGACAACGCCACCCGCAACGCCGGCGAGATGATCGCCCGCCTCACCCTGCTGTACAGCCGAGCCCGCCAGGCGCAGATCACCAAGGAGCTGATCGAGATCATCTCCGGCGCCGAAGCGCTCTAGAGAAAGACGAGCAAGACAAATGGCCGACTCCGCCGAAGCCCCCAGCATCCTCTCCGCCGCCGTCGCCAAGGGGCGCATCGTCCAGGTCATCGGCGCCGTCATCGACGTCGAGTTCGATGGCCACCTGCCGCCGATCCTCTCGGCGCTGGAGACCGTGAACGTCGACCAGAAGACCGGCGAGCCCTTCCGCCTGGTGCTGGAAGTCGCCCAGCACCTGGGCGAGAATACCGTGCGCACCATCGCCATGGACACCTCCGAAGGGCTGACCCGCGGCCAGGAAGTGATCGACACCGGCGGTCCGATCACCGTGCCGGTGGGGCCGGCGACGCTGGGCCGGATCATGAACGTCATTGGCGAGCCGGTGGACGAAGCCGGTCCGATCCTGACCGAGCGCCGCGCCCCGATCCACCGTTCGGCCCCCACGTTCGAAGAACAGACCACCTCGGCCGAAATCCTGGTCACCGGCATCAAGGTGATCGACCTGCTCTGCCCCTACACCAAGGGCGGCAAGATCGGCCTGTTCGGCGGCGCCGGCGTCGGCAAGACCGTGACCATGCAGGAGCTGATCAACAATATCGCCAAGGCCTACGGCGGCTATTCGGTGCTGGCCGGCGTCGGCGAGCGCACCCGCGAGGGCAACGATCTCTATCACGAGATGATCGAGACCAAGGTCAACGTCGATCCGAAGGAAAACAACGGCTCGGCCGAAGGCTCGCGCTGCACGCTGGTCTACGGCCAGATGAACGAGCCGCCGGGCGCGCGGGCCCGCGTCGCCCTGACCGGCCTGGCCCAGGCCGAGTACTTCCGCGATGTCGAGGGCAAGGACGTGCTGCTCTTCATCGACAACATCTTCCGCTTCACCCAGGCCGGCTCCGAGATGTCGGCGCTACTGGGACGCATCCCCTCGGCGGTGGGCTACCAGCCGACCCTGGCCACCGACATGGGCCAGCTGCAGGAGCGGATCACCTCGACCAACAAGGGCTCGATCACCTCGGTGCAGGCGATCTTCGTGCCCGCCGACGACTTCACCGACCCGGCGCCGGCCACCGCCATGGCCCACCTTGACGCCACCACGGTGCTGAGCCGCGACATCGCCGCGCTGGGCATCTTCCCGGCCGTCGACCCGCTCGATAGCACCTCGCGGATCCTCGACCCGCTGGTGATCGGCGAGGAGCACTACAACACCGCCCGCCGGGTTCAGGAGATCCTGCAGCAGTACAAGGCGCTGAAGGACATCATCGCCATCCTTGGCATGGACGAGCTGTCGGAAGACGACAAGCTGGCGGTGGCCCGCGCCCGCAAGATCAGCCAGTTCCTCTCCCAGCCGCTGCACGTCGCCGTGGCCTTCAACAACATGCCCGGCGTGTTCGTGTCGCTGGAAGACACCATCCGGTCGTTCAAGGCGATCTGCAACGGCGAGTACGACCACCTACCGGAGACCGCCTTCCGCCTGGTCGGCAGCATCGACGAAGCGGTCGCCAAGGCCGAGAAGATGGCGCAGGAAGCCTAATGGCGGCGAAGCTGCATTTCTCCCTGGTCTCGCCCGAACGCGAGCTGTTCGCCGGCGAGGTCGACCAGGTCGACGCGCCGGGCTCCGAGGGCGACTTCGGCGTGCTGGCCGGCCATGCGCCGTTCATGACCACGCTGAAGGAAGGCCGGGTGAAAGCCTATGACGGCGACGTGACCCTGGTGTTCGATGTGCGCGGCGGATTCGCCGACGTCACTGCCGAAGGGCTCACCATTCTGGCCGAGTACGCCCAGCCGGTCATTTAGCCGCTTGGATCAACCCCCCAAGGTTGGCTAGAGAGAAAGCCCGAGGAACAACAGACAGCCAGGAAGACCGAGAGCCATGCGACTCGCGCTTGTCAGCCTGATGGCCTTGGCCGCTAGCGCCAACGCCTTCGCCCAGACGGCCTCCGCGCCGCCGCCCGCCGCCGCGGCCACCCCGGCCCCGCCGCCGGCGCCAGCCGCGACGACGGCGCCCGCGCCAGACGCCGCAACCACTCCTCCGCCGGCGACAACGCCCGCGCCGGCCACGAGCGATACGGCTTCGGCGGCCCCAGCCGCGCCGCCAGCGCCCCCGCCGCCGCCCGCGCCGCCCACCGATCCGGTCGCTATCGCGGTGCTCGACGTGCTGCAGAAGGTCTGCATCCCCTCGGCCAACGGCGGCAACCTGGCGCAGCTCGCCAAGACCGACGGCATGCGTAAGACCAACGACGGCGGCTGGAACCTGAAGCAGAAGGACTTCACGCTCACGATCCAGAACCCCGGCTCCAATCCGAACCAGTGTCACGTTATCGTGACCCACCCCGCCGATCTGGAGTCGCCGGGCCGTCCGATCATCATCGCCCTCAACGACTGGGCCGGCGTAACCAACGGCTGGAGCCTCTACCGCAACGACAAGAACGTGCAGGAGGGGCTGCAATTCACCACCCGCTCGTGGCAGCTCGACTGGAACGGCACCGAACAGAGCCTGGTGTTCACCACCAAGCGCAAGCCGGACGGCACGCCGCTGCACCAGAACACCGACGAGTCGGAACTGATCTACGGCGTGATGAAGACCGGCTGATCCGGGGCTTTCGCCCTACTCCGCCGCGGCCAGCGTCGCGTCCGCGCCCCGCGTCCAGGCCAGGCAGATGTCGGCCACCCGCTCCCAGCCGGGTTCGCCGGGAAGCCAGTGACTCATTTCGGGCAGGACCTGCAGCCGCGCGCCGACGCGCTTGGCGGTTTCGCGGACGGTGGCGGGCGGGTGGATCACGTCGCGGCCGCCGGCGAGGGCCAGGATCGGCGCGGCGATCTTCTCGGATCGCACCAGGGTGGTCATGAACGGATCCAGCCACCAGTTCAGCGTCTCGAACAGCGCCCGGCCGCTCTCGCGCCGCATGCGGGCGAAGGCGGCGTGACGCTCGGCGCTCGGCAGCCGGTCGACGCCATAGCCGGCGAAGCTCGCATAGTCGGGCTCGATGGCCTGGGCCCAGTAGGGGCCGAGCGCATAGAGGCTGACGGCGGAGATCGCCTCCTCCATGGTCGAACCGCTGACGCCCCAGGGCGCGGACGGCGCCAGCAGCACGACGCCGGCGGTGGGGACCTCGGCCGCGGCCATCAGGGCGACGAGGCCGCCCATCGAGTGACCGACCAGCAGCGGCGGCGCGCCAAGCGCCCGCGCTTCGGCCGCCACCGCCCTGGCGTAGACGCTCATCGAGAGCCCGGACGCCGCGTCGCGGGGCTCGTGCGCGCCGTGCCCCGGCAAGTCCGGCGCCGAGACTGGATGGCCGGCCGCCGCGAACGCGCCGGCGAGGCGCTCGAACACCCAGCCGCCGCAGAAGGCGCCGTGGACCATCAGGATGGGCGCTGTTTGCATTGAAATCCTTGAAGCCGCCGACCCGCCACCTTCGCCGCCCGGCGCGGGCGCGGCAAGCGCTTAGCGACCGGGATCGCCCGTCCGTTCCACCAGCGGAGCGAAGGCGTCGATCACCTGACGGTAGACGTCGCGCTTGAATTCGATCACGCCGTCCAGCGCCTCGTCGAGATCGGCCCAGCGCCAGGCGTCGAATTCGCTCTCACCGTGGGCGTTCAGGTCGATCTCGGAGTCGTCGCCCTCGAAGGCGAAGGCGAACCAGATCTGCTTCTGCCCGCGCCAGCCCTTGCCGATCTTGGAGCCCTGGTGCTCGGGCGGAAACTCGTATCCCATCCAGTCGCGCGTGCGGCCCAGCAAGCGCACCGAGCTGACGCCGGTCTCCTCGCGCAGCTCGCGCAGCGCGGCGTCGAAATCTCCCTCGCCGGCGTCGATGCCGCCTTGCGGGAACTGCCAGTTCAGCGGCGGCGGCGACTTGGCGCGGCGGCCGAGCCAGACCTTGCCGGTCGGCGCGACGAGCACGATACCCACATTGGGCCGCAGCAGGGTCAGGTCCATCGGCTTCATCTGGCCCCTGGCCGCGCCGAACGCCAGATGACCCATCGAGGCGGCCGCCGTCAGCGACGCGTCGTCAGCGCCGAGGCGGGCACCAGGTCGATGCCGCGCCCGGCCAGGCCCTGCGTCCAGCGCGAGGCCTCCGAGAGGGTGATTGGGTAGGCGAAGCCGGAGCCGAGCGCGTGGCCGGCGCGGCTGGCCTGGGTTTCCAGGGCGGTGAGCTGGGCCTCGATCGCGGGGCCGTCGAGCTGGTCGTCGACGATCCGGTCCGCCGAGGCGCGCGGCAGGCCGCCGCCGACCTGTGCCGCCGACCCGTCGTCGATGAACGCCAGGCCGCGCTGGCGCAGGTCGCCTTCGAAGACGCTCATGGCGGTCGGCGAGGCGACGAACTTGGAGCCGAGGTAGTTGGTGACGCCGAAGTAGCCGGTGGCGCGCGACAGCAGCCATTCCAGCCGCCGCGTGGTCTCCTGCGGCTGACCGTCGGCCATCAGGGTATAGGGGCCTGGATCGTTGACCGGGAAGTCCTTGGGCTCCATCGGCGCCTCGAGCAGCACCTCATGGCCGGCGGCGCGCGCCTGGTCGATCCAGCCCTGCAGGCCGTCGGCGTAGGGCACGAACGACAGGGTGACGTCGGGAGGCAGGCCCTCGATGGCTTCGCGGGTGGTTTTGGCGTTGAGGCCGAGGCCGCCGATGATCAGCGCGACGCGCGGCTTGCCGGCGGCCGTGGTCGGCCGCGCATAGGCCTGGGACGGCGTGCGCCCGTCCGCGCCGATGATCGGCAGATTGCCGGCCGCGCCCTGGCTGAAGAGGCCGGCGAAAGGCGCGGGCAGCAAGGCGACGCCGGCGGCCTGCGGCGTCCCGTCCAGGTGGGCGTCGTCGGAAAGGGTGATGATCGCCGAGCCGCCTGTGTTCTCGGGCTCCACGTCGGTGGGCGCGGTGGCGGAGAGGGCGACGGTGGTCGCGGCGAAGGGGGCGTCGCCAGCCGATTCGCTGGGCAGCGCCTCGCGCCAGCCGGGCGGGGCGCTGGTGTCGGCGATGTGGGCCAGCGACAGGCGCACCACCGGCGCGCCGGCCTTCGGGTTGCCGATCAGCGAGACCAGCACAACCGCGCAGGCGATGAAGAAGCCGGCGGCGGTGGCCGCGCCGATCACTGGATTGGCGAACGGACCCAGCGGCGACGGCGCGCCGGACTGGGCGTTCGCCGACGGCGAAGGCGAGCGAGGTTTGGCGAAGGTGGCGCGGGCGTTCATCACAACGCCCACAGCCTCGCTTCAGTTGGTTAATGAAGCTGAAAGGCCGCACCGCGACAGATTGGCGAATTCGCCAATCCGCCGGGCCAGTGGCGCTACGGCTTCGCCGGCGCCGAGGGCGCGCCCGGAGTCGCGACCCGGCCGGCGATCTGGGCAAGGGTCGCTGCGGGCTTGGCGAGCTTCGGCGTCGCGTCCACCGAGCCGTATTTCAGCACGTCGAGGGCGCGGGTGAGCTGGAAGTCGCCCTTCTTCACGTCGAAATCGGCCGGTGGCGCTTCGGCGGGCACGTGGGCGCCGCGGCGCACCTTGCCCTCGTCGGCGTCGAGGGCGTTGCGGAAGCTGGCCTCGGTGAACTGGAACGCCTCGTCGGCGATCTGCTGCGCCTCCTCGCGCGTCTCGGCCACCTCGAGATCGGGCTCGATGCCGGTCTTCTGGATCGAGCGGCCGGAGGGCGTGTAGTAGCGCGCCGTGGTGAGCTTCACCGCGCCGTCGAGGCCGCCGCGCAGCGGGATCACCGTCTGCACCGAGCCCTTGCCGAAGCTGGTGACGCCGACGATCGCCGCGCGGTGACGGTCCTGCAGGGCGCCGGAGACGATCTCGGAGGCCGAGGCGGTGCCGGAGTTGATCAGCACCACCATCGGCAGGCCGTTCAGCACATCATGGCCCTTGGCGTCGTAGCGGTCGATGTCCTGCGGATCGCGGCCGCGCTGGGAAACCACCTCGCCGCCGTTGAGAAACAGGCTGGCGACGCCGACCGCCTGGTCGAGCAGGCCGCCCGGATTATTGCGCAGATCGAGGATCAGACCCTTCATGTTCGGGTCCTTGGCCTTCAGGGCGTTGATCGCCGCCAGGGTCTCGTCGGTGGCCTTCTCGTTGAAGCCCGAGAGCCGCAGGTAGCCGTAGTCGCCCTCCATGTGGGACTCGACCGACTTCGGCTGGATGATTTCGCGCACCAGCTTGACCTCGAACGGCTGCGACTTCTCGCGGCCGATGGTCAGGGTCACCGCCTCGCCCGGCTTGCCGCGCATCTGTTTGACCGCGTCGGTGACACTGAGACCGAGGATGTTCTGGCCGTTGACGGCGAGGATGTAGTCGCCCGGCTTGATGCCGGCCTTGGCGGCGGGCGTGCCGTCGATGGGCGAGATCACCTTGACCGCGCCGTCCTCGCTCTGGATCTCGAGGCCGAGGCCGCCATACTCGCCGCGGGTCTGGTCCTGCAGGTCGACATAGGCGTCCGGCGGCAGGTAGTCGGAGTGCGGGTCGAGCGAGGTGAGCATCCCCTCCATCGCCGACTGGATCAGCTTCTTGTCGTCGACCGGGGTGACGTACTGCTGGTTGACCTCGGTCAGCACGTCGCCGAAGACCTCCAGCATGTGGTAGTTTTCGGCCTTGGGGTCCGCCGTGGCGCGGGCGCTCTGGCCGATGTAGGCCATGGTTCCGGCGCCGAGCACGAAGGCGGACGCGGCGATCAGCAGGGACTTGCGCATTGGGCCTCAATCCACTCCTTGGCGACGCAGCCTAAGGCTCGCCGCGTTAACGTTCGCACCCCGCTCACCGCCCATCAATCGGGCCGGATCGACCGGACCCCCCGGCATCCGAACCTCCAGATAGAGTTCCGGCGAGGATTGTCCATTGCTCGGCATCGCGCCGACCGGCGCGCCGGCCGCGACCGATTGACCGACCGCGACCGTCACCTTGCCCAATCCGGAAAGCACCATGTGGCATCCCCCGCCAGCGCGCAAGATGACCACTTCGCCCCACCCGTTCAAAGGGCCGGCATAGGCGACCAGGGCCGCGGCCGGGCTGCGCACCGGGGCGCCGGCGGCGGGCCGGTAGGCGATCCCCTGCGCGGCGAGGCCGTTGCCCAGCCGGCCGCCGTAGCGGATCGCGATGCGGCCGTCGGCGGGCGGCAGGATCTCGCGCGGGGCGGGCAAGGCGTCCTTGCCCCCAGTGGCGGCTCTGGCGGTTGGCGGCGCCATCAGGGCGGCGTCGGAGGCGACGGCGTCGAGGCGATCGCGCCTGTCCTCGAGCTGGCTCTCGGCGGTGAAGAGATCGCCGCTGGCCTGGGCGGCGCGGCGGCGCAGCTGGGTCAGCGCCTCGGCCTCGGCGGCGAGGACGCGGGCCCGCGCCTCCAGCTCCGGCGCGATCGCCTTGGCCAGGATCATGGCGCGGACCGCGTCCTTGGCGTCGGCGGGGCTAACCAGCAGCGGCGGCGGCGGGTCGCGGCTGAACAGCTCCAGCGCGCCCAGCAGCCGGGCCAGCGCATTGCGGTCGGCGCCCATCCGCACGGCGAGCGCATCCTCCTGGGCGGCCAGACGCTGCAGCGTGCGGCGGCGGTCGTCCAGGCTCTGGCCGTGGGCCGGCAGGGCGACAAGGCAAGCGGCGAAGATCAGCGCGCGGCGCACAAGCCCTGGATACAGCCGCCCGGCCCCCGCGCTCAATCGCCCACCGCTCAATCGCGATGATAGGGCGCGCCGCCGAGGATGGTCGCGGCGCGGTAGACCTGCTCGGCCAGCATCACCCGCGCCAGGGCGTGCGGCCAGGTCTGGACGCCGAACGACAGCGTCTCGGCGGCGGCGGCGCGCACGGAGGCGTCCAGCCCGTCGGCGCCGCCGATCACGAAGGCGAGGTGGCGGGCGCCGTCGTCGCGAAGGCCCGCGATGCGGGCGGCGAAGTCGCGTGAGGCGAAGCCGCGACCGCGCTCATCGCAGGCGATCAGGCGTGCGTCGCCGGCGCGGGCCAGGATCGCCTCGGCCTCGGCGACCATGCCGCTTTTGCGCGGCTCGACCTCGATGATTTCGACGGGAAAGAGGCCAAGCGCGCGTCCGGCGGCGGCGGCGCGGTCGGCATAGGCACGGGCCAGGATGGCTTCCGGCGCGACCCCGAGGCGGCCGACGCAGATCAGGGAGATGCGCACGGGCAGCCTGAGAAGGCTAGTTCACCGTGCGGTGCGGCGCGTCGACCGACCAGATCTTCTCGATGTTGTAGAAGGCGCGGACTTCCGGGCGGAACAGGTGGACGATCACGTCGCCGGCGTCGATCAGCACCCAGTCGCAGTGCGGCAAGCCCTCGACCCGGGCGCGGCCGTAACCGTTGTCCTTCAGGATGCGCAGCAGGTGATCGGCCATGGCGCCGACGTGACGGTGCGAGCGGCCGGAGGCGACGACCATGCCGTCGGCGACCGAACTCTTGTCCTTCAGGTCGATGAAGACGATGTCCTGGGCCTTCTCGTCGTCAAGGCGGCTCAGAATAAGGTGTTCGAGGCTTTTGGCGCCCTGGTGGTCGTCGGAGGTTTCGCCCGGAGGCGCGGCCTCGGGGCTGGAATCTGGCGCGCTGAGCGCGGAATTGCGGTTCAGGGGATGCTCCCGTTGGTGGCTCTCGCGACCCAACACATAGCACAAAACGAGGCCAGGGTCAGGGGGCAATCTGGAGCGGTGGCTCGCGCGTCCCGAGGGAGCGCCGGAGCGCTGTCGAAGATGTGAAGTTCAGCGGGCCGGTCAGATAGACCCAGGCGGGCGGATTGCGGCACGGCAGCGTAGCCGCCGCGGCGGCGGGAATCCGCGCGTGGGCGAACCGGCGCGCGGCCGGCGAAGAGCGGCTCTTGATCGAGGTCCAGGGCCGCGCGACGACGGCGACCGGCGCTTCGCGCATGATCTGGGTCCAGCCCCGCCAGCGGTGGAAGCTCGCCAGGCTGTCGGCGCCCATGATCCAGACGAAGCAGACCCCGGGATAGCGCGCCTTGAGCACCCTGAGGGTGTCGATGGTGTAGACCGAGCCGATCCGGGTCTCGGCGTCGGAGACGATCATCGAGGGGCCTTGCGCGAACCGCAACGCGCCCCAGACGCGGTGGGTGAGCGTTGCGGTCTCATGGCCGCTCTTCAGCGGGTTCTGCGGCGAGACCAGCCAGATCACCCGATCGAGGCGCAGTCGCTTCAGCGCCGTCTCGGCGACGTGGGCGTGTCCCGCGTGGGCGGGATTGAACGAGCCGCCGAAGAGCCCGACGCGCATGCCGGGCTTGAGATCGAACCCCAGCCGCAGGACCCGCGGCCGGCCCGCGGCCGATACGCGCCGCGCGGGACCAGCGAACCACATTCCAACCTAGTCCCTTTTGCTCAGGCTGAGCCTTAGTAGTGGGAATCCGACCGGCCGCAAGCGGATGAATCGACGTCAGCCGGCGAGCGCCAGGTCGTCGGCGTGGATCAGCGGGCCGGCGGAATAGCCCAGCGCGGCCTCGATGGCGGCGGATTTCAAGCCGACGATGCGCAGGGCGTCGGCGGCGTCGTAGCGCGAGAGGCCGCGGCCGACCTCGCGGCCGGCGATGTCGCGGACGATCAGGGCGTCGCCCTTGTCGAACACCCCTTCCACCGCGGTGACGCCGGCCGAGAGCAGGCTCTTGCCGGCGCGCAAGGCACGGGCCGCGCCGTCGTCCACCACCAGGGCGCCCTGCGGCGCGAGCGAGCCGGCGATCCAGGCCTTGTAGGCGGCGGCGGGGGTGGCGGCGGCGGCGAACAGGGTGGCGCGGGCGCCTTCCTCGGCCTCCAGCAGTGGCGCCGGGCGGCGGCCGAGGGTGATCAGGGTCGAGCAGCCGGCCGCCGCGGCGATGCGGACCGCCGCCAGCTTGGTCGCCATGCCGCCGGAGCCGACGTGGGCGCCGCCGCCCATGGCCTCGATCTCCGGCGTCAGCGCCGCGACGTGCGGGATGTGCCGGGCGGCGGGATCGCGGCGCGGATCGGCGGTGTAGAGGCCGTCGACGTCGGAGAGCAGCACCAGCAAGTCGGCGCCGACCATCTGGGCGACGCGGGCGGCGAGCCGGTCGTTGTCGCCGTAGCGGATCTCCTCGGTGGCCACGGTGTCGTTCTCATTGACCACCGGGGTGACGTCGAGCTCCAGCAGGGTCTCGAGCGTGGCGCGGGCATTGAGGTAGCGGCGGCGCACCTCGGTGTCGTCCGGCGTCATCAGCACCTGGGCGACGGTGAGGCCGACCGGCGCCAGCGCCTCCTGCCAGGCGCGCATCAGCAGCGGCTGGCCGGCGGCTGCGGCGGCTTGCTTCTCCGGCAGGGTCAGCGAGCGGCGCTTGAGGCCAAGCGCGCGGCGCCCCAGCGCCACGGCGCCGGAGGAGACGATCAGCGGTTTTTGGCCGCGCTGGCGCAGGCGGCCCAGATCGGCCGCGAGCGCGGCGAGCCAGGCGGCGTCCACCGCGCCGACTGCGGCGTCCACCACCAGGGACGAGCCGACCTTGACCACCACCAGCCGCGCCGAGGCGAGCGTGGTCATGGCCGCCAGTCGTCGGACCGGACGGCCGCCTTCGCCGCTTCCGCGTCGCCTCGGACATTGCCGAACGCCGCACGCAACAGGGCGGTGACGCCCTCCCCGGAGACGCCTGACACCAGGAACGGCGCCGCGCCGGTGGCGCTCTGCAGCGCCTCGGCCTTCTCGCGGCGCGTGGCCGCGTCCAGGGCGTCGATCTTGTTCAGGGCGACGAGCTCCGGCTTGGCGGCGAGGCCGCCACCGTAGGCCGCGAGTTCGGCGCGCACGGTGCGCCAGACCTCGGCGACGTCGTCGGAGGTGGCGTCGATGAGATGGATCAGCGCCGAGCAGCGCTCCAGGTGGCCGAGGAACCGCACCCCAAGCCCCGCCCCTTCCGCTGCGCCCTCGATCAGGCCGGGGATATCGGCGAGCACGAAGCGCTCGTTGGGCGACAGATCGACCACGCCCAGGTTGGGGGTCAGGGTGGTGAAGGGATAGTCGGCGATCTTCGGCGTTGCCGCGGAGACGGCGGCCAGCAGGGTCGACTTGCCGGCGTTGGGCAGGCCGACGAGACCGACGTCGGCGATCAGCTTCAGCCGCAGCCAGATCTCCTTCTCCTCGCCCGCCAGGCCCGGATTGGCGTAGTGCGGGGCCTGGTTGACCGGGCCCTTGAAGCGGGTGTTGCCGAAGCCGCCGTTGCCGCCGGCCGCCAGCCGCAGCCGCATGCCGAGATGGTCGAGGTCGGCGATCAGGGTCTCGCGGTCGAGCTCCAGCACCTCGGTGCCGACCGGCACCCGCAGCTCGATGTCGGCGCCGTGCGCGCCATGACGGTCGCGGCCCATGCCATGGCCGCCGGTGCCGGCGCGGAAGTGCTGCTGGTAGCGGAAGTCGATCAGGGTGTTGAGGCCTTCCACCGCCTCGATCCAGACATCGCCGCCGCGGCCGCCGTCGCCGCCGTCCGGTCCGCCACGCGGAATGAATTTCTCGCGCCGGAACGACACCGCGCCGGCGCCGCCGTCGCCCGACCGGATCACGATCTTGCACTGGTCGAGAAATTTCATGCGCGAGCTTTAGACGAAGATGGCCTCCGGAATCGAGCGGCGCGGCTTGGCGCCGGTTCAGGCCCGCTCGAATTCCAGCCATATCGGGGCGCAGTCGCCCAGGCGCTTGGTCTCATAACGGGTGGTCACGTGGTCCTCGGGCGGACGGCGCCAGTCGTCGGCGCGTTCGCCCAGCCAGCGGAAATCGGCCGCGCGCTGAAGCCGCTGCAGTGTCCAGTCGGCGTAGTCGGCCCAGTCCGTGGCGAAGCGCAGCCGCGCGCCGGACCTCATGACCCGCGCCGCCTCGGCGATGAACCCCGGCTCGACCAGCCGCCGCTTGGCGTGCCGGGCCTTGGGCCACGGATCGGGAAACAGGATGAACAGCCGGTCGATCGAGGCGTCGGGCAGCCAGCTCATCACCGCGCGCACATCGCCGTGATGGAGTCGGACGTTGGCGAGCGCGCGGTCGTCGAGGTGCGCCAGGCAGGCGGCGAGGCCGTTGACGAAGGGCTCGGCGCCCAGCAGCAGCACGTCGGGATTGCGCTCGGCCTGGGTGGCTAAGTGCTCGCCGGCGCCGAAGCCGGCCTCGAGCCATACCTGCGTCGCCGCCGGCATCAGCGCCCGGGGCTCGAACGGCGCCGTGGGGAGGGCGAGATCGGGCAGGCGGGTCTCGAACAGCCGCGCTTGGCGCGGTTTCAGGCTGCGCGACTTGATGCGGCCGTAAGTTCGCAGGGATTTCGATTTGAGGCTCATCGGCGCCGGCTGTAGCGCCGCGCGGAAGCCCGGCGCTAGCCTTCGTCTTCGTCGTCGATGTCTTCGCCGACCATGGCGCGCAGCAGATCGAGCACCCGCCGCCGCACCGGCCCGCGCGCCACCCGCGGAAACAGCTTGGCGAGCTCAAGTCCCTCGGCGGTCATCAGGAAGGCGTGCACGGTGGTCTCTTCCGACGGGCGCGCCCCCGATTCGGCGTCGCCGGCCGGATCGGCCAGGCCGTCGAAGAAATAGGACACTGGCGCGCGCAACGCCGAGGCGATCTCATAGAGCTTCGAGGCGCTGACCCGGTTGGCCCCGCGCTCATATTTCTGCACCTGCTGGAATGTCAGTCCGAGGGCGTCGGCCAACTTCTCCTGGCTCACCCCCTGCATCCGCCGCCGCAGCCTGATCCTCGCGCCGACATGGAGATCCACGGGATTCGGCAGGCGGGTTTCGACCAGATCGTCGTTCATGTTCCCCGAGTCAGCACATAATCGATGGTTAGGTGACGAACATACAGTCCTACATAACGTTGCTATTGCGACGCAAGGTGGCGTTTCCGCGCCGATATAGTACCCCCAACGAGACAAGCAGCATGGCGATGAACGGCGCCGCGCCGAATCTCACAAACCCCGTCGGCGGCAGGGAGGGTGGCAGAACCGCGTCGATGACACCATAGCGCCGCTCGCCCAATAATTTGCTCTGAAGCGAACGCCCGTAGGCGTCGATGGCGGCCGAGACCCCGGTGGGGGTCGCGCGCATCATCGGAAGACCCTCTTCGATGGCCCGGTAGCTGGCGAGATTGAGGTGCTGCCAAGGGCCGCTGGTGACGCCGAACCAGGCGTCGTCCGAGATGTTGACGATCCAGGCCGGACGATGGGCGGCGAGGCGCGCGCCCTGGCGGGTGAATCCAGGAAACAGGCTCTCGTAACAGATCAGTGGCTGAAAAGCGGGCACGCCGGGCGACGTGATCGGGCGTGGCGTCGGGCCCGGCGTGAAGCCTTGGCCGACGTGCACGAGCTGCTGCACCCCGAGCGGGGCCAGGTAGCGGCCGAGCGGGAGGTATTCGCCGAACGGGGCCAGACGGTGCTTGTCGTAGACCGCGCTGAGCGTCACGCCGGCCGCGGTGCGCTGCAGCGCCACCAGGCTGTTGAAATAGAGGACCCCGTCCGGGGCGTAGGCGCCGGGCGGCGCGGGCGCGGTGCGATAGCCGCCGGTGATCAGGGTCTGGCCGGGCCGCAGCGCCGCCGTGATCGCCGCCTCCGACCAGGTTCCGGGCGCCAGATAGTCGCCCAGCGCCGCCGGCAAGCCCTGCTCGGACCAGATGATGACGTCCGGCGCCCGCGCGGCCGGCAGGCGGGTGAGATCGAGGTTGCGCTCCAGGGCGTGGGCGAAGGCGTCAGGCGCCTGGGAGTCCGTCTCGGCCGTGTCGGGCTGGACGATCCGCACCAGCGGCGCGTTCGCGGCTGGCGTGGTCAGCGCATGGGCGAGGCGCCAGGCGCCGAAGCCGTAGAGGCTGGCGAGGACCACGGCCGCGCCGGCGAGGGCGATCTTCGCGTCCCTGCCACGCCAGCCGAGGCCCGGCGCGGCGGCGATGGCGAGCGTCAGCCATGTCAGGCCGTAGGCGCCGACCAGGGATGCGGTCTGGGAGAGCGCCGAGCCGGCGCGCCAGGTCTCGCCCGGCAGATCCCAGGGGAAACCGGTGAAGAGATGGCCGCGCAGCCACTCGCAGCCCGTCAGCGCCCCGGCGAACACCAAGAGGCACCGCGCGCCGGCGGGCGCCAGGGCCCGGTAGAGCGCCGCGGCCACGCCCCAAAACAGCGCCAAGCCCATCGCCAGCAGCGCCACCGCGAACGGCGCCATCCAGGCCTGGTCCTTGGCGTCGACGTAGAAGGCCTCGGCGACCCACCAGGTCGAGACGGTGAAATAGGCGACGCCGGTGAGCCAGCCGCGGAAGAAGGCCGAGCGGATCGGCCGCGCCGGCGCGGCGTGGTCGCAGAGCCAGAGCAGGCCCGCATAACCGAACAGGCCGGGCAGCAGACCGAAGGGCGGATGGGCGAAGGCGGCGGCGAGGCCGGCGACGATCGCGCCGCCGCGGGCGGCCCAGGCTGCAACGCGCGGACCCATCCGCAAACGTCAGGTCGCCGGGGCGGGCGGCGGCTCGGCAGACCGCGGAATCGGCCTCAGGCGCAGGCGCTTGATCCGGCGCGGATCGGCGTCGGTGACCTCGGCCTCGAAGTCGTCGGTGAGCGCGATCACCTCGCCGCGCTGCGGCACCCGGCCGGCGACGGCGGCGACGAGGCCGGCGATGGTGTCGATCTCGTCCTCAGGGTCCGGCGGCGGCAGCGGCCGGCCGACGGCGATCTCGACCTCGGCCAGTTCGGTGCGGGCGTCGACGTCGAAGGCGCCGTCCGGCCGCACGATGACATGGGCGGCCTCGGCGACGTCGTGCTCGTCGTCGATCTCGCCCACCACCGCCTCGATGATGTCCTCCATGCTGACCAGGCCGTCGACGCCGCCGAACTCGTCGATGACCATGGCCAGGTGCATGTGCCGCGCCTGCATCCGCAGCAGCAGGTCGGCGGCGCGCATCGAGGCCGGCACATAGAGAGTCTCGCGCCGCAGCCGCCCGAGCACCGCCTCGTCGTCCGACGGCCGCGCCAGCTTGCCGGCCAAGAGCTTGAACACGTCCTTGATGTGGACGAAGCCCACCGGGTCGTCGAGCGTCTCGCGATAGACCGGCAGGCGCGAGTGCTCGCTCTCGATGAACTGGGCCGCGACCGCGGCGAGCGGCGTTCCGATCTCCAGCGCGACGATGTCAGCGCGGGGGATCATCACGTCGCCCACGGTGACGGTCTGGAACGCGGCGGCCTGGTCCACCAGGTCGGCGCCGGCGCGGTCCCCGTCGCTCGGTGGGCGCGGGGTCGGCTTGCGGCCGAGGCCCAGCGCGCCCAGCAGCTGCTCGATCGGGCCCGGCTTGTCGGTCTCGTCGTCCTGGGACGGGCCCTCGTGGGAGGTGGCGGCCATGGTCTCCTTCAGGCTCCGTAGGGATCGGCGACGCCCAGGCCGGCCAGGATGGCGCGCTCCCTGGCCTCCATCGCCTCCGCCTCGGCGTCCGATTCGTGATCGTAGCCCAACAGATGCAGGACGCCATGGGTCGTGAGGTGTTGCAGGTGCGCGGCCAGCGTCTTGCCCTGTACCACCGCTTCGCGGGCGCAGACGCCGAACGCCAGGGCGATATCGCCAAGACCGGCCGCCGCCGGTCCGGCCGCCGGGAAGGAGAGCACATTGGTGGCCGCGTCCTTGCCGCGGAACTCGGCGTTCAGGCGCTGCTGGCGCGCATCGTCGGTGAGCAGGATCGCCAGCGCGGCGCCGGCGTGGCCCTCATGGGCGAGGGTCGCCGCGGCGGCGGCCTTGGCCAAGGCGACCGCGCGCGGCTCGGCGGCGCGCCAGGCCCTGGCCGCCACGACGACCTCGATCCGGGCCTTGGTCATGGGCGCCAAGCTAGCGCGGCCGGTGCGCCGCGTCGGCGTCGTAGGCCTTGACGATCCGCTCCACCAGCGGGTGGCGGACCACGTCCTCGGCGGCGAAGCGCATCACCGCGACGCCCTTGACCCCGTCGAGGATCGAACTGGCGTGGGCTAGGCCTGAGTCGGAGGGATTCAGCAGATCGACCTGGCTTGGGTCGCCGGTGACCGCCATCCGCGCGCCCTCGCCCATGCGGGTCAGCACCATCTTCATCTGCAAGCGCGAAGCGTTCTGCGCCTCATCGACGATGACGAAGGCGTGGGACAGGGTGCGGCCGCGCATGAAGGCGATTGGCGCGACCTCGATCTCGCCCCGCTCGCGGCGGCGGCGCAGCTGCTCGGCGCCCAGGATGTCGGTCAGCGCCTCGAAGATCGGGGCCATGTAGGGATCGACTTTTTCCAACAGGTCGCCGGGCAGGAAGCCGAGCCGCTCGCCGGCCTCGACCGCCGGCCGCGTGATCACGAGGCGGTCGACTTCACCCGAGACCAGCAGGCCCGCACCGTGCGCCACCGCCAGGAAGGTCTTGCCGGTGCCGGCCGGGCCAAGGGCGAACACCAGTTCGTGCGAAGCGAGCAGCTCCAGGTAGCGGGCCTGGGCGGCGGTCTTGGCGGCCACGGCGCCGCGCCGGCCGATCGGGCCGCCGCCGGTTCCCTGCCGCGCATGATCGATGGCGACGCGCACGTCGGCCTGGGCGACGTCGAGACCCTGGTCGGCGCGGGCGGCGACGATCTCGATCGCCTGGCGCGCCCTGCGGCGCGAGTCGGCCTTGCCGTTCAGCGCCACACCGCCGCCGGGGGTCTCCAGCAGCACGTCGAAGGCGTCCTCCAGCAGGGCGGCATGGCGGCCATTCGCGCCCCAGGCGGCGCGGACGCCGGCCTCGGACAGCGGCATGAACTCGGAGGGACCGCGGCTCAAGCGGCGGCCGCGACGCGCACGCCAGCGAGGCTGCCCCGGCTCGCCGAGACGATCCGCATGGGCGCGATCTGGCCGATCAAATTTGCTTCGCCCTCACAATGCACCGCTTGCAGATAGGGGCTGCGGCCACCGATTTGACCCACCTGGCGGCCAGTTTTTTCGATGAGCACCGGCAGCACCCGGCCGACCTGGACCTGGTTGAAGGCCTGCTGCTGCTCGTCCAGCAACGCCTGCAGCCGCGCCAGCCGCTCGGACTTCACCGCTTCGGCGACCTGGCCCGCCATCGCCGCGGCCGGCGTGCCGGGGCGGCGGGAATATTTGAACGAGAAGGCGCTGGCGTAGCCGGCCTGGCGCACCAGATCGAGCGTCGCCTCGAAGTCGGCGTCGCGCTCGCCGGGAAAGCCGACGATGAAGTCGCCCGAGAGTGCGATATCCGGACGCGCGGCGCGGATGCGTTGCATCAGGCGCAGATAGTGCTCAGCGGTGTGACCACGGTTCATCGCCTTCAGCACCCGATCGGACCCCGACTGCACCGGCAGGTGCAGATAGGGCATCAGCGCCTCCACCTCGCCGTGGGCGGCGATCAGGGCGTCGTCCATGTCGCGCGGATGGCTGGTGGTGTAGCGAATACGCGCCAGGCCGGGGATTGCCGCGAGGCGCCTGACCAGACCCGCAAGTCCGCCGCCCTCGCCGTCATCATAGGCGTTGACGTTCTGGCCCAGCAGCGTGATCTCCCGCACGCCTTGCACCGCCAAACCCTTGGCCTCGGCCACGATCGCGCCTGCCGGCCGCGAATATTCCGCGCCGCGCGTGTAGGGCACCACGCAGAAGGCGCAGAATTTGTCGCAGCCCTCCTGCACGGTGAGGAAGGCGGTGACGCCGGCCGGGGCGCGGTCCATGGGCAGGGCGTCGAACTTCTCTTCCGGGACGAAATCGGCCGCCAGCGCCTCGCCGGCGGCGCGGTGAGCGCGGGCGATCAGCTCGGGCAGGCGATGGTAGGACTGGGGGCCGACGACGAGATCGACCGCCGGCTGTCGGCGCACGATCTCGGCGCCCTCGGCCTGGGCCACGCAGCCGGCCACGGCCACCAGCATCGATCCGCCGGCCGCCGCCTTCTCCGCCTTCAGCCGCTTCAGCTGGCCGAGCTCGGAATAGACCTTCTCGGTGGCCTTCTCGCGGATGTGGCAGGTGTTGAGCACCACCAGGTCGGCGCCCTCGGGTGCGTCAGTCAGCCCATAGCCCAGCGGGCGCAGGACATCGGCCATGCGCTCGCTGTCATAGACGTTCATCTGACAGCCGTAGGTCTTGATGTAGAGGCGCTTTTCGGGCGCGTCAGCGATCATGGCGGGGTTATGAGGGCGCGGACGACGCGGCGCAACCGGCCCTCACCCCACCCGCACCATCCGCTTGCCCCGGTTCTCGCCGGCCAGCAGGCCGATCAGGGCGGCGGGGAGGTTTTCCAGGCCGTCGATCACGTCTTCCTGGACCTTCAGCTTGCCGGCCTCCACCCAGCCGCGCAGCTCGGCCAGGGCGGCGTCGCGGCCGGCGTAGAAATCCATCACCACGAAGCCCTCGACGCGCAGCCGCTTGGTGACGATGAGGCCCGGCACGCCGCGCGGGCCGTGCGCGGGCGGAACGTCGTCGTATTGGGAGACGGCGCCGCAGCAGACGATGCGGCCGTGGTTGGCCATGTTGAACAGCGCCGCCTCGAAGACGTCGCCGCCGACGTTGTCGAAATAGACATCGATCCCATTCGGGCAGAGACCGCGCAGCTGACGGCGCACGTCGCCCGCCTTGTAGTCGACCGCCTCGTCGAACCCGAGCTCGTCCTTGATCCAGGCGCACTTGGCCGCGCCGCCGGCGACGCCGATAACCCGGCAGCCCTTGAGCTTGGCGATCTGGCCCACGAGCGAGCCCACCGCGCCGGCCGCCGCCGAGACCACCACCGTCTCGCCGGCCTTGGGCTGGCCGACATTCAAGAGGCCGAAGTAGGCGGTGAGGCCGGTGACGCCGTAGACGCTGAGCAGGTAGGTCAGCGGTTCGACGCGGGGCAGCTTGGCCAGGTGTTCGGCCGGCACGGCGGCGTAATCCTGCCAGCCGGTGTCGGCGAAGACCAGGTCGCCGGGCGCGAGGTGGGGGGCGTGGCTTTCGACCACCTCGGCGAGCGATCCGCCGGCCATCACCGCGCCGGTCTCCAGCGCCGAGCGGTAGGTGACGCCCTGCATCCAGGCGCGGTTGGCGGCGTCCAGCGACACATAGAGCGCCTTCACCAGCGCCTCGCCTTCGCCCGGGATCGGGACGTCGGTTTCGGCCAGATGGAAACTTGCCGGCGTCAGCTTGCCTTGCGGCTTCTCGGCCAGGATGACCTGACGATTGATCGCAGCCATGACGCGCCTCCCTCTGTGGTTGGACGTCAAGGAACGCCAAGCCATGCCGGAGGGCAAGTCAGTGGGCGATCTCCTCCAGCGCCAGGCCTCGCGTTCGCGGCCCAAAAGCCGAGACCGAGACCACGACCACCAGCATCGCCGCGGCGATGAAGCCGAACGCGCCGGCCGCGCCGCCGAGGCCGAGCAGCCAGGCGATCACATAGCTGGAGCCGACGGTGGAGAGCCGGCTCCAGGAGTAGACGAAGCCCACCGCCGTGGCGCGCACCCGGGTGGGATAAAGCTCCGCCTGGTAGGCGTGGTATGAGAACGACAGCAGGCTGTTGGCGAAGTTGAGCGCCACGCCGAGCGCGATCAGGCCGGCCGGCGCGCGGGTGGCGGCGAAGACGAGACCGATCAGGCCGACGCCGCTGGCGGCGGCCACCACCAGCCACTTGCGCTCGAACCGCTCGGCGATCGTGCTCCAGATCAGCGGCCCGATCGGATTGGCGATGGCGATGATGAAGCCGAACTTGAGGCTGGAGGCGAACTGCACCCCCTGGGCGGCGATGAAGGTCGGCGCCCAGTTGGTGAAGCCGTAGAAGCCCACCGCCTGGAAGGCGTTCAGCACGATCAGTAGCAGGGTGCGGCCGAGCAGCGGATGCTGGAAGATCGCCGAGAGCCGCACATGCCCATCGACCGGAGCCTCGACCGCCAGGGCGGGCGGCGGCAGCGGTCGGCCGGTCTCGGCCTCGATCCGGCGCTCCAGGTCCGAGACCACCGCGTCGGCCTCTTCCAGGCGGCCATGGTCGGCGAGCCAGCGCGGCGACTCGGGCAGATGCATCTGGATGAACCAGACACCAACGGCGGCGACGGCGCCCAGCAGGATCACCCAGCGCCAGCCTTCGATCCCGTAGATGGTCTTGCCGCCGAGCTGCCAGGCGGCGAAGGCCACCACCGGCACGGCCAGAAACTGGATCGACTGATTGACCGCGAACGCCTTGCCGCGCACCGAACGCGGCGCGATCTCGGCCAGGTAAGTATCGATGGTGACCAGCTCGACGCCGATGCCGATGCCGGCGATGAGCCGCCAGAGGTCGATCCCGAGCGCGTCCCGCTGGAACGCCATCACCACGGCGGCGGCGGTGTACCAGAGCAGCGCGAGCACAAAGATCGACTTGCGGCCGAACCGGTCGGCGACCTGCGAGACCGCGATCGTGCCGATGAAGAGCCCGACGAAGGTGGCGGCGACGAAGCTTGCCTGGTCGGGCAGGCCGAACAGCCCGGCCTTGTGGAACACGCCCGCCTTGACCAGCACCGGCGAGATGTAGGCGGTCATCATCAGGTCGTAGAATTCGAAGCAGGCGCCCAGCGAGATCAGCACCACCAGCCGCCAGATCGCCCGCGACGGCGGCAGCCGGTCGAGGCGCGCGACGATATCGGTTGAGGCGAGCGCGGTCACCCTCAGACCACGCCGGCGGCCTTGAGCGCGGCGAGGCGCTCAGCCCCGACGCCCAGCTTCTCACCCAGCACCGTGGCGGTGTGTTCGCCGAGCGCGGGACCGGGCCAGCTCACGGCGCCCGGGGTCTCGCTGAGCTTGGGAAACACGTTCTGCATCCGGATCTTGCCGAACACCGGATGATCCACCGCCACGATCGCCTCGCGGGCGGCGTACTGGGGGTCCTCCAGCATGTCGGGCGGGCGAAAGACGCGGCCGCAGGGCACGCCGAATGCCTCCAGCCGCGCCAGCAGCTCGGCCTCGGTGAATCCCTTGGTCCAGGCGGCGATCCGCGCGTCCAGTTCCGCCTGGTTCGCGCCCCTGGCGGCGTGGCTGACGTAGCGAGGATCGGCCTTCAGCGCCGGCTCGCCCATGCACTCGCAGAGCCGCGCGAACACCGTGTCGCCATTGCCGCCGATCAGCGCCATGCCGTCCGAGGTCGGGTAGACGTTGGAGGGGGCGATGCCGGGTAGTACGGCGCCCGAGCGCTCGCGGATGTAGCCGGTGATATCGTACTCGGTGACCATGTTCTCCATCATCGCCAGCACGCTCTCGTAGATCGCCGCGT
>Ga0302314_10005795_pt1 | contig 22464 bp, 19 predicted proteins | sample III_Palsa_N2_3_FD_200533 | JGI IMG/M metagenome (GOLD analysis project Ga0302314, IMG submission 200533) | Peat permafrost microbial communities from Stordalen Mire near Abisko, Sweden - III_Palsa_N2_3 | ecosystem: Environmental > Terrestrial > Soil > Palsa > Peat permafrost | place: Sweden...
GCCCTCGGCGCGGAGGCTTCCTTCGTAGCCCGTTCCGTCGACTCCGACCGCAAGCACCTGCAGTCGGTGATGCGGGCCGCGGCCGACCACCAGGGCTCCGCCCTCATCGAGATCTTCCAGAACTGCCCGATCTTCAACGACGACGCGTTCGCCCCGATCAAGGAGCCGAACGCACCCGGGCTCATCCGGCTGACTCACGGCTCACCGATCCGCTTCGGCCCTGACGGCTCAATGGGGCTCAGCTACGGCCCGTACGGCTCGCTGGTGGCCGTCGAGGCGGCCTCGGTGAGTGAGTCCGAGCTTGTCGTGCACGACGCGACGCGCTCCGACCCGTCCTACGCGTTCGCGCTGTCGCGGCTCGACTCGGCCGACTTCTCGCACACCCCGATCGGCGTCTTCCGCTCCGTGGAGCGCCCGTCCTACGACGAACTCATGGCCTCCCAACTAGAGCAGGCCCGCTCCGGCGGCGTCGGCGACCTAGCCAAGCTCCTCGCGGGCAACGACACCTGGGAAGTCGTCTAACAACCGCGTGACCATGCCGGATTTATCCGCATAACACAACAAGATCAAATTAACGCTGAATATTTGACCGGTGATAGCCGGTCAAATATTCAGCGCTATTACTTATCCTTGCCGAATAGACAACCATCAGATTAAAATCATCCCTATTGCAGCTATTGCCGCTACACCGGCAATAGCTGCACATTTTTGCGCGCCGACGGCCTCGCGTACGCGCGACTTACCCGTCTCTGTCCGCCGCGCGGCAGCCCTCGACGGACCATGAACTCCACGGCCAACCCAGATCAAACTAGCGCCGAAACTTTGACCGGTGATAGGCGGTCAAAGCTTCAGCGCTATTAATTTCCGGGCATTTGGTATTTGGTAAGCTCGCGCCGGGCTAACTTAGGCGGTGCGGGTGATGACGAAGTCGCAGAGGGACTCGAAGGCGGTGCGGGCGGGGACGTCGGGGAGCTTGGCCAGCAGGGCTGTGGCGCCGCCGATCCAGGATCGTACCGTGTCTCGCGCCTCCTCCAAGGCCGGGGACTCACGCAGCAGTGCGAGCGCCTCGGCGTGCAGTTCCGGGTCGGTTAGGTCCTGCGCCGTCAGCAGCGTCCGCAGGCGGCTCGCCTCCGGCGTGGTGGGGTCGCCGCGCAGCGCGTAGAGCATCGGGAGGGTCCGCACACCCTGGCGCAGGTCGGTGCCTGGTTCCTTGCCCGACTGCGAGGAGGTGGACGCCACGTCGAGCACGTCGTCAGAGAGCTGCCAGGCGATACCGATCCGCAGGCAGGCTTCGGCGATCAGGTCCGTCATCTCGTCGGGCACGCCGGAGAACATGGCACCGAACCGGCCGGAGGTGGCGATCAGCGATCCGGTCTTGCCGTTGATCACCTGCATGTAGTGTTCGAGCGGATCTTCCCCGGGGCGGACGCCGACCGTCTCGAGAAGCTGCCCGTCGACCAGCCGACCGAAGGTCTCTGCCTGAATCCTGATCGCTGCCGGGCCGAGATCGGCGAGGATGCGCGACGCGCGGGCGAACAGGTGGTCGCCGGCCAAGATGGCGATCGAGTTACCGAACCGGGAGTTGGCCGAGGGGTGGCCGCGCCGGATCACGGCCTCATCCATGACGTCGTCGTGGAAGAGCGTGGCGAGGTGGGTGAGCTCGATCGCGACCGCCGCGGGCACGACGCGCTTGTCGCGGCTGTCGCCGAACCGGGCCGCGAGCAGCACGAGCATGGCGCGGAATCGCTTACCGCCCGCGGTCATCATGTGCCGGGAGACCTCGGCGAACATCTCGTCCCCGCCAAAGGAGGTATCCCGCAGGGCGACCTCCACGGCGGCGAGGTCCTCCGCCATTTCCGCGGTTAGGGCCGCGTCGTCGAAGTCAACGGGAACGGCGATGCTCACACGAACTCCATGTCGCTAAGGCACTCAACACCACAGCACGAACTCACCAGCATACGAAACCCGCGAGTGCGCGTATCCCACTGGGGTAGGCGAATGGCCGCCGTGCACGCGGTGTGCGTGACGGCGGCCATGGTGGATGCCTGCCCGGCTATCGGACGAAGAGCTGGTTGGCGGCGTGGCTGGCAAGGCTGAGCACCGGACTCGGGAAGACGCCGAGCACGACGGCGGAGAGCGCGCCGAGGGCCACCGCGGTGCCGGTGAACACGCTCGGCACGGCGACCTCGGGGCCATCGGGCACCGGGTCGCTGAAGAACATCAAGACGATCACGCGGACGTAGAAGAACGCGGCGATCGCGGAAGAGACCACGCCGACGATCACCAGCGGCAGGTCGCCGCCCGCGATCGCGGCCTGGAATACAGCATACTTTCCGACGAATCCGCTGGTCAGCGGGATGCCCGCGAAGGTGAGCAGGAAGAGCGCGAAGACGCCCGCGACCAACGGCGACCGCTTGCCGAGGCCGGCCCAGCGGGACAGGTGGTCCGCCTCGCCGCCCTTGTCACGGACCAGCGTGATCACCGCGAACGCGCCGATCGTGGTCAGTCCGTACGTGGCCAGGTAGAACAGCGAGCCAGACAGCCCCGCCACCGACGCGGAGATCACCGCGGTCAGGATGAACCCCGCGTGCGCGATCGAGGAGTAGGCGAGCAGCCGCTTCACGTCGGTCTGGGTGATCGCGACCACGGCGCCGACGACCATGGTGAGGATCGCCACCACCCACATGGCCGGACGCCAGTCCCAAGTCAGTGTGCCGAACGCCACATAAAAGACCCGCAGCAGCGCGCCGAACGCGGAGACCACGGTGCACGACGCCATAAGCGCGGTGATCGGGGTCGGCGCCCCCTGGTAGACGTCTGGCTTCCAGGAGGCGAACGGCACGGCGCCGATCTTGAAAAGCAGCCCGACGCCGATCAGCGCGATCCCGGCGAACAGCAGGGTGTCGCTGCCCGTGCCCGCCGAGGCGGACGAGGCGATCGTCGCCAGCGAGACGGAACCGGAGTACCCGTACAGCATCGCGACGCCGAACAGGAAGAACGCCGAGGAGAACGCGCCGAGCAGGAAGTACTTCATGGCCGCCTCGCTCGACAGCAGGCGGCGCCGCCTGGCGAGCCCGCACAGCAGGTAGAGCGGCAGCGAGAGAACCTCGAGCGCGACGAACATCGTCAGCAGGTCGTTGGCGGCGGGGAACAGCAGCATGCCGCCGACCGCGAACAGGGTAAGCGGGTAGATCTCGGTGTGCACAAGACCGGCGAGCAGGCCCGCGCGCTCCTGCGCGGAGCCCGGTGTGGACGCGGCCTGGCCGGCGAACGCGGACACGTCGTGCGACGCGTCGGCGATCAGCAGCACGGAGACGGCCGCGAGTACCAGGATCGTGCCCTGGATGAACAGCGTCGGCCTGTCCACGGCCACCGCGCCCATCGCCGCGACGTGGCCGGCGCTGCCCTTGGCGAACAGCGTCGCGGACGCGGCGATCACGCAGGTCCAGACGAACGCGGCGACGAGCGAACCGAACGTCAGCAGCAGGTGGACGGCACGGCGCAGCTCGCGAGGCACGAACGCCTCGACGAGCACCCCGATGACGGCCGCGCCGAAGACGACAAGCATCGGCGCGAGTTGGCTGTACTCGATGCTAGGGGCCGGGATCGCCCCGGGAACGGCGGCAGCTACAGCGGCGGCGGCGAGGCTCACGGCTGGATTCCCTTCTGGGCGACCGCTGGGTGGGCAGGCACCGGATCGGTCGCATGCACCTGTGACATCGTGGACTTGACCGCCGGGTTGATCACGTCAAGCACCGGCTTGGGATAGATGCCCATCGCGATGATCAGCGCGACGAGCGGTACGACCGCGAGCAACTCGCGCGCCTTCAGGTCGGGCATCGCCACGACCGACTCGGCGACAGGACCGTTCATCGTGCGCTGGTACATCCACAGGATGTAGATCGCCGCCAGGATGATCCCGGCGACCGCGAACGTGCCCGCCACCTTGTACCTGGAGAACGTGCCGACAAGCACGAGGAACTCAGAAACGAAGGTGGACAGGCCGGGCAGCGACAGGCCCGCGAGACCGGAAATCAGGAACAGCCCCGCGAGAACCGGTGCGACCTTCTGCACCCCGCCGTAGTCGGAGATCTTGTCCGAGCCGCGGCGAACGATGAGGAACCCGGCGAGCAGGAGCAGTGCCCCGGTCGCGAACCCGTGGTTGACCATGTACAGCGTCGCGCCCGACTGTCCCTGGGAGGTCAGCGCGAAGATGCCGAGCACGATGAAGCCGAAGTGCGAGATCGAGGTGTACCCGATCAGCCGCTTCATCGAGGTCTGCCCGATCGCCACGATTGCGCCGTAGATCACGCTGATGACCGCGAGCACGAGGACAAGCGGCGTGAAGTAGTGGAACCCGGCGGGGAACAGCTCCAGGCAGTACCTGATCATGCCGAACGTGCCGACCTTGTCCATCACGCCGAGCATCAGCACCGCGGCGCCCGGCTGAGCGGAGGACGCGGCGTCGGGCAGCCACGTGTGGAATGGCCACAGCGGCGCCTTGATCGCGAAGGCAATGAAGAACCCGAGGAACAGCCACTTCTGCACCGTCGGCGACAGGGCCACATGGACTAGCGAGTAGAACATGAAGGTCCCGTGGTGCCCGGTGGCGGCGGACTGCCCCGCGTACACGTAGAGCGCGATCACCGCGACCAGCATGAGCAGGCCGCCGAGCAGGCTGTAGAGCAGGAACTTCACCGCCGCGTACTGCCTGGCCCCGACGCCGAACGACCCGATCATGAAGTACATCGGGATCAGCATCGCCTCGAAGAACACGTAGAACAGGAAGACGTCGGTGGCCGCGAAGGCCCCGATCATCATCGTCTCGAGCACCAGCATCAGCGCGAAGTAGATCTTCGGCGACCGTTGCGCCTCATCGGCGTCGTGCCAGGAGGCGAGCACCACGACCGGCATCAGCACCACGGTCATGCCGATGAGCACAAGCGCGATCCCGTCCACGCCGAGCGCGTAGTGCACGCCGAACTGCGGGATCCAGGAGTACTCCTCGGTGAACTGGAACGTCGCCCCCGAGGTGTTGAACTGGGTGGCCATCACGATCACCCAGACCAGCGTCACCACAGAGAACCCAAGCGTCGTCAGCTTGGTGAGGCGCCTGGGCAACAGCGCGACAAGGATCGCGCCGAGCAGCGGTATCCCGCCGGCGACGGTCAGCCAGGGAAACCCGTTCGCGGCTGCCACAGCGATGTTCATTTAGAGCCTCACCACCAGAAGGCCGGCCACGAGCAGCACGGCGCCGATGAGCATGGAGAGCGCGTAAGAGCGCACGAAACCGGTCTGCAGCCTGCGCAGCCGCGCCGACGTCCCGCCGATCGTGGCCGCGAGCGTGTTGACGAGGCCATCCACGCCGCGGCTGTCGAAGAAAACCGACAACCGGGTCAGCCACTGTCCCGGTCGCATCAGCACGGATTCGTTGAACGTGTCGCCGTACAGGTCGCTGCGCGCGGCCGCGGTGAGCACGGAACCGCGCGGCGCGACCGCGGGCACGGGCACTCGCCCGTACATCGTCCACGCGATGCCGATGCCACCCGCCACGAGCACCAGGGCGATGATGCCCGGGGTGCTCCAGATGCCATGCGACGACGGTGGCATGCCTACGATCGGTGCCAGGAAGTCGGCGAACCTGGAGTCGACGATCAGGAACCAGCCCGCGGCGACCGAGCCGACCGCCAGCAAGATCATGGGGATGGTCATGACCAGCGACGACTCGTGCGGGTGCGGGATGTGCGGCTGCTCGCCCGCGGGGTGCGCCCCGGCACCGCCAAGCACCCCCTCCGTCTCCCAGCGGGCGCTACCGAACCAGGTCATCAGCATCAGCCTGGTCATGTAGAACGCGGTGATGCCGGCCCCGAGGATGGCGCAGGCGGCCAGGATGTACCCCGACGTGCCGCCCTTGTCCCAGGTCGCGTCGATGATGCCGTCCTTGGTGAAGAACCCGGAGAACGGCGGGATGCCGATGATGGCCAGGTACCCGAGGCCGAACGTCGCGAACGTGACCGGCAGGAACTTGCGCAGCGCGCCGTAGCGCCGCATGTTCACCTCGTCGTCCATGCCGTGCATGACGGAACCGGCGCCGAGAAAGAGCCCTGCCTTGAAGAACCCGTGCGCGAGCAGGTGCGCGATCGCGAAGACGTATCCCGCCGGACCGAGGCCGGCGGCCAGCGTCATGTAGCCGATCTGCGACATCGTGGACCCGGCGAGTGCCTTTTTGATGTCGTCCTTGGCGCACCCGATGATCGCGCCGAAGAGCAGCGTGACCGCGCCGACCACGGTAACCGCGAGGCGGGCGGTGTCGGAGAGGTCGAAGATGACGTTGGAACGCACGATCAGATAAACGCCAGCCGTGACCATCGTCGCCGCATGGATAATCGCCGACACGGGGGTCGGGCCCTCCATGGCGTCGAGCAGCCAGGACTGCAGCGGCACCTGGGCGGACTTCCCGCACGCGGCGAGCAGCAGCAGCAGGCCAAGCGCCGCATCCACGCCCGTCCCGGCCGACTTCGCCGAGGCGAACACCCCGGAGAAGTTGAACGTGCCGAACTCGGCGAACATCAGCATGATCGCAAGCGACAGCCCGGCGTCACCGACGCGGTTGGCGATGAACGCCTTCTTGGCCGCGACCGCCGCCGTCGGCTTGAACTGCCAGAACCCGATCAGCAGGTAGGACGCGAGCCCGACGCCCTCCCACCCGGCGTACAGGCCCAGGTAGTTGTCGGAGAGCACGAGCAGCAGCATCGCCGCGATGAACAGGTTCAGGTAGGCGAAGAACCGCCGCCTGTCGCTGTCGTGGGCCATGTAGCCGATCGCGTAGATATGGATCAGCGACCCAACGCCGGTGATCAGCAGCACGAAGCTGATCGACAGCGGGTCAAGGAGTATCCCAATGTTCGCCTGGAACCCGGCGACCGGGACCCAGGAGAACATGTGCAGGTCGCGGCTGCGGTCGGTGTAGCTAAGCAGCGTGAAGAACGCGATCACGCCGTAGACAAACGACGCGAGGGACATCACGCAGGCGAGCAGGTGTCCCCACTTGTCGGTGCGCCGTCCGCCAAGCAGCAGGACGGCCGCGCCGAATACCGGGAACGCGAGCAGCAGCCATGAGGCACGGAGCACCCCTGACGCGGCGAGCGTCGTCATCGTGTCAATCCCCTCAGTACTTAAGCAGGCTCGCGTCGTCCACCGACGCGGATCTGCGAGCGCGGTAGATGGCCATCAGGATGGCGAGCCCGACGACCACCTCTGCGGCGGCGACGACCATCACGAAGAAGGCCACCACCTGCCCATCCAGGTTTCCGTGCATCCGGGCGAAGGCGACGAACGCCAGGTTGCACGCGTTCAGCATGAGCTCGACGAACATGAAGATCAGGATCGCGTTGCGCCTGACAAGCACCCCGACCGCCCCGATAACGAACAGGATGACGGACAGGAACACGTAGTGCGCCGGACTCATGCGCCCTCCCCCTTCAGGCCGCGAGCGCCCGCTTCGATCTGCCGCTCGGAGTCGAGCCGCTTTTCTGCGGCGAGATCGGCGGCGATTTCCCCCTGCGGGTCGCGGCCGAGCTCCACATCCCGCTGGGCCACGGCAGTGGATACGGAACGGTCCGTGGTTGTTCCGTCAGGCAGCATGGCTGGCATGTCGACGGCATTGTGCAGCGCGTAGACGCCTGGTGGGGGTTCCGGTGCTACCTGGCCGCTGGCGATCTTGCGGCGGGCCACCTCGCGCTGGGTCAGCTTGGGCGTGGACCGCTCGCGGTGCGCGAGGACCATGGCGCCGAGCGCGGCGGTGATCAGCAGGGCGCTGGTGATTTCAAATGGGTACACGTAGGTGGTGAAGATCAGCTGCGCGAGGCCGGTCAGGTTGTCGCTGCTGCTCGCGCTCGTCGTCGGGGCCGCTGTTCCGATCGCCGCATGACCGATGCCGACGATGAGCAGGGCCGCGAGGCCGATGCCCGCAAGCGCCGCCCACAGCCGCTGGCCCCTGATCGTCTCGGTCAGCGACTCGGCCGAGTTGATGCCGATCAGCATGACCACGAACAGGAAGAGCATGAGCACGGCGCCGGTATAGACGATGACCTGCACGAACGCCAGGAACGGCGCACCCTGCATGGCGTACATGACCGCCAGCGAGAGCATGACGACGGCGAGCATGAGCGCGCAGTGCACGGCATGCCGCACGAAGATCATGGCGATGGCGGCGCCCACGGACAGGACGGCGAGGATCCAGAACATGCCCTCATCGAAGAGCGGATCAAGATTGGTCCCGCCGGAACCGCCGTTGGCGAGGAACAGGTGCATTATTTCTCGCTCCCCAAGCCCACAACCCCGGCACCGCCGAGGCGGTAGTAGGCCTTCTCATCCTGGCCGAGCCGCATCGGGTGCGGCGGCGCCTCCATGTCCGGGAGCAGCGGCAGCAGCAGCTGCTCCTTCGTCCAGATGAGGCTCTCCCTGTTGTCGTCGGCAATCTCGTACTCGTTGGTCATCGTGAGTGCCCGCGTCGGGCACGCCTCGATGCAGAGGCCGCACAGGATGCAGCGCAGGTAATTGATCTGGTAGACGTGACCGTATCGCTCACCGGGGGAGTAGCGCTCCTCGTCGGTGTTGTCGCGGCCCTCGACGTAGATCGCGTCGGCCGGGCAGGCCCAGGCACACAGCTCGCAGCCGATGCACTTCTCAAGACCGTCCGGCCAGCGGTTGAGCTGGTGGTGACCGTGAAACCGGGGCGCGGTCGGCCGCTTGTCCTCCGGGTACATCACGGTGTCTACCTTCCGGAACATCTCACGGAAGGTAACCCCGAACCCCTTGATGGGGCCAAGGTAGTCAAGCACCGGTGACCTCCTTAGTCGCGCCGTTGGCGTCGACGAGCGTTGTGCCGCTAAGCCCCGTGTCGACGATCGGTGCACCGCCGAGCTCAAGGCCGTGGTAGTGCGGCAGGTCGATCGGGGGAACAGGGAACCGCGGCTCGGGCTTGGCCAGTTTGACCAGCTCGCCGTCCTCGTCGTAGTCCCACTCGTCCTCATCGTCGGCTGGCGCATCGGGCTCCATGCGGACAAGCCACTTCTGGTAGCCGTTGTCCCAGAACGTGATCAGCGCGACGAAGAGCACGAGGACCAGGCCGGCCACCACGTAGACCACCGGCGAGTGGTTGTCCGCGCGCAGCGCCCGCACCGTCGCCACCAGCAGCAGCCAGATGATCGAGAACGGGATGAGGATCTTCCAGCCAAGGGCCATGAGCTGGTCGTAGCGGGTCCGCGGCAGCGTGCCGCGCAGCCAGACGTAGCCGAACAGCAGCGCGAAGACCTTGATCAGGAACCAGAGCACCGGCCACCAGCCGCTGTTGGCGCCCGCCCAGAGCGAGAGCGGCCACGGCGCCCGCCAGCCGCCGAGGAACAGCGTGGTGGCGAGCGCGGAGACCGTGGTCATGTTGATGTACTCGGCGAGGAAGAACATGGCGAACTTCATCGAGGAGTACTCGGTCATGTGGCCGGCCACGATCTCCCCCTCGCCCTCGGGCAGGTCAAAGGGGATGCGGTTCGTCTCACCGACCATCGTCACAATGTAGATGAGGAACGAGGGCGCAAGCACCCAGGCGTACCAGAAGTGCGCCTGCGCGTTGACGATCGCGGTCGTGGACAGCGATCCCGCGTCGAGGAAGACCGCGACGAACGACAGGCCCATCGCGATCTCGTAGCTGATCACCTGCGCGGTGGAGCGGAGGGCGCCGAGCATCGAGTACGGGCCGCGGGAGGCCCAGCCTGCCAGCACGATGCCGTAGACGCTGATCGAGCTCATGGCCAGCACGAGCAGCACCGCGACCGGGAGGTCGGCGACCTGGAGCGGCGTCTGGTGGTGGAAGATCGACACCACCGGACCCCACGGGATGATCGCGAAGGCGACGAACGACGGGGCGACCGCGAGGATCGGCGCCACGAAGAACACCAGCTTGTCCACCCCGGTGGGGACGATGTCCTCCTTCAGCGGCAGCTTGAGCGCGTCCGCGATGGGCTGCAGCAGTCCGAAGGGACCGGCCCTGTTGGGACCAGGCCTGTTCTGCATCCGGCCGATCACCCGGCGCTCGAACCAGATCATGAAGATCGTGGTGAGCAGCAGGAACATGAAGACGATGCCGACCTTGAGCAGCACCATCCACCAGATGAGCTGGTTGAAGTCGCTCAGCGTCGGATCCGCCGCGACCGCCATTACTCGGCCCTCCTCAGGGTTACCCGGGCGCCGTGGCCGGTGCCGAGCTCGGCGCGGACCGCGCAACCAGGGCTGTTCGCTGGTAGCCACACCACGCCGTCGGCCATCGCGGTGACGTCAAGCGGGACGGTCACCGAGCCGATCACGGTCGACACGGTCACCTTCTCGCCGTCGGCCACCCCGGCCTCGGCCGCGGTGGCGGGGGAGACACGGGCCACCACCGGCCGCGCGGTGCCGGCCAGGTACGGCTCGCCGTCCTGCATCCGTCCCGCGTCGATGAGCTGGTGCCAGGTGGCCAGCTTGAGATAAGATGCGCGCCCGATGGCAGAAGGCGCCATCGTATCGGGCGCGCTTGTCGAGGCGTACTCCGAGATAACTGCGGGCGCGGCCGGGCGGGCGCCCTTCCAGGTGCCGAGGGCGGCCAGTTCCGCCCGGGCGGCCGCGGCATCGGGCAGCCCGAGGTGGACGTCCATCTCGTCGGCGATCGCGCCGAGGACGTAGAGGTCGGTGCGGACGCCGGGCAGGCTGAGCGCGGCACCGAACGTGGCGCCGCGGCCCTCCCAGTTGACGAACGTGCCCGCCTTCTCGGCGACCGCGGCGACCGGAAACACCACGTCGGCGCGGTCGGTGACCGCGCTCGTCCGCAGTTCCAGTGAGACGATGAACGGCGTCGCCGCTAGCGCGTCGAGCGCCCCGTCCGGGTCGGGCAGGTCCGCCGGGTCAACCCCGGCGATGACGAGCGCGCCGAGTTCGCCGCGGGCCGCGGCCGCGAGCAGCGTGCCCGTGGAGCGGCCCGGCGTTGACGGCAGGGTTGCCTTGTTCCAGGCCAGTGCCACCTCGGCCCGGGCTTTGGGGTCGCCGACCCAGCGGCCGATCGGCAGCAGGCCAGGCATGGCGCCCGCCTCGATGGCGCCGCGCTCCCCCGCCCGGCGCGGAATCCAGGCCAGCCGCGCACCGGTCGCGTCCGCGAGCCTGACGGCCGCCGCCAGCGCGCCAGGCACCTCGGCAAGACGCTCGCCAACGAGGATCACCGCGCCCGGCGCGGCCAGCAACTCGCCCGCCCGCGCCATGTCGAGGCCGCTGCCGCCGCCCGCGGCGAGCGCGGTCAGCGTGGCCGGCTCGTCCCCGGGCACGGTCGGCAGCAGCGTGCCCGCCATCTTCGCGAGACCAGGCGACGCGAGCGCGGCGACGGAGAACACCGCGATCTTGGTCTTGCGTGCCGCCTTGCGCAGCCGCAGGAACACGATCGGTGACTCATCCTCCGGCTCGAAGCCGGCCAGCAGCACCGTGGGCGCGGCCTCAAGGTCGGCATAGCTGACCTCGATGTCGCGGCCCGCCACCCGGGCGGCGAGGAACTGCTCCTCCTCCGCCGAGTGCGGTCGCGCGCGCATGTCGATGTCGTTGGTGTTCAGCGCGAGCCTGGTGAACTTCGCGTAGGCGTACGCGTCCTCGAGCGTCAGCCGACCGCCGGTCAGCACGCCCACGCCGGAACGAGCTCCACTTTCCCCGGTCCCGCCCGCCCCATTGTCCCTGGCGGCGGCGAGTCCGCGCGCCGCCGCGGCGTAAGCGGCCGCCCACGACGCCGGGCGGAGCACGCCGGCGTCGTCGCGGACGAGCGGCGTGGTGAGCCGGTCGGGCTCGGACGCATAGGTGAAGGCCCAGCGGCCCTTGTCGCAGTTCCACTCCTCGTTGACAAGCGGCGCGTCACCGGCGAGGCGGCGCAGCACCCGCCCCCGGCGATGGTCGGTGCGCTGCAGGCACCCCGACGCGCAGTGCTCGCAGACGCTCGGCGTGGACACCAGGTCGAACGGGCGGGACTTGAACCGGTACGCCGCGCCGGTGAGCGCGCCGACCGGGCAGACCTGCACCGTGTTGCCGGAGAAGTAGGAGTTGAACGGCTTGCCCGTCGCGGTGCCGATGTACTGGCCCGGGCCGCGCTCGAGAAACTCGATGAAGTCGTCCCCGGCGATCTCCTCCGAGGTCCGCACGCACCGGGTGCAGGAGATGCACCGCTCCCTGTCGAGCAGCACTCCGGTGGAGATCGGCACCGGCTTGTCGAACTCGCGCTTCTCCTCGAGGAACCGGGACTCGCCCTGGCCGTTGGCGACCGCCTGGTTCTGCAACGGGCACTCGCCGCCCTTGTCGCACATCGGACAGTCGAGCGGGTGGTTGATGAGCAGCAGCTCCATCACGCCGCGCTGTGCCTTCTCGGCCACCGCGGAGGTGAGCTGGGTCTTGACCACCATGCCCTCGGTGCAGTAAGTGGTGCACGAGGCGAGCGGCTTGCGCTGACCCGCGATGTCAACCAGGCACTGCCTGCATGCGCCGATCGGGTCGAGCAGCGGGTGGTCGCAGAACCTCGGGATCGAGATGCCGATCATCTCGGCCGCACGGATCACCAGGGTGCCCTTGGGCACGGCGATCTGGTACCCGTCGATGGTGACGGTCACCGTGTCGGTGGTCGCCCGCGTATCCGATATTTTTGCCTTTTCATCGGATACGCCTCGGGGGGTACGGGGGGTCGCCCCCCCGGGAGGCAGCTGCATACTCATGTTGAAGTCACCTATTCCGCCCAGGCCGTGGAGGCGGCCGGGTTGAACGGGCAGCCGCCTTCCTTCTGGTGCTGGATGATCTCGTCGCGGAAGTACTTGATGGCGGAGGTTATCGGCACGGGCACGGCGTCGCCGAGCGCGCAGAACGCTCGGCCGATGATGTTGCTGCCAACGTCGAGCACCGTCTCAAGGTCGGCGTCGGTGCCGTCGCCGTTCTCAAGCCGCTCGATCGTCCGCACCATCCAGTAGGAACCCTCCCGGCACGGCGTGCACTTGCCGCACGACTCGTGCTCGTAGAACTCGGTCCACCGCAGGGCGGCCCGCAGCACACAGGTCGTCTCGTCGAAGATCTGCAGGGCACGGGTGCCGAGCATCGACCCGGCGGCGCTTACCCCCTCGAAGTCGAGCGGTATGTCGAGGTGCGCATCGGTGAGCAGCGGCGTGGACGACCCGCCGGGCGTCCAGAACTTGAGCCGGTGCCCGGCCCGCATGCCGCCCGCCAGGCCGATCAGCTCGCGCAGCGTGATGCCGAGCGGCGCCTCGAACTGGCCCGGGTTGGCGACATGGCCGGAGAGCGAGAAGATGCCGAAGCCGCTCGACTTCTCGGTGCCGAGGCTGCCGAACCAGTCGGCGCCGTTGTTGATGATCGACGGGACCGACGCGATCGACTCGACGTTGTTGATCACCGTCGGGCTGGCGTAAAGACCCTCGACGGCCGGGAACGGCGGCCGGTTACGCGGCAGCCCACGGTAGCCCTCAAGCGAGGTGAGCAGCGCCGTCTCCTCGCCGCAGATGTAGGCACCCGCGCCCGGGTGCACCACCAGGTCGAGGCCGAACCCGCTGCCGAGGATGTCCTCGCCGAGGTAGCCCGCCGCGTACGCCTCGGCGACGGCGAACTGCAACCGCCTGACGACATGCAGCGCCTCGCCGCGGACGTAGATGAAGGCGTGGCTCGCGCGGATCGCGAAGCAAGTGATGATGATGCCCTCGATAAGCACGTGCGGGTCGGCCATCATCAGCGGGATGTCCTTGCAGGTACCCGGCTCCGACTCGTCCGCGTTGACCGTGAGGTAATGCGGCTTGCCATCCCCCTGCGGGATGAAGGACCATTTCATGCCGGTACCGAACCCAGCGCCGCCACGGCCGCGCAGGCCCGCGGCCTTCACCGTGGCGATGACGTCGTCCGGCAGCATGGCGAGCGCCTTGGGCACCGCCGAGTACCCGCCGGTCCGCTTGTAGCCGTCAAGCGTGAACGAGTCGGCCTGGTCCCAGTTCGCGGTCAGGACCGGGGTCAACATATCGGTCACTTGGTGCCCCCAGTGGTCTTTGGCGCCGTCTTGGCGGGGGGCTCTTGCTCCGAGTCCCTATCGGGCTCCGGCGCCTTCCAGCCGTTTTCCTTGGCGATCTTCAGGCCGACCAGGCTGGCATGACCCGCCGACGGGCCCTCGGATGCTCTGCCGTCACCGAACCCGGCGAGGATGCGGGAGGCTTCCTTCCACGTGCACAGTTGGCTTGGGCCCCTGGTGGGCGCGGGCGGGTTACCTGCCCGCAGGTCGTCGACGAGCTGCTTGGCCTTCTCCGGCGTCATGTTGTCGTAGAACTCCCAGTTGACCATGATCACCGGGGCGTAGTCGCAGGCCGCGTTGCACTCGATCCGCTCGAGGCCGACCTTGCCGTCCGCCGTGATGATGTCGTGGTGCCCATTGCCTTGGGGTGCACTGCCTTGGGGTGCATTGCCTTGGGGTGCACTGCCTTGGGGTGCACTGCCTTGGGGTGCACTGCCTTGGGGTGCACTGCCCTGGGGTGCACTGCCTTGGGGTGCGCCCCCGAGGTGCTCGGCGAGCTCGGCGTAGATCTGGTCACCGCCCATGATCGCGCACAGCGTGTTGGTGCAGACGCCTACCTGGTACTCGCCTGCCAGGCTGTGCTTGTACATGGTGTAGAAGGTCGCCACGCCGCGCACCTCGGTCTGCGTGCAGCCGAGAATCTCGGCGCAGAACGCGATGCCGTCGTCGGAGACATAGCCCTCCTCCGACTGCACCAGCTGCAGCAGCGGCAGCAGCGCGGACCGCGCCCTCGGGTACCGACCGATGACCTCGGCGGCGTCCGCCTTCAGCCTTGTCAGCGTTTCCTCACTGAACGGCATTACCTGTCAACGCCCCCAATCACCGGGTCGATCGACGCGATCGCCGGGATCACGTCCGCGAGGTTGCCGCCCTCGCACAGCATGGAGATAGCCTGCATGTGATGGAACGAGGGGTCACGCAGGTGCGCGCGGTACGGCCTGGTGCCGCCGTCGCTGACGACGTGGCAGCCGAGCTCGCCCTTGGGCGACTCGATCGGCACGTACGACTGTCCGGCCGGCACCCGGAACCCCTCGGTCACCAGCTTGAAGTGGTGGATGAGGGCCTCCATGGACTGCCCCATGATGTGCGCGATGTGCTCGGGTGACGGGCCCATGCCGTCCGGGCCGAGCGAGAGCTTGGCCGGCCAGCCGATCTTCGCGTCCTGGATCATCCACGGGTCGTTGGGCACGGTGCGGTCCGCCAGCCGGTCCACGCACTGCTCCACGATCCGCAGCGACTGCTCGATCTCGTTGATCCGTATCAGGTACCGGCCATAGGCGTCGCAGGTGTTCGCGGTCTGCACGTCGAAGTCGTAGGTCTCGTAACCGAGGTACGGGTCGGACTTGCGCAGGTCCCACGGCAGCCCGGTCGCGCGCAGAATCGGGCCGGTCACGCTGAGCGCCATGCACCCCTCGAGGTCCAGGTACGCGATGCCCCTCGTGCGGGCGATGAATACCGGGTTCGCGTCGATCAGCGTGCGCAGGTCGTGGATGAGCCTGGGCGCCTCGCGCAGGAAGTCACGGATCGCCTCAAGACTGCCGGCCGGCAGGTCCTGCGCCACTCCGCCTGGCCGGATGAACGCGTGGTTCATCCGCAGCCCGGTAATCAGCTCAAGCAGGTCGAGAACCTTCTCCCGCATCCGGACGCCCTGCAGGAAGATCGTGGTCGCACCGAGCTCCATGCCGAACGGGCCGAGCCCGCCCAGGTGCGAGGAGACCCGATTCAGCTCGAGCATCAGCACCCGGATGATCTGGGCCCGCTCGGGGAGTTTGTCCTCGATGCCGAGCAGTCGCTCCACGGCCAGGCAGTACGCCGCCTCATTGAACAGCGGCATCAGGTAGTCGGCCCGGGTGACGAACGTGGTGCCCTGCGTCCACGTCCGGTACTCAAGAGACTTCTCGATGCCGGTGTGCAGGTAGCCGATGGACGCACGGGCGTCGGTGACCGTCTCGCCTTCGAGGGTCAGCACCAGCCGGAGCACGCCGTGCGTGGACGGGTGCTGAGGCCCCATGTTGACGACGATCTGCTCGTTGTCTGACCGCTCGGTGTCGCCGAGCACGACCTCGTCCCAGTCCTGCCCGGCCACGTTGTAGACACGACCCTCCGTGGCGTCCGCGTCCGCGTCGGTCGCGCCCGGGGTTGCGTGCTTAGGAGTGCTCACGAGTACGACCGCCTGCCGACTCGCCCAAGGGGGCAGCCCCCTGACATGGAGGACTCCGGTCCCCCATCCCCCCTGGCCCCTGAAACCCCCGCTGCGGGGCTCCGCCCCGCGAACCTCATGTGCTCCGCCATCACGAGTACGACCTTCTTTCATCTGGCGGTGGTACTTTCGTGCCTCTGTATTCGACCGGGATGCCGCCGAGCGGGTAGTCCTTGCGCTGCGGGTGGCCGGGCCAGTCGTCCGGCATCTCGATCCGCGTGAGCGCAGGGTGCCCATCGAAGATGATGCCGAAGAAGTCCCAGGTCTCCCGCTCGTGCCAGTTGGCGGACGGGTAAACGTCCGTCACTGACGGGATGTGCGGGTCGGCGTCGGGGGCCGATACCTCAAGCCGCAGCCGCCTGTTGTGCGTGATCGAAAGCAGGTGGTAGACCGCCCGCAGCTCGCGCCCGGGCTCGTCGGGGTAGTGCACGCCAGACACGCCGGAGAAGATCTCGAATCGCAGCGCCGCATCGTGCAGCAGCCTGTCGACCACCGCGGGCAGGTGCTCGCGCCGCACGTGGAAGGTGAGCTCGCCGTGGGCCACGACGACGCGCTCGATCGCGTCGGCGAAGCCGAGGCCGCCCGCTTCGAGCGCGCTGCCGAGGCTCTGGGCGATCGCATCAAAGTAGCCGCCGTAAGGGGGCTCGGCGGACGGCAGCGGCGGCTTGTGTACCTGAAGAAGCCCATAGCCGGAGGTGTCGCCCGTGCTGGTCACGCCGAACATGCCGGTGCGGGCCACCGGCTCGGCGAGGCGCTCCTCACCGAGCCTGGCGGGGAGGTTCTCCGCGGGCGATTCCTCGGCGGGTGGCTCCCCGCCGGGGGGTGTGCTCACAGTTCGCTCCCGATGTCGTTGATCCCGGCGGTGACGTGCAGCGGGAGCATATTCAGCCGGACCTGCTCGAGTTCGGTGATCTGCTCGTCACGGTCCGGCCCGAGCTTCATGTTCATGATCTTGTCGTGCAGCTTGAGGATCGAGTCCATCAGCATCTCCGGGCGCGGCGGGCAGCCGGGCAGGTAGATGTCCACCGGCACGATGTGATCGACGCCCTGCACGATCGCGTAGTTGTTGAACATGCCGCCGCTCGAGGCGCAGACGCCCATCGAGATCACCCACTTGGGCTCGGGCATCTGGTCGTAGATCTGCCTGAGCACGGGCGCCATCTTCTGGCTGACCCGCCCGGCCACGATCATCAGGTCGGCCTCGCGGGGCGTGGACCCGGTCTTCTCCATGCCGAAGCGGGCGAGATCGTGCCGCGGGCCGCCGGTCTGCATCAGCTCGATCGCACAGCAGGCGAGGCCGAAGGTGGCCGGCCATACCGAGCGGGCCCGGGCCCACCCGGCGATCTTCTCCACCGAGGTCAGCAGGACGCCGCTCGGTAGCTTCTCCTCAATGCCCATGACGCTCTAGTCCCATTCCAGGCCGCCGCGCCGCCAGACGTAGGCGTACGCGATCAGCACGGTGATCACGAAGGCGACCATCTCGACCAGGCCGAACGTGCCGAGCCTGCCGAAGGTCACCGCCCACGGGTAAAGGAAGACGATCTCGATGTCGAAGACGATGAACAGCATCGCGGTCAGGTAGTACTTGACCGGGATCTTGCCACCGCCGAGCGGGATCGGTGTGGGCTCGATGCCGCACTCGTAAGCTTCCATCTTTGCCTTGTTCCAGCGCTTAGGACCCGCCACAAAGGTCCCCATCACGACCGAGAACACGGCGAAGCCGACGGCGAGCAACACGAGTACCAGAATCGGAATGTATACCTGCACCGCTATTTCGCCCCCTTCCTGTGGTCAATCATCGGTAGGCCTCGCGTCACCTGGAGCTTGGTGCGAGTCGGGTCATGGCGCTGATCACCCGGTCGCTGGCGTCGCCGCCACGCGGCTCAGAGAGATTCGCGAGAAGCTTGAGCGCGAACCGCATCAGGGCGGGCTTCGACATGCCCGCTCCCGTCGCGTAGCGCATGAGCTTGGGACGCCCGATCAGCTCGACGAAGAGCCGGCCGAGCGTGTAGTAGCCGCCGTAGGCGTCCTGTAGCGCCTCCGGGTAGCCGCGCAGGACCCGCTCGATCTCGGCGCGGGTGGGCCGGGCGAGCGCCTGCGCGACCACGCGCGCCAGGATCTCCCCCGACTCCATCGCGTACGCGATGCCCTCGCCGTTGAACGGGTTTACCATGCCTGCCGCGTCGCCCGCGAGCAGCAGCCCACGGTAGTAGTGCGGGGTGCGGTTGAATCCCATCGGCAGCGCGGCGCCGCGGACCGGCTCGGTGCGGTTCTCCTCGACGTAGCCCCATTCCTCGGGCATCGACCGCAGCCACCGCACAAGGAGCCCACGGTAGTCGGTGTTACCGAACGCCTCCGAGGTGTTCAGCAGGCCGAGCCCGATGTTCGAGGTGCCGTCGCCCATGCCGAAGATCCAGCCGTAGCCGGGCAGCAGCCGGTCGCCGTCCCACAGGTCAAGCCAGGACTCCAGGTAGTCGTCGTCATGTCGCGGCGACGTGTAATAGGTGCGCACCGCGACGCCGAGCGGCCGGTCGTCCCGCTTGCGCAGGCCCATCGCGACCGACAGGCGCGAGGAGTTACCGTCCGCCGCGACGACGACGCGAGAGCGGAAGGTCCGCTCGCCGCCATCCTCCTTGACGTGCACGCCCATGATCCGACCGTCATCGTCAAGTACCGGTCCTGTCACCGCGGTGTTCTCGAGGAGCTTGGCGCCCGCGGCCTGGGCGCGACGAGCCAGGGTCTCGTCGAGCGAGGAGCGGGAGCGCACCAGGCCGTAGCCCGGGTAGCTGCTCAGCTCCGGCCACGGCAACTCGAGCCGCATGCCGCCGCCGATCACCCGCAGCCCCTTGTTGCGCAGCCAGCCTGCTTCCTCGCTGACGTCGACGCCCATCGCGACGAGCGACTTGACCGCGCGCGGCGTCAGCCCGTCGCCGCAGACCTTTTCCCTCGGGAACCTGGACTTCTCAAGCAGCAGCACGTCGAGGCCGGCCTGCGCGAGGTAGTAGGCGGCCGTCGCGCCCGATGGGCCTGCGCCAACGACGATGACATCAGCGTCATCGTCCCTCGGGGTTCCGTGCTCGGTCACTTGATCAGATCCTGGGTTTCTTGTGAACGGCTTCACAAAAGCTTTGCCGTTAGTTTAATCCTGGCCCCGCCTGGACCATTGATCGGCCCTACCCTAGCGTTCCCGGCCAAACTCCGTTGCGCGGGGGGAGGTACGACAGGTCACAGGTTCCTTGCGACGTGAATCGCGACCACGCCGAGGGTGATGTCGCGCCACCGCACCGCCGACCAGCCGGCCGCCCTGATCACGTCCGCGAGCTCCCGCTGCGCAGGCCAGTCGGCGATCGACTCGCTGAGATACTCGTACGCCTCGGGGTTGCGCGCCGCGCGCCGGGCGATCGCGGGCAGGACGCCGGTCAGGTAACGCCGGTAAAGCGTATCTATCGGCTCGACCGTGATTTTGCTGAACTCGCACACCACGAGCCGCCCGCCAGGCCGCGTCACCCGGCGCATCTCGGCGAGCGCGTCGCGGGTACCGTGCACATTCCTGAGGCCGAACGAGATCGTTACCGCGTCGAACGCCCCGTCCTTAAATGGCAGGCGGAGCGCGTCGCCGGCGGCGAAGGCGACAGACCCAGCCGACTTGGCGAGCCTTCCTCGGCCCGCTTGCAGCATGCCGAGCGAGAAGTCGCAGGCCACGACGTCCGCGCCGGCCGCGGCGAAGGTCAGGGCGGAGGTCCCTGTGCCAGCCGCCAGGTCGAGAACCCGATCGCCTGGCCCCGCCCGCAAGATGCGCTGGACCCGCCGACGCCAGAGGCGGACCTGCCCCATCGACAGAACGTCGTTCATCAGGTCGTACCGGCCCGCCAGGGCGTCGAACATCGCTGCCACATCGCTGGGCTTTTTGTCAAGATCCGCGCGCGTCATACGCGAACGCTATCTCAGCTCGCGTCGGTGATCATGACGGTGCCGACGGTCGTGTTGGTCGCCTCGTCGATCAGGATCATGCCGCCGGTCAGCCGGTTGCGCGCGTACGGGTCGGCGAAGACGGGCTGCGTCAGCCGCAGCCGGACCCGGCCGATCTCGTTGAGCCCGAGCTGGGTGGCGTCCTCGTCGCGGTGCAGGGTGTTCACGTCGATCCTGTAGTGCAGGTCGGTCACGATGCCCTTGACGGTCCGCGTGGTGTGCTTGACGATCAGCCGCGAGCGCGGCGCGAGCGGGCGGTCGGCGGACATCCAGCAGACCATGCCCTCGATGTCCTGTGCGGCGTGCGGCCTGTTGTTCGGGCGGCAGATCATGTCGCCGCGCGAGATGTCCACGTCGTCGTCGAGCAGCAGCGTCACCGACATCGGCGGGAACGCCTCGGCGACCTCACGGCCCGCCACCTCGATCTTCCTGATGCGCGTCGAGAAGCCGGATGGCATGTGCAGCACCTCGTCGCCCGGCTTGAGCACGCCGCCCGCCACCTGCCCGGCGTAACCGCGGTAGTCGTGCAGCTCTGGGTCGCTCGAGGCATGCGGGCGGATCACGTACTGGACGGGGAACCGCACGTCGATCAGGTTGCGGTCGGAGGCGATGTGCAGGTGCTCCAGGTGGTGAAGCAGCGACGGCCCGTCGTACCAGGACATGTTCGACGAACGCTCGACCACGTTGTCGCCGTTCAGCGCGGAGATCGGGATGAACGTGAGGTCGGGGATCTCCAGCTTGGTCGCGAACTTGCTGAACTCGGCGCAGATCTCATCGAAGACCTGCTGGCTGTAACCCACGAGGTCCATCTTGTTCACCGCGAGGACCAGGTGCGGCACCCGAAGCAGCGTGGTCAGGAAGGCGTGCCGCCTGGACTGCTCGGTCAGGCCGTTGCGCGCGTCCACCAAGACGATGGCCAGGTCGGCGGTGGAGGCGCCGGTGACCATGTTCCGCGTGTACTGGATGTGGCCAGGGGTGTCCGCGATGATGAACTTCCGTCGCGGCGTCGCGAAGTACCGGTAGGCGACGTCGATCGTGATGCCCTGTTCGCGCTCGGCCCGCAGCCCGTCGGTGAGCAGCGCGAGGTTCGTGCCCTCCTCACCGCGGTCCCTTGACGTGCGTTCCACGGCGGCGAGCTGGTCCTCGAAGATGGCCTTGGAGTCGAAGAGCAGCCGTCCGATCAGCGTGGACTTGCCGTCGTCGACCGAGCCCGCGGTGGCGAATCGCAAGATGTCCATTAGAAGTAGCCCTCCCGCTTGCGGTCTTCCATCGCGGCCTCGGTCACCCGGTCGTCGGCCCGCGTCGCGCCGCGCTCGGTGACCCGGGTGGCGGCGACCTCCGCGATCACTTCCGCGACCGTGGCGGCTGTCGACACGACCGCGCCGGTGATGGTCATGTCGCCGACCGTCCGGTACCGCACGGTCGCGGTGAACGTCTGCTCATCTTCCGTTCGCTGCAAGAACTGGTTATCGGCGAGCAGGATGCCGTCACGCTCGAAGACCACCCGCTCGTGCGCGTAGTAGATGGCCGGGATCTCAAGGTTCTCCCGCTCGATGTACGACCAGACGTCGAGCTCCGTCCAATTGGACAGCGGGAACACCCGGATGTGCTCGCCGCGCTTGATCCGCGTGTTGTAGAGGTTCCACAGCTCGGGGCGCTGGTTCTTCGGATCCCACTGGCCGAACTCATCGCGGAAGGAGAAGACCCGCTCCTTGGCCCTGGCCTTCTCCTCGTCCCGCCTGGCACCACCGAACGCGACGTCAAAGCGGTTGTCCTCGATCGCGTCGAGCAACGTCACGGTCTGCAGCCGGTTCCTGCTTGTCCAGCGGCCGGTCTCCTCGACGGCACGGCCGGAGTCGATGGAGTCCTGGACACTCGCGACCACCAGCCTGATGCCGAGCTCGGCGACGCGGCGGTCACGGTAGTCAAGGACCTCGGGAAAATTGTGCCCGGTGTCCACGTGCATGACGGGGAACGGGATGTTCGCGGGCCGGAACGCCTTCTCGGCGAGCGCGAGCATGACGATGGAGTCCTTGCCCCCGGAGAACAGCAGCGTCGGCCGCTCGAACTCCGCGGCCACCTCGCGCATGATGTGGATCGACTCGGCCTCGAGCACGTCCAGCTGGGACAACAGGTAATCAGATCGCATGCGTCGCTTCCCTGATGGCGTTAAGCAGCAGAC
>Ga0302314_10005796_pt1 | contig 22460 bp, 16 predicted proteins | sample III_Palsa_N2_3_FD_200533 | JGI IMG/M metagenome (GOLD analysis project Ga0302314, IMG submission 200533) | Peat permafrost microbial communities from Stordalen Mire near Abisko, Sweden - III_Palsa_N2_3 | ecosystem: Environmental > Terrestrial > Soil > Palsa > Peat permafrost | place: Sweden...
CAACGAGAAGGGCGTGCAGCTCGCCGCGATCAGCTACCCGCACCTGTCGAAGGAAGAAATCTTCCACAGCATGGAAGTGTTCTACAAGCGCTTCTACTTCCGCCCCAGCAAGATCTGGGAGATCGTCCGGGAAATGCTGGCGAGCTGGGAAATGATGAAGCGCCGGCTGCGCGAAGGCGTGGAGTTCTTCCGCTTCCTGCGCGCGCACGAAGCCTGATGCAGCAGCCGCGGGCGGGTCGACCCCGCCCGCGGCCTCCTCCCTGATGACTACCGCTTCTGCCAGACGCGGCCTGATTGTCACGGCCGACGACTTCGGCTTGCATCCCGCCGTCAACGAGGCCGTGGAACTGGCCCATCGCGACGGCGTGCTCACTGCCGCCAGCCTGATGGTCGGCGCCCCCGCGGCCGCCGACGCGGTGGCGCGCGCGCGCCGCCTGCCCAGCCTGCGCGTGGGCCTGCACCTGGTGCTCGCCGACGGCGCCGCCGTGTTGCCGCGGGCAACAATCCCGGCGCTGGTTGACGCCGATGGCCGCTTCGGCGACCGCATGGCCCGCGACGGCGTGCGCTTCTTCTTCCTGCCGGCGGTGCGCCGCCAGCTCGAGGCGGAGATCCGCGCCCAGTTCGAGGCCTACGCCGCCACCGGCCTGCCGCTGGATCACGTCAACGCGCACAAGCATTTCCATCTGCATCCGACCGTGCTGTCGCTGATCCTGCGCATCGGCCGCGAGCATGGCCTGCGCGCGGTGCGCCTGCCGGCCGAAGCTGGCGCGCCGGCGCTGCTGCGCCCCTGGCTGCGGCTGCTGGCGCGGCGCCTGGATCAAGCCGGCATCGCCCACAACGACAGCGTCGTCGGCATCGAGCACAGCGGCGGCATGAACGAAGCGGTGCTGCTCGAAGCCCTGCACAGCCTGCCGACCGGCGTCACCGAAATCTACCTGCATCCGGCGACCACTTCCGGCAGCGTCATCGCCGCCTCCATGCCGGAGTACCGCCATGCCGAGGAGCTGGCCGCCCTGCTGTCGCCGCGCGTGCGCGCGGCCATCGACGGGCTTGGCATTCCGCGCGGCGGCTTCTGCGACGTCTTTGCCCCGGCCGCATGAAGATCGCCAGCGCCATCGCCGGCCTGATCGGCCTGGGCATACTCACCGCGCTGGTGGTGCATCAGGGCCTGGGCGAAATCCTGCACCTGCTGTCGCAGGCCGGCTGGGCCTTGCTGTGGCTGGTGCCGTTCCACGCCCTACCTCTGCTGCTCGACGCCCAGGGCTGGCGCGTGCTGCTGGCGCCGCGCGATCCCGCGGGCCGCGCCGGCCTGCCCTTCCTGTTCTGGGTGGCGACGGTGCGCGAAGCAGTCAACCGCCTGCTGCCCACCGCCAACGTCGGCGGCGAGATCCTCGGCATCCGCCTGGTCAAGTGGCGCGTGCCGGACGGCGCCGCGGTGGCGGCAAGCATCATCATCGAAGTGCTGTTTACCCTGATCAACCAGTACATCTTCACCGCCCTGGGCATCGTGCTGCTGGTGGCGGCTACGCAGGCCACCGAGCAGACCTGGACCATCCTCGCCGGCCTGGCCCTGAGCCTGCCGCTGCCGATCCTGCTGGGGGCGCTGCTGCGCTACGGCAAGATCTTCGAGCGCATGGAGAAAGTCGCCGAGCGCCTCCTCGGCGACAGCAACCGCCTGGCCGCCCTGCTCGGCGGCTCCAGCCTCGATGCCGAGATCCGCGTCCTTTACGCCCGCCACGGACGCCTGCTGACGGCGCTGCTATGGCAGCTTTCCGGCTACATCGTCGGCTCCTTCGAAACCTGGCTGGCCCTGCTCCTGCTGGGCCATCCGGTCAGCGTCTGGACCGCCATCGCCGTGGAGGCCAGCACCCAGGCGGTGCGCCACCTCATCTTCATCGTGCCCGCCGGGGTCGGCGTGCAGGAGGCCGGACTGGTGCTGTTTGGCCAGATGGTCGGCATCGACAGCAATGTGGCTCTGTCGCTGTCGCTGACCAAGCGCATGCGCGAAGTGCTGTTCGGCGTGCCCGCCCTGCTCAGCTGGCAATGGCTGGAAGCGCGCCGCCTGCATCAATCGCTCGGCAAGCAGCAGGCGCCGGACCCCTCCGGCTCCGCCTGAACCACCCCGGTGCGATACTTGAACCGAACCATTTCACCCCCACCAAGGTCGAAATAACCGCAGCGCCGGGCCGCAACCGGGCACCACGATACCGGCAGGTATCAGCCAGGGTTCGTCGCGGCGAGGTGGTCGGGGCCGCAGCATCCATGGGGATTCGCCACACCAACCGGAAACCGCTGATGTACGACTCTCTTGCCCATGCCGATTATGCGATGCGCAACTGGTCCGGGCCGGAGCCCGGCCGGATCAAGCCCGGCTCGGACGCGCACAAGCGCCTGTTCTGCCGCATGCTGCTGGATACGCATAATCCCTACAAGCCGGCGATGATCGACTGGCCCCAGCTCAGCCCGGAAGCCCTGCATCGCGTCACCTCGCTGCCGATCTGGGACATCGCGGTGCAGACCGAGGGCCGCGCCTCGATCAACGTCAAGACCTTTGCCGAAACCGTCAGCGACCCCCTGCTGCGCGAAGCGCTGGACATGGACGGCGGCGAAGAGGCCCGCCACAAGGTGGTGCTGAGCAAGCTGGTGCAAGCCTACGGCATCAAGCTCGCCCCCGAGCCGGCATACCCGGCGCCGAAGGACCCCGATTGGGCCTGGATGGTCACGGGCTACAGCGAGTGCATCGACAGCTTCTTCGCCTTCGGCCTGTTCGAGGTGGCGAAGCGCTCCGGCTATTTCCCGCCGGAACTGGTGGAAACCTTCGAGCCGGTGATGCAGGAGGAAGGCCGCCACATCCTGTTCTTCGTCAACTGGGCCGCCTGGTACCGCAAGAACCTGCCGTGGTGGCGCAAGCCGATGTTCTTTTTCAGGACGCTGGCCGTGTGGGCCTTCCTGGTGTGGGAGCGCGTCGGCATCGCCAAGGGCATCAACGCCGACGGCGTGGCGCAGGATGCCACTTTCGCCATGACCGGCAGTAGCTCGGTCGGGATCGATCTGAAGCCGCGCGAACTGATCGACCTGTGCCTGGCGGAGAACGACCGGCGCATGGCCGGCTATGACCAGCGGCTGCTGCGGCCGCTGACGGTGCCGCGCCTGGCGCGCATGGCGCGGAGGCTGTTACCCAAGGATTGAGGGGACGGCGCCGCGCTGGCGCTACTCGCCACACAGCTCCCAAGCTGCGATTCTGATGCAATCCGGCATGCCCGCTATTTTCTGGCTGGGTCACTCAGGATTCGCCTGCTGGCCAACTGGCGACGGTCGTCAGCCTGACTTCGCTGCCTGGAAGCAGTCATCCGCCATCGCCTTCTGTCGGACGCCAGCCAGCCCTATCCGGCCGCCTACCGCAGCCGCTCGGCCAAAATGCCAGCGCATAACGTCAAACACTTTCGCTCGCAACCTGCGTAACGCACACTGCGAATGCTGCAGATTGCCACGTGGGTTGCACGGCTTCTGCACAACACCTTGCTACAGTAAATGCACACTAACTCGGGGGAGAATCGTGCGCCTGTTTCATGTTGCGTTCTATGTATTCGCATTGTCGTGGGCTTCCGCGCTGCAAGCCGATCCGCCAACCGTGGCCGACGCGATCCGTGCCGGCAATATCGACGCAGTCAAGGCCTATCTGGCTGCCGGTAATAGTGCAAATTCCCTCGCTGGGGACGGGCGGCGAACCCTGCTTAGCCTGGCTGTCCAGGTCCAGCAGCAAGCTGTCATCGAGTTCCTGATTGCGCAAGGTGCCGACGTCAACCAGCACGATGCAAAGCCAGACTTTATGGGTTCGTATGACGGCGTAACGCCAATCGACCAAGCCGCGCGGAACGACGACCTGGAAGCTGCAGAGACTTTGATTGCCCACGGCGCAAGCGTCAATCCTGGCAATGACGATCCTTTCGGTCCTCTGATTAACTCTTCCATGCGAGGCAGCCTCCAAGTTGCCGATTTACTTCTCGCAAAGGGTGCTGACGTCAACCAGGCCGACGTCAATGGGGAGACTCCGCTACATCAAGCCGCCCGGAAAGGTCGGCTGGAGATGATCGATTTGCTGCTCACCCACAATGCCAAACTCGACCGGTTAGACCATTCGGGCGATATGCCCCTGGGAACCGCGCTTCTATTCGGTCAATTCGCTGCGGCGAGGACGTTAATTGACCACAAGTCGCCCTGCAATCACCTGGATCTCAACGACCAGAGCCTGCTAGATATCGCGGTTTCGAATCAGCAGGGCATACCGGTCGACGCTGACCTAATGGACAAACTGTTGGGATGCGGCGTGGATATCGGCGCAGGGAAAGGGACGGCACTGACGACTGCCATCTACCACAACCAAGTTGCTTCCGCACGCCTGCTGATCGCCAAGGGCGCCGCCATTCCGCAGCCGACGCCACCTGTTGACGGGACGCTGCTGCATGTCGTCATGCGCAAGTCCCTTGGTGTTGAGCTCCTCGACGACCTGGTTAAAAAAGGTATGGACGTCAATGCCACCAACATGTCGGGCCAAACGCCGCTAATGGTGGTGGATTTGACGCGCGCAACCTCGGAGGCCGCTGGACCGATGATCGAATATCTGCTCGCCCATGGCGCATCGATCAATGCGGCAGACCGCCGCGGTAATACGTTGCTGAACTATGCGGCATCCGCGAACGTTGATACCGGGCCTTGGATGGAATACCTGATCGGCAAAGGAGCCAAAACTGATGTGAGAGGTATGGGAGGGTCGATTTTCGAAGAAGGCTACACCCCACTCCATCTGGCAGCCTCGTCCGGAAACCTGGGAGCTTTGGCGGCCCTGATCGCGCACGGTTCGGATGTCAACGTGCGCGCCGGCGCGAATTCCGAAGGGTCAACTCCGTTATACATCGCCATTTCACAAAAGCACTTCGATTGTGCCAAGTTGCTCCTTCAGCATGGTGCTGATCCCAAGCTCAACAACCTCGGTCCGCCGGTGATCGAACTGGCTATGAACGCCGGGGAATACGATCTGGCAAGGGACCTACGCGCACATGGTGCTGAAGCAAGAGGAATCGACCTTAACCCACGTCCTCCGGCATTTTTCGGCGGCGGCTGCGCGAAGGTGGCTCCGTCCTGGAAATATATGGAAGCCCCCATTGCCCAGGTTACCGGTCATCCAAGCGAGAGACTGACCCTACACCCGGACTATCCGCCCAGCTGCGCCAGAGGCAACAAGGCTTGCGACGGAAAGGCTTACCTCGTCGCGGGTGACCGCGTCGTGATCGGCGCCCGCTGCGACGAGTGGATAGACGTGCAATTCCAGGGTAAGGGTTCGACCTCCTGGGGGTGGGTTGATTCGTCACGGCTCATGGACGTAGGCAAGGCGGACCAGGTGTCTGTCGATCACCACCCGCCAATTGCAGCTGCTCCTCCCGGGCTTTGCGAAGCTGCGCGTGGCAAGCTTGACGAATCACTTCAGCACCCGGACAAACGCGATGCGCCATTTCCCTTGGTCCCGTTGAAATTCCAGACTCCGGAGCAACCTCTTCCTGCCGCACTGCAGCAGGAGGTCGGGAACAACAACTCCACTCAAATAGCCGACATGATCATCCGCGGGGTGAAGGTCAAGGTGGTGAACTATTCCTCCGGCGGCACTTGCACTCAGGAAGGCCTGGAAATCTGGACGCACGATTACAGCAAAAAGCTGTACGGAAATTCGGACGACGATGGCTACTCCTCCGAGGATCTAGAGCACTACGGCAGCAGCACGTATCTTGTCCACACCAGCCGCAACAATGACGTCCTGATGTACGGCTTCTCCCCCGAGGGAGAAGCCGCGCAGATGTGTTCCTTCAGGCTCGTTTACCGCCAGACAGAGCTGATCGCTGATGCTACCGAACCCGAAGTGTGCAAGGCCGTGCTCGACGGCAAGACGGAGGATGTTCCGACCACGAAGGATGAGCCCATCGAGGTCAACGCTGAAGCACTAGGCACGGACGCAGATGTTCCCGGTGGCCAATGGCAATATATGCTGGGCCCCAAGGCCGAGGTCGACCTCTACAACGACGGTCATCCGCTGCCGGTGGCCATCGCCACGGGTGAGGCAGACTCCGGCGCCAGTTGCGGACATCACTATCAGACCGCCTGGCCAGTGGTGCTGGGCCAGAACGACATGCCGGATCTGAGCGTAAAGCACGTTGAGGCAGAAGGGGAGCAGGCCAGCTTGATCCGCTTCCATGGCACGATCTACGTCGATGCCAGTTCGGCCGATGGATCGGAATCTCCTAGCCATGTTGTCTGGAAGGTGACCCGGAGCGGCATCAACAAGGTGTGCACCTTTATACCGGTGCGCTATGCAAGCAAGTAACGTTCGGAAACTGCTTGGTGTCGCAGTCGTCTTGGTTTGTGGCACGGTGGTAATTCCCGTGCCGGCCGATTCGTTCAAGCTTGAACTGCTTCACGTCTTCCACCACACCCCCAACAGCTCCGAGGGTGCAGAGCCTGCTGGCCCTGTTCATGTGTTTCCCGACGGCTCCGTTATCGGGACTACCTCACGCGGCGGCAACTACGGTGGAGGCACGGTGTTCACCGTCACGGCCAAGGGCGAGCTCAAGGTTCTGCACCAATTTAGCGGGCGCGACGGTCTGTATCCGGACGGTTGCCTTGTTCCGGGCAAGGATGGCGGCTTCTACGGTACGTTGCATGGCAGCCATCCCTCCGTATTCCGCATCGGCGTGGACGGCTCATTCGCCACTGTTTACCGCTTTGATCAGCCAGCGGGGGATACGCCCCGTGTGGTGTCGATCAAGGGGACGGACGGAAATGTCTACTCGGTCAGCGATCGCTTCGACAGCGGCTTCCGGCTGCTCTATTCCGGTGAGAGGGCGTCTACTGAGCCCGACAAGTATTTGGGACTTTTAACAGCTGCGCCGGGTAGCAGGATCTTCGTGACGAAGTTCAATAACTTGGGTAATGCAATTGTTTATTCCACCTACTTTGGCGGCAGCGGACTCGACGTGGGCGCAAAAATTGCGGTGGATACCAAGGGGAACGCCTACGTTGCAGGCACGACGCAGTCAACAGACTTTCCAACCGTAAAGCCGATGCAAGACGTCAACCACGGCTTCGATGCATTCATTTCCAAAATTGCCGATCGATAGCGTATCTCAATCTGTACTCTGACCACGATTGTGTCTTCTCTGCAATTCGGATGACTCATAGCTGCCTCTCGCCACCGACCGCTTTGCGCCGAATGCAGCCACCGCCCTCAATACCCTTTAACGGTCATTCGCGGTCGGCACATCGGCTCCAGCCTTCGTTTCCTGCGCCGCAATCGCCTGCGCCTGATCCCACACCTGCCCGGCCAGAAGCACCCCGAAAGTGCTGACCGGCAAGCCACCTGTCTTCAGCGCCTCGGCGGTCCAGGTATTGCAGGTGTAAAGACCGTAGTAGGTCTTGCTGGAGGGATAGTAGACATTGCCCGGATACTTGCCCGGCAGGTATGGCGGCACGTTGCCCTTGTCGTCCTGCTGCAGTGAATCCCAGACGAAGCCGCTGATGGCGTCGATCTGCTCCTGCCGTACCGGCAGGGCGATCAGGTGCTCGCTGCCGTAGACGTTGGGCGGCGTATCCTGCAAATACGTCACCAGCAGCAGGCCGTCGCCGGGCAGCGGCGCCAGCAGCACATGCGCCAGGTTCTTGTGCAGGGCCAGCACGTACTGGCGGTCGCCGAAGCCGAAGGTCAGATAGCGGGCATTGGGGAAGCCGGCCGTCAGGGCGGTGAGCGGGCCGTGCAGTTGCGCGACCGGCAGGATCAGGTCGGTGTGCTTGCCGCGCCGCAGCACATAGACGCTGGCGGCAGGCTCCTGCACCTGCTGCGCGCTGGCCACGCTGGTTTCCTGAGGCACGGCGCTGCACGCGGCAAGGCACAGCAGCAGCATTGCCAATATCGGCGCGACCTGGAAAAACCGGAGATGCATCACGGCTCGCTCCGCCCCGGCACGATCAGCTCCAATCAACCCAGGTAGCCGTTGTCGCGATACCAGCGCACCGCGTCTTCCAGCGCCTGCCACGCGGGGCGCTGGGTGTAGCCCAGTTCACGCTTGGCCTTGTCGCTGGAGAAGAACATGTGCTTCTTCGACATGCGCACTTCCTCCACCGTCGCCACCGGCGGCTTGCCGGTGATGCGGGCCAGGGTCTCGGAAACGTAGGCGATGGGCAGGACCACGGCATGCGGCAGGCGCACTTTCGGCGGCTTGCGGCCGACGATGTCGGCGATCACGGCGAGGATTTCGCGCAGGCTCATGTCGGTGCCGCCGAGCACGTAGCGCTGGCCGACGACGCCCTTCTGGTAAGCCAGCCAGTGGCCCTCGGCCACGTCCTCGACATGGGCGATGTTGAGGCCGGTATCGACATAGGCCGGCATCCTGCCGGCGGCGGCATCGCGCACCACGCGGCCGGTCGGAGTAGGCTTGAGATCGCGCGGGCCGATCGGCGTGGACGGGTTGACGATCACCACGGGCAGGCCGTCACGCGCGAACTGCCGCGCCACTTCCTCGGCCAGGAACTTGGAGCGCTTGTAGTGGCCGATCATGTCGTCCACCGTCACCGGCGTGTCCTCGTTGCCGGGCGTGCCGTCCTTGGGAATGCCCAGCACGGCGACGCTGCTGGTGTAGACGATGCGCCCGACGCCGGCATCCTTCGCCGCCTGCAACAGGGCGCGGGTGCCCTCGACATTGGCCTGGTACAGCTCTTCCGGATTGGGCGCCCACAGGCGGTAATCGGCGGCGACGTGAAACAGCGCGTCGCAGCCGGCGCAGGCGCGCTGCAGCGAAGCGGCGTCGGTCAGATTGCCTTCGGCGATCTCGACTTCCAGCCCGGCAAGGTTGCGCCGGTCCGAACCGGGGCGCGCCAGCACGCGCACGATGAAGCCCTCGGCGAGCAGGCGCCGCGCCACGGCGGAGCCGACGAAACCGGTGGCGCCGGTGACCAGGGCGCGGGGCCGCGCGGCGGAAGTTGCAGTCATCGGATTCTCAGACCTCGTAGGCCAGGCCGGGGCCGGCGGCCTGGGCGGCGCGGCGCAGGGTGGCGCAGGCGCGATTCATGGTGCTTGCCAGGTGCGGCAGGCGCGGGATCAGCAGCGGGTGGCTGAGCAAGGCGGTGGCCACGGCCGCCGGCTTGGCCCTGCCCCAGCGGTCGACGGCGCCGGCCAGGGGCGGCGGAATGCTGTCCTGCGCCCCATCGGCGATGGCGCGCAGCGCCAGGAACGGCAGGCCCTGGCTCTGCGCCACCTCGGCCACGGCGGCGCTCTCCATGTCCACGGCGGCAGCCTTGAACTCGCGTCGTGCCTCGGCTTTCGCCTGCGGCGTCAGCAGCGGCTCGGCCACCGTCAGCAGGGTGTGATCCAGCAGCGTCTGGCCGCCCAACCTTGCCGCAAGCCGCAGGCGCCAGGCGGGATCGACGGCGTAGCGCGCGCCGTGCTGGTCGAGCACCATGCGGGGGCACAGCAGGGCGCCTGAGAGCAGCTGCGGATCGAGTGCGCCGGCCACGCCGTAGATGGCCAGCGCCGCCACGCCGGATTCGGCCAGGGCCAGAGCGGCGGCAGCCGCCGCCGCCGGACCCATGCCGCAGACCTGCACGCGCACCCCACCGTCCAGGTCTTCGACCAGGCCGAGCCGCAGCTTGCGCGGCGTCAGCGCGCGCGCTTCCGCCTCCAGGGCGATGACGACGCCGATGTGCCTCATGCGAGGAAGCGGCGGCGGTTCAGGACTTGGGCGTACTGAGCTGCCGGTAACGCGTCAGCGCCCACAGCGGGAAGTAGGCGGTATAGCCGTGATACTTGAGATAGAACACGCGCGGGAAGCCCGGCGCGTTGTAGCTGGGGTGATACCACAGGCCGGCATTCTGCTCACCGGACTCCTGCTGATCCGCCACCAGCCAGTCGACGCCGCGCCGCACCGCGTCGGACTGGTATTCGCCCGCGGCCATCAGGCCGAGCAGCGCCCAGGCGGTGGTATGGGCGGTGCTGACGCCGCCATTGCTGCCGCGCAGTTCCGGCCGGTCGAAGCTGTCGTTGCTCTCGCCCCAGCCGCCGTCGGCGTGCTGCTTGCTCTTCAGCCAGTCGATCGACTTGCGGATCCAGGGCTGGCCCAGGTCCTCGCCCACCAGGGCCAGGCCCGCCAGCACCGACCAGGTGCCGTAGATGTAGTTGGTGCCCCAGCGGCCCCAGTAGGAGCCGTCCGGCTGCTGCACCTGCTTGAGATAGTCGACGCAGCGGCGGATGGCGTCGCGATCCTGCTCCCGCTTGAGCACGCCCAGCCCGGCCAGCACGCGGCCGGAGACGTCCTCGGTCGGCGGATCGAGCATGGCGCCGTGATCGGCGAAGGGGATGTGGTTGATGTGGTAATGGGTGTTGTTGCGGTCGAAAGCGGCGAAGCCGCCGTTGTCCGACTGCATGCCCACCAGCCAGTCGGCGGCACGCTCGAGGCGCCCGCGGTACTCGCCTTCCCGCGGCGTGCCCTTGTAGGCGACGTGCAGCAGGCCGGCCACCATGGCGGTGTCGTCCAGGTCCGGGTAATAGGCATTGGCGTACTGGAAGGCCCAGCCGCCGGGCGCCAGCTCCGGCGCGTTCACCGCCCAGTCGCCCTTCACATCCAGCACCTGCAGCGGCGTCAGCCAGTCCAGCGCGCGCGTCACCGCGGACTGGGTCTTCTCGTCCTTGCCGGCGCGCAGCAGCGCCATCGCCGCCCAGCCGGTATCCCATACCGGCGACACGCAGGGCTGGCAGAAGGCGGTGCCGTCATCGCGGTAAACGATCAGCTTCTGCAGCGACTTGAGGCAGGTGGCGCGGGCCGGATGATCCTTGGCGTAGCCCAGCAGGTCCATCGCTTCCAGCGCGTTGACCATCGGCGGGAAAATGCCGGCCAGGCCGTCCTCGCCGTTGAGGCGCGGCAGGAACCATTGCTCGGCGCGCTGGATCGCCTTGTTGCGCAGGGCCTTGGGCATCAGCGGATCGCAGCTGCGGCCAACCTTGTCCAGCACCAGGAAAAACTTGTTGATCAGGCCGGCGGTGGGGAAATAATTGCGCTCCTCCTCCGGCGGCCTGACGAACAACTCGCGCACGCCGACCTTCTTCGGATTCTTCGCCTTGGCCTGCAGCGTGCACAGGATGAACAGCGGCACCATGGTGGCGCGGGCCCAGTAGGACACCTTGTCCAGATGGAACGGTGCCCACTTGGGCAGCAGCATGATCTCCACCGGCACGTAAGGCGCGGCGCGCCACGGCACCTGCTCGAACAGGGCCAGCAGGATGCGGGTGAAAACATTGCTCTTGGCAGCGCCGCCGTGGGCCAGAATCACTTCGCGCGCACGGACCATGTGCGGCGCGTCGGCGGAATCGCCGGCGGCCTTGAGCGCGTAGTAGGACTTGACGGTGCAGGACAGGTCGATGGCGCCGTCCTGGTACAGCGGCCAGCCGCCGTGCGTATCGAGCCGCTGCTTGGAGCGGATATAGCGCGCCAGCTTGTCCTGCAGCACTTCGTCGATCTCGTCGATGAAGTGCATCATCAGGATGTATTCGGCGGAGATGGTGCAGTCGGTCTCGAACTCGAAGCACCAGTGCCCATCCGGCTGCTGCAGCTCGAGCAGGGCCTCGCGCGCGCGGTCGATGGCGCGGTCCAGCGGCGCAACCACCGGCGCCGGCGCGGCGACGGCAGGCTCCGGCTGCACCGTCGGGCGCGGCTGGATCAGGCCATCACGCAAGGGGCCGCGGAATTCGTATCGGTTGCTCACTTTATTGTTGTCGTTCTCGAACGCTGCGCCGGGGGCGCCTGCAAACGCCAGTTCCGGCGACCACCCGCCCGCGGTGTTGCCGGCAGGCAAAAATTCCCAGTCCGATCCCAGCTCCACCTTGGGCAGATCGCGCCAGGCGAAGTCGAACAGACGGCGCAGCAGGCCATCGCGCTTCACCGTGACGTTGGTGACCATGATGGTGCGCGCCACCGCGCCGCGGCTCACCTTGATGTCGGCGCCGCCGGCGAAGTCCGGCTTGTGCTGGATGTTCTTCAGGGTCAGCACCGCCAGGCCCGTGGCCCACAGGCATAAGCGGCGGATGCCGGTGTGCTCCCGCGGGATCAGCAGGGTGTAGGACAGGGCGTTGCGCAAATGCGAGTGAGCCACGCCGATCAGCTCGGACAGCGCGGCGCCGTAGGCTGGCGTGTACTGGCCAGCCTGCAGGGTCGACAGATCGATGCCATGACGCTGGAACACCTCGCGCGGCAGCCAGCAGGCGCCGCGGCTGCGGTCCTCCCACTGGTCCTTGAGGATATTGGTCATCTGCAGGGCCTGGCCGAACGACACCGACAGATGCAGCATCTGCTCGCGCCGGGCGGCGATGGCCGGGTCGAAATCGCAGAACAGCTCGGTCAGCATCTCGCCGACCACACCGGCGACGTAGTAGCAGTACTGATCCATCTCGCGCTGGGTGGCGAGACCGTGGATGCCGCCCCTCAAAGCAGCCTCCTGCTGGAAGCGGTGCATGCCCTTGCACATCACGCTGACGCAGCGCTCGATCGCCGCCTGCTGCGCGCGGTTGAAGCCGCGCAGCACCTCGATCACCAGTGGCAGCTGGCGCACCAGGTTGCGCTCGGCCTCGATGGTTTCCAGCGACAGCAGGGGGCTCAGCTCGGCCGCCAGCAGCGCGGCATCGCGGCGGCCGGTGACCACGTCGACGAAGGCTTCCTCGAAGCGGCGCTTGTCGGCGGCGCCGAGGGCGGCATCGTCCTCGATGGTGTCGGCGACGCGGCACAGCAGGTAGGCATTGGCCACCACCTGGTGCAGGGCGCCCGGCAGCTGCGGGATGGTCAGCGCGAAGGTGCGCGAAACCAGGGGCAGGATGAAATCCTGATAAGCCGCCGCGGTACCGGGCCAGACGTCTTTGAGCGGGGTATCGGTCATGTGGAGAAATTCAGTCGATGGGCGCTGCTGCGAGGCCGGGGATCAACAAAGCCCGCGGCGCGCCTTGAGCAATAAGCTCCATTATAGCGCGCTGCAACACGCCCGAACGGTTAAGAATGGTTGCCACGGTAATCGGGATATCCGTATCCCCCGGCCGCTTTTGGAAAGACCTTCGCCGTTGACCCCGCCTATTAAGCCGGATCTACCAGAATTCCTTGCGTTGACGCGGGCAGCGGAACAGCTCCAGCAGGCGCAGGTGGGAGGCATGCACCACCAGGGCCGAGACGACGATCAGCCAGGCCACCGCGGCGGAAAAGCAGGCCGAGGTGAAAGGCGCGATGATTTGCAGCGCCCCGTTGAAGGCCTGGGCCACGCCATGCTCGTCAAGCTGGCCCGAAAAGGCCATCACCGAGGGCGCCGCCAGGCTCGACCACAGCACCACCTGCCGCACCCTGGAATAAGTCCGCTCCAGCCGCGCGGTCACATTGGGCAGCTGGCGGCTGCCGGAATAGACAAAAAGATTGTGCTGGATGGCGCGCCGCTCCAGCTGCAGCCAGGTGAACAGCACCACGGCCAGGAAGGACGCCACAAGAATGGGCAGGCCGGCTTCAAAATCCATGGTTCAGCCTCGGCTGTTGGGCACGCGGCGCACACCGGTCTCGACGCATCGTTCCGTCGTCACTCCGCCTATGTTGTTCAAGCTGCCCCGCAATCGGCATGGGCTGCACCACCCGCTGTTACATAACTCCCCTGGTCAATTTTTACTCGCTCCGCGCCAAAATTTCCATAAGTCACAATGACCTTACGCGGAAATTACAGTTAAGTTTTGTTAATTTCAGGCAGTTAGCCGCCACGCCTCAATAGTGCAATACCGTTTCGACCGCCCTGCCCGCCAGCCGTTCGCGCCCCTTGAGAAAGTCCAGCTCGATCAGGAAACCGCAGCAGGCCACCACGCCGCCCAGCTTTTCCACCAGCTCGGCCGCCGCCACCGCGGTGCCGCCGGTGGCGATGACATCGTCGATCACTGCATAACGCGTGCCGGCGATGACGTCGTCGGCATGCATTTCCACGCGATCCGTGCCGTATTCCAGCTGATACGCCACGCTGACCGTGCGCCGCGGCAGCTTGCCCGGCTTGCGCACCAGCAGCAGCGGCAGGCCCAGCCGCTGCGCCAGGGCGGTGCCGAAGATGAAGCCGCGCGACTCGATCGCCACCAGCCCCTCCACCTGGTGCGGCACGATCAGGGCGGCAAACGCCTCGATCGCGGCGCCGAAAGCGGCGGCATTGGCCAGCAGCGGCGTGATGTCGCGAAACAGGATGCCGGGCTTGGGAAAATCCGCGACCTCGCGGACATGGGAGCTGATCAGCAGGGAGTTGGTCACTGGCGGCATGCGGGTGGTTTCAGGGAATGGTCCGGGGGAATAATTTTGCCGCCGGCCGGCGACCAGGCAGGAGCCGGATCGAGCCAGGACTGGCGGGCAAATCGGGTTGCGCCGGCAAGCCGATGCCGGCACGGCATTTTACCCGGCGCCGGCGCCGACCGGCGGCTCCAGCCAGGCGGGCTCCGCCGCGTGACCCGGAAACAGTTCGCGCCAGCGCCCGCTGCCGCCGACGCCGGCGACATAGACCAGTTCGCCTTCCGCTTCCACCAGCGGCGTGCGCAGGCGCACCCAGGGCGGGACGCCGGCTTCCTGGAACAGGTTCTTCAAGGTCCGGCTATGCGCCCCGCCCGCCGGCCTGAATCGTTCGCCGCCGCGCATGAAGCGCACGCTCAGCCCCTGCGGCGGAGTCTGCTGCAGGCGCAGCAGGCCGCAGCCCGGCGGCAGCGCCAACTGTTCGCCGGTCCAGGCCAGCGCCGCCCCGCCGGCAGGCGCCGGGGGCAGCGGCGGCATGGCGTAAAGGCGGTCCCGGTAACGGCGTAATTCGCAACCGGCCCAGGCCAGCAGCGGCTCGGCGTCTTCCGCCGCGTCCAGCACCTCGCCCTGGATGCGCTCCAGGGTGTCGGCCGAGGGCATCTCGAAGCCGAGCTGGCGCAGCCAGTAGCGCAGCAGGTTGTGGCGCCGGGCGGCTCCCAGGTCCTGCAGCGCGCCGACGGCGAGCGACTCGCCGCGCGCCGCATGCGCCAGGTCCTGGGCCGCCAGTTCGTCCAGCAGGGCCGCCGCCTCGGCCGAGAGCCGCGCGGTGCGCGCCAGGCTTTCCTCCACCTGGGGAAAGCGCTCGCGCAGCAAGGGGGTCAGCTCGGTCCGCATCCAGGAGCGCGAGTAGCGCGGATCGCGGTTGTGCGGGTCCTCGATCCAGCGCAGTCCATGCTCCTGCGCATAGCCGTAGAGCCGTTCGCGCGGCAGTTCCAGAAACGGCCGCCACAGCCATCCGGGCGGGAACGCGCGCAGGGTTCGCATGGCCGACAGTCCGTGTATGCCGCTGCCCCGCAGCAGGCGCAACAGCACGGTCTCGGCCTGGTCGCTGCGGTGATGCGCCGTGGCCAGGCAATCACCCGGCTGCATCAGCCCGCGCAGGGCCTCGTAGCGCGCGGTGCGCGCCGCCGCTTCAGGGCCGGCGGGATCGAAGCCGTCCACCTGCACCCGCAGCAATTCGAACTGCACGCCCAGCGTGGCGCTGAAGCGCGCGCATTTTTCCGCCCAGTCGTCGGCCAGCGCCTGCAAACCGTGATGGATATGCACCGCGCGCAGGCGGAAGCGCGGGTTGTAGTGCGCGAGAAAGTGCAGCAGGACGGTGGAATCGAGGCCGCCGCTGTAGGCGACGTGAACCACGGCGCCGGGAGCGAAGGACGGCGTTTCGATGGTCAGATGGTCAGGGTTTTCGGACACGATTTCACCTGTTCGCGTCCAGCTTTTGAAAAGGTTTCAAAACGGATGTACTCCGCTGAAAGCGAACCCCTCCCCTGGCCCCTCCCGCAAGGGGAGGGGAACTGAAAACAATTCAGCCCGCCGCCTGGTTGAACGGCGTGACCACCTGCGGCTCCTCGTAGGTGCCGTAGGACATCAGGCGCTGATAGCGGTCGGACAGCAGCTTGGTCATCGGCGTCTTGCACAGCCGGTCCAGATGCGCGACCAGGCGCTCGCGCAGGATCGCGGCCATCGCCGCCGGATCGCGGTGCGCGCCGCCCAGCGGCTCGGGGATGATCTCGTCGATCAGCTTGTGCTCCAGCAGGTCACGCGCGGTGATGCGCATGGCCTCGGCGGCGTCCTTGGCGCGGTCCGCCTTCTTGAACAGGATCGAGGCGCAGCCTTCGGGCGAGATCACCGAGTAGATGCCGTACTGCAGGATCATCACATGGTCGGCCACGCCGATGGCCAGCGCGCCGCCGGAGCCGCCCTCGCCCGTCACCGTGGCCAGCACCGGGGTGCGCAGCCGCGACAGCTCGAACAGGTTGCGGGCGATGGCCTCGGACTGGTTGCGCTCCTCGGCGCTGATGCCGGCGTAGGCGCCGGCCGTGTCGATCAGGGTGATGACCGGCAGGTTGAATTTCTCGGCCAGCTTCATCACCCGCAGCGCCTTGCGGTAACCCTCGGGGCGCGGCGAGCCGAAATTGCGGTAGATGCGCTCCTTGGTGTCGCGGCCCTTCTGCTCGCCGATGATGACGCAGGCGCGCCCGTCGAGCCGCGCCACGCCGGAGACGATGGCCGGGTCGTCGGCGAAGTGGCGATCGCCGTGCAGCTCCTCCCACTCGGTGAAGATCGCCTTGATGTAGTCCAGCGCATAAGGACGCTGCGGATGGCGCGCCAGCTGCGCGATCTGCCAGGGCGTGAGATTGGCGAAGATCTGCTGGCTCTGCTCCTTGATCCGCGCTTCCAGCCGCGAGATCTCCTCGGTCAGGTTCAGCTCGCTGCCGCCGGTCATGAAACGCAGCTCTTCGATCTTTTTTTCAAGATCCGCAATGGGCTGCTCGAAATCCAGATAAGTCGTATTACTCGCCATAGCCATAGTCCATTTTGGCAGACTGCGGCGCCACAAAGCGCTTGTAGTCCACTCGTACCGCCCCGTCCCCAAGGAGCCGGCGCAATTCAGTCAGCGCCGCCTCGTCCACCCGCATGCGCCACTGCGGGCCGAAATCCAGTGTCGCACGCGCGCGACCATTCCAGTACTCCAGCGTCACGGCCGCGCCGTGGTCGCTGCGCCAGGCGCCGAGCCGGCTGCGCAGCGCCGCGGGCTCCACCGCCGGCTTCTGCCAGTTCAGCGTGACGCGATCGGCGCGCTCCCGCATCACCGCGTCGAGATCCCAGAAGCTTTTCGGGTAAAGCCGGTGTTCCAGATCCCGGCCCTCGCGCTGCACCGCCCGAATCTCGCCGCTTGCGAACACCAGCGTATCCCTCCGCAGCGTGTTTTGGAACCTCTGCCACTCGTCGAAGCCCAACCAGCAGATGATTTGGGAGGTGCGATCGTCCAGAACCACGATTTTTCCGGGCCGTTCACCGCCGACATTGCGGATGTCGGCCAGCCAGGCACCGAACATCACGGTCTTGCGTGCACCACGACGGGGCGCGGGCGCGCCGTCGTCATCGTCACCCCCGCCGCCCCCGCCGCCGAACGGGGGCGGCGCCTCGGCGATCAGGGTCTTGAGGGTGCCGCTGCAGATCTGGTCGATCAGCGGACGGTAAACCTCGATCGGATGGCCGGAGAAATACAGGCCCAGCACTTCCTTCTCGCGCGCCAGCTGCTCATTGGGCGGCCACTCCGGCTCCTGCTCGGCGGTGACGCTCGCGCTGGTGGCACTGGTGGTGCTGGCCGGGGCGCCGAGGCCAAACAGGTCGTCCTGGCCGGCGCTGGCGCCGGCGGCGGTCTGCTCCGCCAGCTGCAGGGCCTTGGGCAGGGTTTTCAGCAGGCTCGGCCGGTTGACGCCGAGGCCATCGAGCGCGCCGGCGAAGATCAGGGCTTCCAGCACGCGCTTGTTGACCCGGCGCGTGTCGATGCGGCGGCAGAAATCGAACAGGTCGTGGAACGGGCCGTTGCCATCGCGCTCGGTGACGATGCCCTGCAAGGCGCCCTCGCCCACGCCCTTGATGGCGCCGAGGCCGTAGAGGATCTTGCCCTGGTCGTTGACGGTGAAGCGGAACACCGAGCTGTTGATGTCCGGCGCCAGCACCTCAAGCTTCATGCGCTTGCACTCGTCGAGCATGACGACGACGGCATCGGTGTGATTCATTTCCGCCGACATCACGGCAGCCATGAATTGCGCCGGGTAATGCGCCTTGAGCCAGGCGGTCTGATAGGACACCAGGGCATAGGCGGCGGCATGCGACTTGTTGAAGCCGTAGCCGGCGAACTTCTCCATCAGGTCGAAAATCTGCGAGGCGATGCCGGCGTCGATGCCGCGGCCCGAGGCGCCCTGCACGAAGATATCGCGCTGCTGCGCCATTTCCTCCGGCTTCTTCTTGCCCATGGCGCGGCGCAGCAGGTCGGCGCCGCCGAGGGTGTAGCCGCCCAGTTGCTGGGCGATCTGCATCACCTGCTCCTGGTAGATGAAGATGCCCAGGGTGTTGCCCAGCACCGGCTCCATTTCGGCGTGCAGGTATTCCGGCTTCTTGCCGTTCTTGCGCGCCACGTACTCGGGGATCAGCTCCATCGGCCCCGGGCGGTACAGCGAGATCAGGGCGATGATGTCCTCGAAGCGGTCCGGCCGGAGATCCACCGAGGCGCGCTGCATGCCCTGCGATTCCATCTGGAACACGGCGGTGGTGAAGCCGGAGGCGTAGAGCTGGTAGGTCTTGGGGTCGTCCAGCGGCAGCGCCAGGATATCGAGCTGGCGCTCCGGCCAGCGCGCGTTGATCTGGTCCACCGCCGCCTGGATGATGGTCAGGGTGCGCAGGCCGAGGAAGTCGAACTTGACCAGGCCGACCGTCTCCAGGTCCTTCATGTCGAACTGCGAGCGCAGGCCGGCGCCGCCCGGTTCGCAGAAGGTCGGGGTGTACTCGGTGAGGGCCTTGGGCGCGATGACCACGCCGCCGGCATGCACGCCGACGCCGCGGGTCAGGTCTTCCAGCACCATGCCGAGGTCGATGATGGCGCGCACTTCCTCGTCAGCGTCGTAGACCTGTTTCAGCTCTTCCAGGTGCAGGGCGTGTTCCAGGGTCGAGCGTCCGGCCTTTTCGGCTTCGGCCTTGAACGCCGGAATGCCCGGAATGAGCTTGGCGATGCGGTCGCCCATGCCGTAGGGCTGGCCCAGCACGCGGGTGACGTCGCGCACCACGTTGCGCGCGGCCATGCTGCCGTAGGTGATGATCTGGCTGACGTGATCGCGGCCGTAGCGCTGCGCCACGTACTCGATGACGCGGTCGCGGCCCTCCATGCAGAAGTCGACGTCGAAGTCCGGCATCGACACGCGCTCCGGGTTGAGGAAGCGCTCGAACAGCAGGTTGTAGGGCAGCGGGTCGAGGTCGGTGATGCCGGTGGTATAGGCCACCAGCGAACCGGCGCCGGAGCCGCGGCCGGGGCCGACCGGCACGCCGTTGCCCTTGCCCCAGGCGATGAAGTCCGCCACCACCAGGAAGTAGCCGGCGAAGCCCATCTTCTCGATGATGCCCAGCTCGTAGTCCAGACGCTTGTTGTATTCCTCCAGCGGCCGCGCCGGCGGGTGCTGCTGCAGGCGGCGCTCCAGCCCGGCGGTGGCCAGCTGGCGCAGGTAGCCGGCCATGGTGACGCCTTCCGGCACCGGGAAATCCGGCAGATAGTTCTCACCGAACTTGAGGCTCAGGGTGCAGCGGCGGGCGATCTCCAGGGTGTTTTCGACCGCCTCGGGCAGATCGGCGAACAGGGCCTGCATCTCCTCGGCCGATTTGAGGTACTGCTCCGGCGAATACTCGCGCGGCCGGCGCTCGTCGTTGACCACCCGGCCCGAGGCGATGCAGACGCGCGCCTCGTGCGCCTCGAAATCCTCGCGCTCGAGGAAGCGCACATCGTTGCTGGCCACCACCGGCAGGCCGCTGTGGCGGGCAAAGGCGACGGCGGCCTGCAAATGGGTTTCGTCGTCCGTACGGCCGCAGCGGGTGATCTCCAGATAGCAGCGGTCCGGAAAATGGCTTTGCCACCAGGCCGCCGCTTCGCGCGCGCGGTCCAGCTTGCCGCCGAGCAGGGCCACGCCGATGCCGCCATGGCGCCCGGACAGGGCGATCAGGCCGGCGCTGGCCTCTTCCACCCATTCCCGCCGCAATTGCGGCCGGCCGCGGCCCTGGCCCTCGTTGTAGGCGCGCGAGATGAGGCGGGTGAGATTGCGATAGCCGGTCTGGTTCTGCACCAGCAGGGTGACGCGCTCGGGGCTCTCGCCTTCCGCCCGCTCCTGCAGCCAGATATCGGCGCCGATCAGCGGCTTGATGCCAGCGGCTTCGGCGAACTTGTAGAACTTGACCATCGCGAACAGGTTGTCCTGGTCGGTGATGGCCAGCGCCGGCAGGCCCAGCTGCGCGGCGTACCCGGTGAGGGACTGCACGTTGCGGCCGCCGCTCTTGCGCGCCGGCGGCTCGACCCGGATCAGGCTGTCGACCAGGGAAAACTCAGTGTGCAGATGGAGATGGACGAAGCTCATGCGGCTACGTCGCGGCCAGCCGCCGCCTGCGCACAGGGCGCGAAGCTCATGCGGTGCTCCCGGCTCGGTCCCAGCGCGCGCAGCGCGCCCAGGTGCTGCGGCGTGCCGTAGCCCTTGTGGCGCGCCAGGCCGTAGCCGGGATAGCGCGCGTCCATCTGCACCAGGGCGGCATCGCGCGCCACCTTGGCCACGATCGAGGCCGCCATGATGGATTCCACCGTCGCGTCGCCGCCAATGACGGCGCGCACCTCGCAGCCCAGCTGCGGCACCTGGTTGCCATCGACCAGGCATAGCGCCGGCGACAGGCTCAGCGCCTGCACCGCCCGCGCCATCGCCAGGAAGGTGGCGCGCAGGATGTTGATGCGGTCGATCTCCTCGACCGTGGCGATGCCGATGGCCCAGGCCAGCGCGCCCGCCTGGATCTGCGGCGCCAGCCGCTCGCGCCGCGCCGCCGTGAGCTGCTTGGAGTCGCGCAGGCCGACAATGCCATGTCCATCCGGCAGGATCACCGCGGCCGCGTACACCGGCCCGGCCAGGCAGCCGCGGCCCACTTCGTCGACACCCGCGGTCAGCACGGTCATCGGCCGATCAGCCGGGCAATGGCCGCCGCGGCGCTGTCGGCGGCGCCGCGGCGCAGCTCCCGGCGCACTGCGGTGAACTGCGCGGTCTGCCGCTCGCGCGCCGCCGGCTGGCTCAGCAGTTCCAGCACAGCGGGTCCGAGATGCGCCACGTCCGCTACCTCCTGGATGTATTCGGGCACCACCGGTTCCTGGCACAGCAGATTGGGCAGGCTCACCCGGTCGATTTTAATCAGCTTGCGCACCAGCCAGGCGGTGAACGCGGAGGCGCGGTAACTGACCACCATCGGCCGCTCCAGCAGCAGACATTCCAGGGTGGCGGTGCCGGAAGCCAGCAGCACTGCGTCGGCGGCGCGCATGGCTTCGCGCGAGTGCCCGTCCACCAGCTTCCAGCGCAGTTGCGGCGCATGGGCAGCCACCGCCTGCTCGAAAACCGGGCGCAGCGAGGGTTTGGCCAGGGGCACCACGAAGGACAGCTCCGGCATGCGCTGCGCCAGCCAGGTGGCGGTCTGCGCGAAGGGTTCGGCCAGGTATTTCAGTTCGCCGCCGCGGCTGCCGGGCAGGATGGCCACGCAGGGTCCCGCCTGGGGCAGGTCCAGCAGGCGGCGCGCGTCTTCCCGGCTGACGGGATCGGCCAGTTCCTCCGCCAGCGGGTGGCCGATGTAGTCGGCCCGAACCTTGTGCTCGGCGTAGAAAGGCGGCTCGAACGGAAACAGGCACAGGATCAGGTCCACCGCGCGGGCAATGTTCTTCACCCGCCCCGGCCGCCAGGCCCACACGGTGGGGCTCACCACGTGCACCGTCGGCAGGCCGCGCCGGCGCAGGCGGCGTTCCAGGGGAAGATTGAAGTCCGGCGCATCGATGCCGATGACGCAATCCGGCCGGTCGGCCGCGAAGCGCCGGCACAGCACACCGCGCAGGCGCAGGATATCCGGCAGCTTGGGCAGCACTTCCGCCACGCCCATCACCGACAGCCGGTCGATGGTATCGACGCTGTCGCAGCCCGCTTCACGCATGCGCGGGCCGGTGACGCCGTAGAAGCTGGCCTGGGGGAAGCGCTTGCGCAGGGCATGCACCAACGCCCCACCGAGCAGGTCGCCCGATGCTTCTCCTGCGATCAGGGCGAATCGCATGGATTGCGCCCTTACTTCTGGATCAAGCGCTTCGAGCTTTCGACGAACTCGAGCATGCGCCGCACCGACGGCGAGCGCTGGGCGATTTCGGCCAGCTCCGCCTTCATTTCTTCCTGGCGCAAGCCGGCCAGGAACATGGTGCGATAGCCAAGCTTGATATCGGCGATGTCCTCGGCGGTGAAATTGCGCCGGCGGATGCCCTCGATATTGATGCCGCGCGGCGCCGCCGGATTGCCCTGCACGATGACG
>Ga0302314_10005797_pt1 | contig 22457 bp, 19 predicted proteins | sample III_Palsa_N2_3_FD_200533 | JGI IMG/M metagenome (GOLD analysis project Ga0302314, IMG submission 200533) | Peat permafrost microbial communities from Stordalen Mire near Abisko, Sweden - III_Palsa_N2_3 | ecosystem: Environmental > Terrestrial > Soil > Palsa > Peat permafrost | place: Sweden...
GCGGGGTCGAGGCGCGGCGGCGCGGGGCATAGGTGCCGGCTTCGATGCGGGCGGCGAGCCGGGCGAAGGCCTGCTTGGCGTCGCGGATGCGGGTGATGATCAGGTTGATCAGCGGCTGGGAGAGCCCGAAGGCGGTCCGCGTCACCACGGCCTGGGCGAGATACCAGAGAATGGAGGCGAAGGTCTCGGCCGCGGTGGGGGCTGGGGGTGGGTTGGGCACGGCGTCTTGTTAGTATAGATGACGGATCCTGGGCAAATGAAAATGACGCCGCATCTGCGGCGTTCCGCGATGGCGGTGCGGGGTCGGGCTTGGCCGCAGGCAGCAGAGTCGTGGAGCGGACAATGCGGGGCAAGTGCGTACCCAGGCCACTTTACACGCTCGATGCGTGCGTGGTAGCGACCAACACACGATGTTATGGCGTGTGTTTGGCGTTAGACGTGGCACGGCCGTACAATAGACAGCAGCCGCAGCAAGGAGCATGAGATGACCAAGCCGGGAATTGGAGTGATTTCGCGCCGCCTGCTGCTGGCCGGCACCGCGGTGCTCGCCAGCGCGCCCCGGCCGTTCGCCGCGACGGCGACCAAGACGCTGCGGCTCGCCACCGGCGAGACGGACGGGGTGAAGGGGACGCTCGATCCCGCGTTCGGCAACAACGACAACGACGCCGCCCGCGCCAGCCTGGTGTTCGAGCGGCTGGTGATCCCGGACGCGAGTTTTTCCCCGCAGCCGCAATTGGCGGTGAGCTGGAAACCGGACGAAACCGGCCAGGTCTGGACATTCGCCCTGCGCACCGGCGTGGCGTTCCAGGACGGCACGCCATTCACCGCGAATGATGTTGTCTACACATATCGGCGGCTGCTGGACCCGAAACTCGGGTCACCGGCGGCGGCGGCGTTGTCGCAGGTGGACCCGGATGGCATCCGGGCCGTCGACGACCATACGGTGGAGTTCAAGCTCCGCTCGCCGGCGGTGGAATTCCCGCTGCTGATCGCCAACCGGTTCACCTACATCGTCAAAGCCGGCCAGACCTCCGAGCAGCTTCGTGCCGCCGGCATCGGCACCGGGCCGTTCCGGGTCGAGCACTTCGTGCCCGGCGAGGAACCGAGCGTCTACGTGCGCAACGAGCATTACTGGCAGCCGGGCCGACCGCACGTGGATCGCGTGGAACTGCGCGGCATCGCCGAGGAATCGTCGCGCGTCGCGGCACTGTTGGCAAACCAGGTCGACATCGTGCTGGAACTGCCGTTGCGCAGTCTGCAGCGTCTGGAAGGCAACAAGGACGTCACCATCCAGTCGGCGCGCACGTCGGACTGGTATGGCCTCGCGGCGTTCTCCGACGTCCCGCCGTTCGACGACGTGCGCGTGCGGCAGGCGCTGAAGCTGGTCGTCAATCGCGAGCAATACCTGAGGGCCGTGGTCGGCGGGCACGGCGCGGTCGCCGACGATACGCCGGTGCCGCCGTGGCAGAAATACGGGTTGCAGGACGCGCCGCGCCCGCCGGACATCGCGGCGGCGAAGAAGCTGCTCGCCGAAGCCGGCCATCCGGACGGCATCGACCTGGAACTGTATACCTCGGCCGCCGATTCCGGGCTGCTGGAGATCGCGGCGCTGTTCCAGGCCCAGGCAGCGCCGGCCGGCATTCGCGTCACCATCAACAAGGCGCCGGCCGCGGACTACTGGTCCAACGTCTGGCTGAAGAAGCCATTCCTTGTCACCAACTGGAACGCGCGGGCCGCCGACGAAGCCCTGGCGCTGCCGTTCCTGTCGACCGGCGAATGGAACGAGACGCACTGGCGCAACAAGGAGTTCGACGCGCTGATCTTCGAGGCCCGGAAGACCCTGGACGATGCCAAGCGCGGCGAGTTGTATGCCAAGGCGCAGCGGCTGCTGCAGCAGGATGGCGGGGCAATCATCCTGATCTATGCCGACACCGTCGGCGCCAGCCGTGCCAATGTGCACGGCTATCGCATCCACCCGCAGAAGATCAATCACGACTTCTCCGATGTTTCGATCGATACCTGAGATCGGCCAGACCGCCCGATGAGCCGCCCGCTGGCGCGGCTCATCGGCACCCGGCTGCTGCTGTCGTTGCTGTCGCTTTTTGCCGTGTCGGTGATCGTGTTCGCGGTCATGGAGGCGCTGCCCGGCGACACGGCGCAGCGCATCCTTGGCCGCGATGCGACCGCGCAGGCGCTGACGGTGATGCGCGCGCAACTGCACCTGGAACGGCCGGCGATCGAGCGCTACGGCGACTGGCTGACGGGCGTGCTGCACGGCGATTTCGGCACCTCGCTGGTCGCGCGGCGGCCTGTGCTGCCCTACATCACGGCGCATTTCAGCTATTCGCTGCTGCTGGCGGGGATCGCGCTGGCGCTGCATATTCCGTTCTCGGTCGGCCTTGGCCTGCTCGGCGCCGCGACGCGCCGCGACGGGCCCATCGACTCCACCATCTCGGCGGCGGCGCTGCTTGGCATGTCGGTACCTGAGTTCGTGATCGGCATCTTCCTGGTCTCGATCCTGGCGACGACGCTGGGGTGGTTTCCGCCGCTCGCGCTGATCGACCAGGCGCATTCGGTCCCCGCCGTCGTATCGACACTGTTCCTGCCGGTGCTGACGCTGAATTTCGCGATGACCGCCTACGTGCTCCGCCAGACGCGCAATGCGATGTTCGATGTGCTGCGCTCCGACTACGTGCGCATGGCCACGCTCCGCGGCCTGCCGCGCCGCCACGTGCTGCTGCGCCACGCGCTGCCGAACGCGCTGGCCCCGGCGATCAACGCGATCGCTCTCAACGCCGGTTGGCTGGTCGGCGGCGTCGTCGTCGTCGAGGTGGTGTTCAACTACCCCGGGCTTGGCCGGCTGCTGGTCGAATCGATCAGCTTCCACGACGTGCCGATGATCCAGGGTTCGGCGCTGGTGCTGTCGGCCACTTACATTGCGATCAATCTCGCGGCGGACGTGGCGACCATGCTGCTGACGCCGAAATTGCGGGTGCGGTAGGATGGCGCGCCGCCTGTCGCGCACGGCACTGTTCGGAGCTGCCGTCGTCGTGGTCTACGCGGCCCTCTCGATTGCGGCACCGTGGCTGGCGCCGCATGCGCCGGACGAGGTGTTCGCCGGCGGCGCGTTCGAGCCGCCGTCGGGCGCGTTCTGGTTCGGCACTGACAGTCTGGGGCGCGACGTGCTGAGCCGCGTGCTCTTTGGCGGCCGGACCGTGCTGCTGATGGCAGGGTCGGCGACAGCGATTTCCGTTGCCATCGGCGGCGCGCTGGGCATGCTGCTGGGCCTGCGCCGGGGCCTCGCCGATCAGGTGGTGATGCGGTTGATCGACATCGTGATGAGCGTGCCGCCGATCATCTTTGCCCTGCTGCTCATCGGCGCGCTGGGGCCGAGCGCGTTGCTGATCATCGTCGTCGTCGGGCTGCTGTTCACGCCGAATGTCACCCGCGTCATGCGCGCTGCCACACTTGCGGTGGTCGGCGAGGATTTCGTGTTGGCGGCGCGGGCGCGCGGCGAGAGTGGGGCGGCGATCGTGCTGCGGGAGTTGCTGCCCAACGTTGCCGGCACGCTGCTGATCGAGTTTTCCATCCGCACCGGCTTTGCGACGATCTTCATCAGCGGGCTCGGCTTCCTGGGGTTTGGCGCGCCGCCGCCAACGCCGGACTGGGGCGTGATGATCAACGAAGGGCGCAGCACCATGGATGCGTCGATCTGGCCGGTCGTGGCGCCGGCGGTGTGCATGGCGCTGCTGGTGACGTCGCTGAACCTGTTCACCGACGGGGTCGCCCGCGTGGTCGACCGGGCGGCACGATGAGCGCCGACGCGTTGCTGCGGGTCGAGCGGCTGTCGGTCGACTATCGCGACGGCGCTGCGTGGCGACCGGTGCTGCGCGACGTCAGCCTGAGCATCCGTCCGGGCGAGGTGCTGGGCCTGGCCGGCGAATCCGGCAGCGGCAAATCGACGCTGGCGGCGCTGCTGCTCGGCGAGACGCGGCCGGAGCGGCGCATCCAGTCCGGCCGGGTGTGGTTCGGCGAACACGATCTGTTCGGCGCGCCGCGCGCCATCGTGCAATCGCTGCGCGGCGCCCGCATCGGCTTCGTGCCGCAGAACGGCAGCACCTCGCTGACGCCGACAATGCGCATCGGCGGCCTGTTCTCGTCGCTGCTGCGGCACCATCGGCCGGACCTGCCTTCACGCGACATCCGCGCGCGCATCGAGCAACTGCTCGGCGAGGTCGGCATTCCGCAACCGGCGGCGGTGCGCCAGTTCCCGCATCAGTTCAGCGGCGGGCAACAGCAACGGATTGCACTGGCGCTGGCACTCTGCTGCGACCCGGACCTGCTGGTGCTGGACGAACCGACGACCGGACAGGATGCACTGATCCGGCAGGCACTGATCGCGCTGCTGCTGTCGTTCCGGCGCGAACGCGCGCTTGCCATGCTGTTCGTGACGCACGACCTTTCGACGCTGCTGCAGATCTGCGACCGCGCCGCCATCATGTACGCAGGCGAGATCGTCGAAGTCGGCCCGGCGCGGGACGTGATCGAGCGGCCGCGGCACCCGTACACCCGGGCGCTGGTGGCCGCGCTGCCGGGCCTGGACCGGCCGCCGGACGCGCGTGCCGCGCTGCGTGGCGGTCTGGATTGGCGCGCGGTGCCCGCCGGCTGCCGGTTCGCGCCGCGCTGCCCCGCAGCGACCGCGGAGTGCGCCACGCTGCGCCAGTCCCTGGCCGAGGTCGCACCCGCCCACACGATCGCCTGCTGGCGGGCGCCAGCCCTGGCCGAGGCGGCCGTGCCGCAACACGACCGCGTGCCGGCGTGACCATGGCGCAAACGCCCGTGCTCGCGGTGGAAGGGCTGAGCTGCCATTACGGCGACCGCGAGATCGTGTCCGACCTGTCGTTCGAGATCGCGCACGGCGAGACGCTTGCCCTGGTCGGTGAGAGCGGCAGCGGCAAATCGACGACCGCCCGTGCCATCGCCGGCCTGCATCGGGTGGGCAGGGGCCGGGTCCTGCTCGATGGGGTGGACGTCACGCGCCCGGCCGAACGCCGCCCGCGCGAGGTGCGGCAGGCGATGCAACTGATCTTCCAGAATCCCGACAGTTCGCTGAACCCCCGCCACTCGGTCGCCACCCTGATCGGCCGGCCGCTGCAATTGTTCTTCGGCATCGGCCGAACCGAACGGGCGCGCGCCGTGCGGCAGTTGCTGCAGACCGTGCATCTGCCGGAGAGCTACGCGGAGCGCGTGCCCGCGGCCCTCAGCGGCGGCGAGCGGCAGCGCATCGCCATTGCCCGTGCGCTCGCCGCCCGGCCGTCGCTGCTGCTGTGCGACGAGATCGTGTCGGCGCTGGACGTGTCGGTGCAGGCGACGATCCTCGATCTGCTGCGCGAATTGCAGCGGATCACGCGGCTGTCGCTGCTGTTCATCACCCACGATCTGGCGGTGGTGCGGTGGTTCGCCGATCGCGTTGCCGTGCTGTACCGAGGCCAGTTGTGCGAGATCGGGCCGGTGCGGGCGATCTTCGAGCGTGCTGCACACCCCTACACGAAGCTGCTGCTCGCCGCCGCCACCGGTGCGACAGCCGCGCGTCGCACCGAACCGCCGCCGCAGCAGGCGGCCTTGCCGGGCCGCGGCTGCCCTTGCGTGGACATCTGCCCGGCCAATCTCGGTGCCCTGTGCCGCGAGACCGCACCGCCGTGGCACACCGCCGGCACCGAGCATCGGGTGCGATGCCACATCGCGCCCGTGGTGCCGGCGCGCACCGGCATATCCGGCCAACTGGCGAGGAGCGCCCCGTGACCCAACGCACGCTGAAGCTCGGGGCATCGATCTATCCGGTCGGCTACCATGTCGCCGGGTGGCGCTACCCGGGCGCCCAGGTCGATGGCGGCATCAGCCTGCAACACCATATCGAACTGGCGCGCGCCGCCGAGCGGGGCCGCTTCGATTTCGTCTTCCTGGCCGATGCCGCGGTGCTGTGGGACGAGAGCCTGGAGGCGGTTGCGCACACCGCCTGGAGCACGCGCTTCGAGCCGCTGACGCTGCTCTCGGCGCTGGCCGTCGCGACGGAGCGCATCGGCCTGGTTGCCACGGTGAGCACCACCTACAACGAGCCGTACACCGTCGCGCGGATGTTCGCCTCGCTGGATCATTTGAGCGGCGGCCGCGCCGGCTGGAATCTGGTGACCTCGGCCAACTCGGCGGAGGCGCGCAATTTCGGTCGCACCGATCACCCGCTGCATGCGAAGCGGTATGAGCGGGCGCGAGAATTTGCCCAGGTCGTCACCGGCCTCTGGGACGGCTGGGATGATGGCTGCTTCGTCATGGACCAGCGGAGCGGCGTCTATTTCGATCATCGCAAGGTGCGCCGGCTGAACCATATCGGCCCGCACTTCTCCGTCGCCGGGCCGCTGAACATGCCGCGTCCGCCACAGGGCCATCCGGTGATGGTGCAGGCGGGCCTCTCCGATGACGGACGCGAACTTGCCGCCGAGACGGCGGAGGTCCTGTTCACCGCGCAGCCGACGCTGGCCGACGCGCAAGCCTTCTATGCGGATGTGAAGCGCCGGATGGGCCGCTTCGGGCGCGCGCCGGAGGACCTCAGCATCATGCCCGGCGTCGTCACGGTCGTCGGCCGCACCCGAGAGGAGGCGCAGGCACAGCGGGAACGACTGGACTCGCTGCTGCAACCGCTCCCCGGGCTCGCATTCCTGTCGGGCCTGATCGGCACCACCGACCTGTCGCGCTATCCGCTCGACGGACCGCTGCCCGATCTGCCGCCCACGGAAGGCCCGAAGGGCCGCCAGCGGCTGCTGGTGGACGTGGCCCGGCGCGAGGGGCTGACAATCCGCGCACTGGCGCAGTTGATTGCACTGACCAGCGGGCACCGGCTGGTCGTCGGCTCGGCGACCGACGTGGCGGATCAGTTGGAGGAATGGTTCGTGGCCGAAGGGTGCGACGGCTACAACATCGCGCCCGCACACCTGCCAGGCGGCTTCCACGACTTCGTGGACCTCGTCGTGCCCGAATTGCAGCGCCGCGGCCTGACGGCGTCACGCTACGAAGGCGCCACGCTGCGCGACCATCTCGGTCTTCGGCGCCCCGCCGGGCATGGGGGCCGCGCCGGAGCGTGATCCGTGCCCAACGGCACGCCTTGTTGCGCGAGCCGCAGACGGCGTGGCGCCACGCGGAGTACCCCGGGGAAAACCCCATTGCTTTCGTATGGAATATGGTCCTAAAACCCCTGCCGTTGAAGCGCAATCACGGATTCAACACCGAAATTACGTTGATTAGGCGGAGTGCTCCATGAGCGGCGACCCGACAGTGACGGCAACCATCACCAGCACGCCGGGCCGGTTCCTGGTCAGCGCGCGGCAGGTCCATTTCGTCGCCGACGCTTCCGCCAGCCGCGGCGGCAAGGGCGAGGCAGTGCTGGCGGCGGAACTGCTGCTGGCCTCGCTGGCGACATGCGGCCTGGCGCTGGTGACCGACGCCGCCCGCGTCCGCGCCAGCACCCTGGCCGGCGCGGAGATCGAGACCAGCTACACCGTCGATCCCGAGGACAAGACGCGGTTCAGCGTGCTAGCGCTGCGCTTCCGGCTCGCCGGCGTACAGCGCCGCGAAGCGGAGGAACTGGTGCGCGCGTTTACCGATACCTGCCCGATCTACAACACGATCGCGCGGACGACGCGCACCGAGATCGTGGTCGAGACGATCTGAGGGGCGCGGCATGACCACCGGAACCGCAGCTCGGCGGCCGATGCATCTGGCGGCGTTCGCCTGTGCGGGGCCTGTCTCCGGCAGCCATGGTGGCTGGCGCCATCCGGAGGCGGACGCGGATTTCCTGTCGGCCGGCTACTACGCTCGGCTCGGCCGCATCCTCGAAGACGCGCTGTTCGACCTGGTGTTCCTTGCCGACATCCTCGCGGTGCCGGACCGGTTGCGCGGCAGCCTCGACAGCCAGTTGCGCTACGGCGCGCTCGGCGCGCTGCGGCTCGACCCGCAACTGGTGCTGGCGACGATGGCCGGGGCCACCAAGCATGTCGGCCTCGCCTGTACGGTCTCGACCACCTATTTCGAGCCGTTCGCGGTGGCGCGCTCGCTTGCCACCCTCGACCATCTGAGCGGCGGCCGCGCCGGCTGGAACATCGTGACCTCGTTCCAGCAGGCGGAGGCCCGCAACTTCGGGCGCGAGGACCATCTGGCGCGCGACCTGCGCTACGAGCGCGCCGACGAATTCATGGAAGTGGCGTGCGCCCTCTGGGACTCCTGGCAGGACGGCGCGCTGGTGCGGGACCGGCAGACGCCGCTGTTCGCCGACCCGGCGCGCGTGCATCGGGTGGATCACGAGGGGCGGTGGTTCAAGGTGCGCGGGCCGCTGAACGTCAGCCGCTCGCCGCAGGGCCGGCCGGTGTTCATCCAGGCCGGCGCGTCCGATCGCGGCCGCGACTTCGCCGCGCGCTGGGCCGAGGTGATCTTCGTGACCCACTCCTCTCCCGAAGCGGCAAAGGAGTTTCGTGCCGACCTGCACCTGCGCGCGGCCAAATTCGGCCGGCAGCCGGACGAGTTGAAGGTGCTGCCGGGGGTCGTGCCGATCGTCGCCGAAACCCGCGCGGAAGCCGAGGCGCAGCGCGCCCTGCTTGACGGCCTTGCCGAACCCGAGGCCGGGCTGTCGACGCTCTCGTACCACCTGGACGTCGATCTTTCGCAGTTCCCGCAGGATCAGGTGCTGCCCGAGACGCTGGAGGTGCCCGGCGTGCAGGGGCACTACCGCGAGGTGGCCGACCTGACGCGGCGCACCGGTATGCCGCTCTCGCAACTCGGGCAGCAGTACGGCGCAGGTCGCACCGCGCGCGGCTTCACCGGCACGGCGCAGGACGTCGCCGACCGGATGGAGGAGTGGTACGCGATGGGTGCGTGCGACGGCTTCATGGTGCAGGTGCCGTTCCTGCCAGGCGGGCTGGAGAGTTTCGCCCGCCTCGTCGTGCCCGAGTTGCAGCGGCGTGGCCTGTTCCGGCGGCACTACGCCGGGCCGACGCTGCGCGACCAACTGGGCCTCGCGCGGCCTTCGGCATGACACCGGCGGTCTCCTCGCCGCCCCTGCTGACGATCCGCGGCGTCCGCAAGGCGTTCGGCGCGACACAGGCGCTCGGCGGCATCGACCTCGACATCGAGGCCGGGCGCATCCTTGCGCTGATGGGGGCCAACGGCGCCGGCAAATCGACGCTGGTGAACATCCTCGCCGGGTTGTTTCCGGCCGACGCCGGCAGCGTCCGGCTGAACGGTGCGGTGTTCGCGCCGGCCTCTCCGCGCGCAGCGGCGGTCGCCGGCATCGTCACGGTGCATCAGGCGACCCAGAAAGTGGGCGCAGCCGGCATGACGGTCGCCGACACGCTGCTGCTCGACCAGTTCGCCGACCGGCATGCGCCGCTGTTCGTCTCGCGCCGCTCGGTGCGCCGGCAGGCGGCCCGGATCGCGGCAAGCGCCGGGTTCGACCTGCCGCTCGATCGCGATTTCGGCGAGATCGGGCCGGCCGACCGGCAGATGGTCGCGATTGCCCGGGCGCTGTCGGCGCAAGCGTCGGTGCTGATCCTGGACGAGCCCACCGCCAGCCTGTCGCAGCGCGAGGCAGAGCGGCTGTTTTCGATACTCGAAGGGCTGAGGGCACGCGGCCTCGCGATCCTCTACATTTCCCACCGTACCGCCGACCTTTCGCGCCTCGCCGACCGCGCGGTGGTGTTGCGCGGCGGGCAGATTGTCGCGGACATGGCACGGCCGATCGACTTCGACCGGGCGCTCGCCGCGATGATCGGCCGGCCGATCGCCAGCGCCCACGCGCAGGCCCGCGCGGCCGCCGGAGATCCGGTGTTCGACCTCGACGGTGTGCGGCTGCACGACGACGCGCCGCCGATCCGGCTCGCGCTGGCGCGCGGCGAGGTGGTTGCGGTTACCGGCCCGCTCGGCGCCGGCAAGAGCCGCCTGCTTGCGACCATGGGCGGCGCCGAGCGCCTGCGGCATGGCCGTATGCGACTGAGCGGAGAAAATTTCGCGCCGCGGTCGCCCGCCGACGCGATTGCCGCGGGCGTCGTGCTGGCCGGCCCCGACCGGCACCAAAGCTCCTTCGTGCCGTCCGACTGGCCGGGCGGCACCGTTGCCGGGACGATCGCCTTGCCGCACCTGAAGCGCTGGTTCCCGAGCGGCTTCCTGGTCGGCGACCGCGAGCGGCGCGCCGCCGAGGACGCGATCGCCCGGCTCGGCATCCGCGCCTCCGGGCCGGGCGCGCGGCTCGACACGCTTTCCGGCGGCAACCAGCAGAAGGTCGTGCTGGCGCGCTGGCAGGCGGAGCCGGCGAAGGTCCTGCTGCTCGACGAGCCGTTCCAGGGTGTGGATGTCGGCGCGCGGGCCGACATCATCGCGGCACTGCGCGCCGACCGCGGCACCGCGACGCTGGTCGCCACCAGCGACCCGGAAGAGGCACTGGAAGTCGCCGACCGGATCTTTGCGATGGACCACCACGGCCTTGCGCCCTGGGGTGCCGCCGAAGGCGTCGCCGCATGACCGAGACCCCGCTTACCATCACCAGCCGGCAGCAGGCTGCCGGCGCGGGCCGGGCGGCGCCGGGCCTGTTCCACGCGGTGCGCCGCGGCGCGATCTTTCTGCTGCTGGCCATCCTCGGCGTGGGATTCACCCTGGCCGAGCCAGCGTTCATCAACTTCGCCAACCTGATGAGCGTGCTGCAGGCGGTCTCGGTGGTCGCGATCCTCGGCGCCGGCATCACCGTGACGCTCGCGGTCGGCGGCTTCGACCTGTCGGTCGGCGCGGTCGCGGCCTCCAGCGTCATGGCGGCAAGTTACGCGATGGTCGTCTGGCATCTCGACGCACTGGAGACGGTACCGCTGGTGCTGGCGTTCGGCGCGCTGGTCGGATTGGCCAACGCCTTTCTGATCCTGTGGATGCGCGTGCCCGACCTGCTCGCGACACTTGCAATGAATTTCCTGTTGACCGGCCTGCAACTGATCCCGACCGCCGGCCGCTCGATCGCCACCGGCCTGATCCTGCCGAGCGGCGATTCCGCCACGGGCAAGTTCGATCCGGATTTCCTGAGCATCGGCCGCGCGCAGATCCTTGGCGGCGTGCCTTTGCCGGTGTTGCTGATGGTCGTCGTCGCCGTCGTGCTGCACGTGCTCACCGAGCACACGCGCTATGGCCGCCTGTTCTTCGCCATCGGCGGCAACGAGGTGGCGGCGCGACTGGCGGGCGCGCCGACGCAACGCTTGCGGCTTTCTGCCTACGTGATTTCGGCAACGCTGGCCTCGCTCGGCGGCCTGATCGTGGCCGCGCGCGTCGGGCGCGGCGACGTGTCCTCCGGCGCATCGCTGCTGCTGGATTCGGTCGCAGCCGCGCTGATCGGCTTCGCCGTGCTCGACCGGCGGCATCCGAACGTTCTCGGCACGGTGGTCGGCGCCATCTTCGTCGGCGTGCTGCTGAACGGCCTGACCATGCTGAACGCCCCGTACTACACGCAGGATTTCGTCAAAGGCGCCGTGCTGGTCGGCGCCCTCTCGCTCACCTACGGCCTCGGCCGGCGACGCCTCTGACCCCTCGTTCGACCCCGGGAGATTTTTCGATGACATCGTTCCGTTCCGCATTGCTGGCGCTGGCGGGTTCCGCCGCGTTGATCGTCACCGCATCCGCCGCCGGGCTGCCCGGCGCGCCGGCGCCGTTCGACAAGGGCGGCGTGAAAGTGGCGCTGATCAGCTACATCTCGGCCGGCGACTTCTTCGAGGCGTATCAGGCCGGGGCGATCGCGCAGGCGAAAAAGCTCGGCATCGACCTGCGCATCTTCCCCGGCCGGCAGGATGCCGCCGAGGAGCGCTCGCAGATCGAGCAGGCGATCAATCTCGGCGTCAAGGCACTGGTGATCGACCACGGCCTGCCGGAATCGCTGAAGGACGTGGCGCAGAAGGCGCTCGACGCCGGCATCAAGGTGGTGGCGTTCGACGTCAACCTCGACAACCCGAAGATCCCGCAGGTGGAGCAGAGCGACCACGATCTGTCGCGCATCGCGCTGGAGCAGGCGATCAAGGAAAACGGCAACAGGTTCGTCGCCGGCTACGTCTACGTCGCCGGCTTCGCGCCGCTCGACCGGCGGGACGAGACCTGGCGCAAGGTGAAGGGGGAGAACCCCGGCATCGTCGAGAAGGTGCGCATCGGCGCGGTCAGCGACACCACCGCCGCAACCGTCGCCGACCAGGCGAAGGCGGCGCTGCGCGCCAATCCCGACATCACCGTGTTCTTCGCGCCCTACGACGAGTTCGCGCGCGGGGTGAAGCTGGCGCTGAACGAACTCAAGTTGAACGACAAGATCAAGGTCTACTCGGCCGACGTCTCGACCGCCGATATCGGCGAGATCACCGAGGCCGGCAGCCCGTGGGTAGCGACGGTCGCAACCAACCCGGCGGTGGTCGGTGCGGTCTCGGTCCGCGCCGCGGCGCTTGAACTCGCCGGCCAGGACCCCGGGCACAACATCATCGTCGAGCCGACCCTGCTGACCCAGGCGGCGCTGCGCGACGGCGGCATCCACACGATTGAAGACCTGAACGCCAAGCTGCCGGCGTTCGGCCACTCCGCCGCCGCCACCGCCGCCTGGATTCCGGTGCCCTGACCGCGTCGGCGGCGCCTTGGTTCTGCCGCCAAGGCGCCGCCGCATGACAGCAATCCATTGTTCCACCGGCGGCTATTGACGATCAAAATGTGTGAGTTTAGCATAATCACATAGAAATGCCGTGTGATGGCCGGCCCCGCTCGGGGTGGGCCGCCGGGGAAAGGGAAGCCGATGTCCTACGAGGCTCTCAGGATCGAAGTGGCGAACCCGCGGATCGGCGCCTTCGTCTCGGGCGTCGATATCGCCGCGCCCCTGAGCAATCGCGAGGTCAGCGAACTGCATCAGGCCCTGGCCGACTACCAGGTCCTGTTCTTTCGCGACCAGCACTTCACGCTCGACAGCCAGAAGGCGTTCGGCCGCCTGTTCGGCGAACTGCACATCCATCCGAACACGCCCGGCCCGGATGGGCATCCCGAGATCCTGCCAATCCACGCGGACGCCAACACCAAGCGGATCGCCGGCGAACACTGGCACTCGGATGTGTCCTGCGATGTCGAGCCGCCGCTTGGCAGCATCCTGCATCTGCATACTGTTCCGACGTCCGGCGGTGACACGCTGTTCGCCAGCATGTACGCGGCCTACGAGGCGCTGTCGCCGCGGCTGAAGACCTATCTGGAGGGGCTGACCGCACTGCATTCGGGGGAGCGCGCCTACAGGCGCACCAACCGGCTGCTCGGCATCGACGATCGCGGCCGCGTGTTCCCCCGGGCCAATCACCCCGTCGTGCGCACGCATCCGGTGACGAAACGCAAGGCGCTCTACGTCAACCGTGGGTTCACGTATCAGATCAACGAAGTCTCCGAGGAAGAGAGCGCCGCCATCCTGGACTACCTTTACGAACACGCCGAGCGGCCGGAGTTCCAGGTGCGGTTCCAGTGGCAAGCGAACTCCGTGGCGTTCTGGGACAACCGCGCCGTGCAACATCTGGCGGTCTGGGACTACTTTCCGCAGGTCCGTTCCGGCAGTCGGGTGACCATCAAGGGCGATCGACCGTACTGAGTCAGGACGCCGCAGATGCAAAAGGGCCAGGTCACCGAATTCCGCCACGAGCCGAAGCGGGGGCCTGACGTGGAGGGGGCGTCACGCGTGCCGCGCGTGGCCATCCTCGGCGGCGGCTATGCCGGGACGGCGACCGCGATCAAACTGCTCGATACCAGCACCACGCCGCTGCGCATCTCCATCGTCGAGCCGCGCAGCGATCTCGGGCGCGGCGTCGCGTATTCCACGCGCGATGCCGGGCATCTGATGAACGGGCCGGCCAAGCTGTTCAGCTTGCATCCCGAACGGCCGGAGCATTTTGCCCAGTTCCTCGCGCGGTTCGGGGCCGAATGGAACTGGCGCGACCCGCTGGCGCCGGATTTCTTGAACGCCTTCGCACCCCGCTCGGTGTTTGGCGACTACGTCTGTGCCGAACTGGCACGTGCCGTTTCCCGCGCGGCGCCGCTGGTGTCGCTGGAGCATGTCGCCGCCGAAGCGACCGACCTGCGCCGCCGCGCCGGCCGTGTGGAGATTTCGCTCGCCGGTGGCCAAACGTTGACGGCCGATCATGTCGTCCTGGCGATCGGCGCCGTGCCGTCACGGCCCGACCTGCCGTTCGACCCCGCGATCGGAGACTCGCCGCGCTATATCGCCGATCCGTGGAATGTCGAGGCCTACGAACGGGTGCCGCGCAAAGGCCGGGTGCTGCTCCTCGGTACTGGGCTGACGATGCTGGACGCCCTGGTGACACTGGAGCGGCGCGGTTTTGCCGGCCGCTACACGGCGATCTCGCGCCGCGGCCTGCTGGTGCATCCGCGGCGCGAAGTGGCGCCGCTGCGCGACTTCCTGGCCGAAGCGCCGCTGCCGACGACAGCGCGCGGCCTGCTGCGCGCGGCCCGGCAGGAACTGGCCCGTACGATCCATGCACGGCCGGACTGGCAGTCGCTGGTCATGGCGATCCGCCCGCATGTCCCGGCGCTCTGGCAACGTGCCAGCGAGGCCGAGCGGGCGCGATTCGTGCGCCATCTGCGGCCGATCTGGGAGATCGCGCTGCATCGCGCGCCGCCGCGCTCGGCGCAACTGCTCGAACGCGGCCGCGCCGAGGGCTGGTTCGTGCATCGCGCCGGCCGCATCCTGGCGCTGGAGCCGGCGCCGGATGGTCGGATCGCCGCACGGCTGCGCGGGCGCGGGCAGGCCGCGGGCGAGACGCTGGTCGTCGATGCCGTCATCAACTGCACAGGCGTGACGCACGACTGGGGGCGAGCGCACGGCGCGCTGACGGCGAACTTGCTCGCGGCGGCCACGGTGCGGCCGGGGCCGTTGTCGTTCGGCATCGACGCCGATTCGCTATACGCCGTGATCGGCCGTGACGGCGTGCCGGCGTACGACCTCTCCGCGATCGGCCACGCTCTGCGCGGTGTGCGCTGGGAATCGAGCACGCTGGTGGAACTGCTGCAGCAGGCCGTCCAGCTTGCCGGCCGCATCACCGCCCTGCCGCTTGCAGCCGACCCCAGCCGCGCCACCACCGCCAGCGCCGGCTGACGCCCCGACCCCAACGAGGTCAAATTATGTCGAGACGAAACGGCCAGCTCAGTTTGGGGGCCTTTTTGCTCTTCACCGGGCATCATGTCGCGGCGTGGCGGCACCCCGAGGCGTCCGCCAGCACGACGCTGGCCGACTTCATCGGCTTTGCCAAGATCGCCGAGGCTGCCAAGTTCGATGCGGTGTTCTTCGCCGACGGCGTGACCGTCCGGCTCGATCCGCATCTGGCCGCCAGCCGCAAGGCGCATAACGGGGTGTATCCGTTCGAGCCGATCACGCTGCTGGCGGCGCTGGCGGGGCACACCTCACGGATTGGATTGGTCGCGACCGCCTCCACCAGCTTCAGCGACCCATACAACCTTGCCCGCCAGTTCGCGTCGCTCGACGCATTGAGCCAGGGACGCGCCGGCTGGAACCTGGTGACCAGCTCCGAGACCACGTCGGCGCATAATTTCGGCCATGACGGGGCGATCTCGCACGCCGACCGCTATGATCGCGCGGAGGAGTTCGCCGACGTCGTGACCGGGCTGTGGGACAGCTGGGACGACGACGCCTTCGTGCGCGACCGCGCCAGCGGACAGTATTTCGACCCGGCGAAGTTGCACCGCCTCGACCACCGCGGCCGGCATTTCAGTGTGCAGGGGCCGCTCAACCTTGCCCGCCCGCCGCAGGGCCATCCGGTGGTCGTGCAGGCCGGCTCGTCCGAGCCTGGAAAGGAACTTGCGGCGCGGACCGCCGAGGCGATCTTCACCGCCCAGCAGACGCTGGCGGATGCGGTTGGCTTCTACGCGGACGTCAAGGGGCGGCTGGCGAAATACGGGCGCTCGCCGGACGACCTCAAAATCCTGCCGGGCGTGTTCCCGGTGGTCGGCCGCACGGAGGCAGAAGCCCGGGAAAAATTCGAGGCGCTGCAGGCGCTGATCGAACCGGTCGTGGGCCTGGAAATGCTCACCACTCATTCCGGCGGGCTGGACCTGTCGGCCTACCCGCTCGACGGGCCGGTGCCCGACATCCCGGAGACCGAGGGGCCAAAAAGCCGGCGCGAACTGCTGCTGGCGCTGGCGCGGCGCGAAAACCTGACCGTTCGCCAGCTTTACCTGCGCATCGCCGGCGCCCGCGGGCACTGGCAACTGGTCGGCACCCCGGTGCAGATCGCCGACCAGATGGAAGAGCGCTTCGTCAACTACGGCGCCGACGGCTTCAACATCATGCCCCCGACATTGCCCGGCGGGCTGGTCGATTTTATCGAGCTGGTGGTGCCGGAGCTGCGCCGGCGCGGGCTGTTCCGCACCGAATACACCGGCACGACGCTGCGCGAGCATCTGGGGCTGAAGCGCCCGGCCGGCCGATTCGCCGGCCATGTCGCGGCGGCCGAATAGGCACGGGAACAAGCAACCGCCCATGATTACCAACGACCACCCGCTCCCCGACAGCGCCGCCTTGATCGGCCAGGGCTGGGGTGCAGGGCCGGGCCCGGGTTATGCCGGCCTCAGGCAGCGCTTCGGCCCGGTGTTCGCCCGCATCCGGGGCGGCAGCGTGGCGCGCGAACTGGACCGGACCTTGCCCTTCGCGGAAATCGGCTGGCTGAAGGAGGCCGGCTTCACCGCACTGCGGCTGCCGCGCGACCTGGGCGGCGCCGGCGCCACGCTGCCAGAGCTGTTCGCGCTGCTGATCGAACTGTCGGAGGCGGACTCCAACGTCACCCAGGCGTTGCGGGCGCATGTCGGCTTCGTCGAGCACGTGCTCAACCTGCCCCCCGGGCCGCGCCGCGACGCTTGGCTGCCGCGGCTGGCGCGCGGCGACGTGGTGGGCGGCGCGTGGTCGGAAACCGGCGAGGCGAAGCTGGCGCAATTTTCCACGCGGCTGCTGCCGGACGGCGACGGCTGGCGGCTCAACGGCACGAAATACTACACCACCGGCTCGCTGTTCGCCGACTGGATCCATGTCAGCGCCGCCGATGCCGAGGGCGAGGCGATCGCCGCCACGATCGCGCGCGACACGGCGGGCATCGAGGTCGTCGACGACTGGGACGGCATCGGGCAGCGGCTGACCGCCAGCGGCACCGCCCGGTTCGTCGATGTCGCCGTGCCCGACGCGGCGACCGTTCGGGGTGGCCCGTTCGGCTATTCGCAGGCGTTTTATCAGTTGGTGCATCTGGCGACACTGGCGGGGATCGGCCGGGCCGCCGCCGGGGAGGTGGCCGCCGCCGTGGCTGCGCGACGGCGCAGCTACAGCCACGCAGCGGCATCACGGCCAGCCGAGGACCCACAGGTGCTTCAGGTTGTCGGCCAGGTGCGCAGCGCCGCCTATTGCGCGGGCGCCATCACGCTGCACGCTGCCGAAGCGCTGCAGGCGGCGTTCGTGGCGCACCAGGCAGCCGACACTGAGGCCGAGGCCACCGCCAATGCGGAGGCCGACCTGGAGGTTGCGCAGGCGCAGACAGTGGTGTCGGACCTCATCCTGGATGCGACCGCGACCCTGTTCGATGCACTGGGCGCATCGGCGACGCTGCGGTCGACGGGCCTGGACCGGCACTGGCGCAACGCGCGGACGATCACCTCGCACAATCCGCGTGTCTACAAGGACCGCATCGTCGGCGATTTCGCCGTCAATGGCACGCCGCACCCGCCGCAATGGCGCATCGGCCAGCCGTGACCCCGCCGCGGGGGTGATCGCGGACGTCAGGCTGCCGCAGCAAACAGGCGCTGCACGCGGGGCCGGACCTCATGCGCGAACCGGCGCATCTCCGCCTCGAACGGCTGGAATTGCAGCATGAAGGTCTCGACGCCGAGGGCGTGGAACTGCTGGATGCGCGCGGCGACGGTCTCGTAGCTGCCGACCAGCCCGGCCGCAGTGCCGCCGTTGCTGCCGACATGTTTCGGCAACTGCGCGAAGGTATGGAACATCACCGCTTTCGAATCGGTGTTCGCCATCTGCTGCTCGCGCAGCGGCGCGTCCTGCCGGGCGATGTCGAGGAGGCGCGCGTGCTCGTCCTGTGCTTCCGCGTCGCTTGCCCGGGCGACCACGAACGCGGACAGGCCGTAGCGCAGTTTTGGCCCGCGGCGCGGTCGGGCGGCGGTGTCGGCGATCAGCGCGCGCACATTCTCGGGCGGCTGGCCGTTGATGAACCAGACATCCGCCGTGTCCGCCGCCAGTTCGCGCGCCGGCGCGGACTCGCCGCCCGCGTAGATGACCGGCCGGGGGCGGTAGCGCCCCGTCGGGCGAAGCTGATAGCCGTCGATCGCAAAATGCTCGCCTTTGAACTCGACCCGTTCGCCGGCAATCAGGTCGCGGACGATGGTGATCCATTCGCGGCCGTAGCCGTAGCGCGCATCATGCTCGGCGAAGGGGATGCCGGCGCGCTCGAATTCCGGCTTGTACCAGGCGTTGACGAGGTTGATCGCGAAGCGGCCGTGGCTGATCTCCTCGATCTGCGTGGCCATCTTCGCCAGCACCGCGGGATGGAACAGGCGCGGCTTGATCGCGGCGATGATCTCGATGCGGTCGGTCAGCGCGGCGAGCGCGGCGCAGGCTGTCCAGGTCTCCAACTGGTCCAGGTTCTCATCGCGGACGTGGAAGAGGTGCTGCGCCACCAGTGTGGTGTCGTAGCCGAGCGCTTCGGCCTCCAGCACCAGCCGCTTGTTGCGCTCCCATGTCGCGTCCGGCGCTTCGTCCGGATGGAACAGCGATCCGGTGGCGCCCGAGACGAGCGCCCAGATGCCGAAGCGGGGAACCGGGGCCGTCATCGCTTCACCTGCGGCAGGATGCTGCCGGCGAGCAGGCTGGCGCTGAGTAGCGCCGCGCCGCACCAGAACAACGTCGGCGAATAGGAGGTGATGCCGAACAGGTGGCGGGCGCCGCACAGAGCCGTCTCCAGTTCGCAAAGCTGCGAGTTGGAGGCGACGCAGGGCACCGCTTCGCCGAAGCTCAGGCCGGTGTTGGCCACCACCGACGGAAACAGCACCGCCCACCAGGCAAATGCCATCGCGACGGCAATGCCGCCGAGCCAGCCGAGCCCGGCGCAAGCGAGCCGCGGCGAGATCGCTACCACCGCAACAGCCCCTTCTGCCACGCCAGCAGATGGTCGCGCGCCCGGAACAGCAGACTGATCAGGCTGGAGCACAGGATCGCCATGATGATGAGCCCAGCCCACATGTTGCCGTAGGCGGCCCAGCCCTGCGCCCATTGCAGGTACCAGCCGAGGCCGGCCTTCACGCCCAGCATCTCCGCCACCACCAGGATGGCGAACGAGAACGACAGGCCCATGAACAACCCGACGAACACGTGCGGCATCGCCGCCGGGATCGCGACCTTGAAGATCAGGAACCGGTTGTTGGCGCCGAGCACGCGGGCGACGTCGTAGTAGCCGCTGTTGACCGAGGTGACGCCCGACCATGTCAGCACCGCCACCGGCATCCCGGCGGCCAGCGCGATCAGGAACACGCTGGCGCTGAAGCTGGTCGGGAACACGAACACCGCCACCGGCAGCCACGCCGTCGCCGGCACCGGCCCGATGAAGCGCAGCAGCGGATGGCCCCAGTAATGCGCCAGCCGCGACCAGCCGATGGCGACGCCGGCGACAAATCCCAGCACGGCGCCGGTCGCGACACCGACGATCAGCAGGCGCAGCGAGTAGTAGACGCACAGCAGAATCCGCGGCCAGTCGTCGACGAACGCGGCCAGCACTTTCTGCGGCGCGGTGAAGAACGGCCGCGGCAGCAGGCCGAGCTTGGCCGTCGCCGCCTGCCAGATGACGAAGACAAGGCCAATCGCGACCAGCCATGCCCCGGCGTAGCGCAGCTTGCGGCCGAACCGGCCGAGTCGCGGACCGGCGAACGCGGCGACCAGCAGCACCATGCCAAGGCCAGCCTGGAGCCATGTCAGCAGCGGCGTGTAGTCGAGATCGTAGACGTCCGGCCAACCGGCGGTGACGATGGCGGCGGCGAACCATGTCGCCGCCGCCAGCAGGCCGACCCACCAGACCGCCGGGATGGCGCGTACCTGCGGTACCGCAAGGCGGGGCGCGCCGTCGGCCGCGATCTCACTCATCGGCGATCCTTCAGGCGAAGACGTTGAAGGTGAACTTCTTCGCCAGCGCCTTGCTGTCGGCGCCGGCGCGGAACACGCCGATCAGCTTCAGGTCTTCGATTTCCTCGGCGATCTCGTGCTCCAGCGCCGGGCCGGCCGGATGATGGTGGTAGGCCAACTGGCCGAGCAATTCGGCCAGCGTCTCCTGGGAGACCGGCGGGTTGTAGGTGTCCTTGTAGAACTTGGCGACGGCTTCGGGGTCTTTAGCCACGATCTCGTGGGTCTCGATGATCGCCTCCACCGTGGCGCGGACGAGGTTCTTGTCCCGCTTCACGAAGTCCGTGCTGGCGCCGATCGTGCAGCAACTCAGGTTCTCATACGTGCCGGTCTGGTTGTTGGCGATCTCGATCAGATGCTCGTCCTTGATCCAGCCGAAGGTCTGCGGATCCAGATGGCCCAGCGCGTCGGCTTCGCCTTTCTGCACCGCGACCGCCAGCAGGTTGTCGGGGAACACCTTCCAGGTGACATCGGTGTTGGGATCGATGCCCAGTTTGGCCAGGGTGACGGCGAAAATCTGCTGGGCGGAGCCGTTCGACTGCGCGACCGCGATGGTCTTGCCCTTGAGGTCCAGTGCCTGCTTGATGCCGCTCGTGCGCGTGGTCAGCAGCCGCGTGCAGCCGGCATGCGTGCCGGAGATCAGGCGCACGTCGAGCCCTTCGTCGAGCGGTTTCAGCCAGCCCAACAAAAAGCCGGCACCGACATCGATCTTGCCGGAGGCGATGTACTTCGTCAGGGCATCGTCGCCATTGGCGAGGAAATCCACCAGTTCGATGTCGATGCCGTGATTGGCGAAGACGCCGGTTTTTGCCGCGTAGGCCAGCGGCGCGTGGCAGGCCGCGGGTTGCGCCCAGCCCAGCCGGACTTTCTGCAGATCGGCCGAGCGGACGATCGCCGGCTTGGCCAGCACGCCAAGCGTGCCGGCGAGGCCGACAGCACCGGCGGTGCCCAGCACCGTTCTGCGCAATACCAACGCTTTCCTGGAAATCTCGTTGCTCATGTTCATGTTCCCCTGACCGACGATTATCCGAGCCTGCTATTCCGCGGCGACCGCAATGGGCGCCGCCTGCGGCGGCTCTGCTGCGGGCGCGTCCAGCACCCCGAGATAGGTCTTGCCGATGACCTCGTGCGACGCGTCGCTGCTCAGAGGGTGGAAGCTGCCGGCGCGCACGTCGCGGTACAGCCGCTCCAGCTCGTTGCTGCGGAACAGCGAGCTGGCGCCGGCGACCTTGGTCGCCAGATCGACCACCTCGCGCGCGGTGTCAGCGGCGAACACCTTTGCGGCGAGGATTTTTGCCGGCCACTGCGCACCGTGGTCCACGCCGTTCCACCAGTCGGCGGCGACCCGCTCGACCAGCGCCTGGATGGCATCGAGCTTGATCGCGGCTTCGGCGATGCTCGACTGCGCCAGCGGATGGTGCGCAAGGGTCTTGCCGCCCAGGGCGACCGAGGTGCGACGCTGCGCGCCGGCGGCCGCGAGGTCGAACGCCCGCTTGGCGATGCCGTAATAGACGATGCTGATGCCGGGAATCGCCCAGCCGAAAATGCCGTCGATGAACGGATCGGCCGGCGGCCCGGCCGGGAGTACGCGCGCCACGTGTTCTCGCGCTGAGACGGCGCCTTCGAGGATCGTGTCGTCGCTGCGGGTGGCGCGCACGCCGAGCGTGTCCCAGGTCTCGACCGTGCGCACGCCGGCGGCGTCGCGCCGGATGAAGGCGTGCACGATCTTCGGGTGTGCGGCGTCGGAGGAATCCAGGCCATGCACGCCGATCCAGTCCCAGACCGGCGAGAGCGAGGTGAACACTTTTCGGCCGGTGAAGCGGTAGCTGCCGTCGGGCTGCGGCGCGGCATCGACGAAGGAATGCGCGAGTGCCACGTCGTTGCCCGGCTCGCCATGCCCGGCCGCAAATATCTTGCCGCGCACCGCCTCTTCGAGGATCCATTGTGCCGAGGTGTCGCCGCGGCGCCACAGGTAGGCGGCAGCCCCGGTCCAATACAGGTGCATGTTGATCGCCAGCGCGGTCGACGGCGCCCGATAGGCGAGTCGCGCGTTTTCCCGCACGTATTCCGGCAGCGTCAACCCGAGGCCGCCAAGCTCCGTCGGCACCGCGAGGCGGAGGTATCCGGCCTCCCGCAAGTCCGCGAGATCCTCGTGGAAGAAGCGGTTATCGCGGTCGTACCCGGC
>Ga0302314_10005799_pt1 | contig 22451 bp, 14 predicted proteins | sample III_Palsa_N2_3_FD_200533 | JGI IMG/M metagenome (GOLD analysis project Ga0302314, IMG submission 200533) | Peat permafrost microbial communities from Stordalen Mire near Abisko, Sweden - III_Palsa_N2_3 | ecosystem: Environmental > Terrestrial > Soil > Palsa > Peat permafrost | place: Sweden...
CACCCGCGATCCAGGCCAGGATGAAGGCGCTCGGGATCACAGACGAGGATGCGCTGCAGAGCTATTTCATCCGCCGCATCGAGGCCTTCCTCGACGCCCATGGCCGCCGGCTGGTGGGCTGGGACGAGATCCTGAAGGGCGGGCTGCCGCCGACCGCGACGGTGATGTCCTGGAACGGCGTCGATGGCGCCATCGCCGCGGCGAAGTCTGGCCACGACGCCATCCTCGCCCCCTCGCCGACCCTCTATTTCGACCATCGCCAGAGCGACCTGGCCGATCAGCCGCCCGGCCGCGTCGACGTGATCGGCCTGCGCGATGTCTATGATTTCGACCCGACGCCGGCGAAACTGACGCCGAAAGAGCGCCGCCACATCCTCGGCCTGCAGGGCAATCTGTGGACGGAGCATGTGCGCACCGAAGATCGCGTCCAAGCCATGGCCTTTCCGCGCGCCGCCGCCGTCGCCGAGGTTGGCTGGTCACCGCACGCGCGCCTGAGCTGGGACGACTTCGCCGCGCGGATGCCGACCGAGTTCGATCGCTACCGCGCGCTGGGTCTGAAGGCGGACACAGCCGCGCTGGAGGTCCGCATCGACCAGCGCTTCTATCCGCAAGACAACCAGGTCGCCGTCGCCCTCTCCACCGAGATCGGCCAGGGCCAGATCCGCTACAGCACCGATGGCGCGGACCCGACGCCGGCCTCGCCGCTCTACACCCAGCCGCTCACCCTGAGCCTGCCGGTCACCCTGAAGGCGGCGGCGTTCCGGGACGGCGTCGCCATCTCGCCGGTCGCCGCGCGGAGCTTCGACGCGCTATCCCTCCGCCGCCGCTCCAGCCAGCAACTGACCCTCTGCAGCGACAAGGTCGGGCTCAATCTCGAGGGTCAGTGGCCGATCGACGGGCCACGCCCGGTCTTCATGATCGACATCATGAACCCCTGCTGGATCGACCCGGGCGTCGATCTGACCGGCGTCCGAAGCCTGCAAGTCAGCGTCGGCCGCGTGCCGTTCAACTTCCAGCTCGGCAAGGACCTGGCCAAGATTCCGCTGCGCCCGCCGGCCACGCCCGAGGGCGAGTTGGAGGTGCGCCTGGACGGCTGCGACGGCGCGCCCATCGCCGTCCTGCCGCTCGCGCCCGCCGCTGGTCGCCCCGGTGAGACCACCCTGAGCGGCGCATTGCCCGCGCTGACCGGCGCGCACGACCTCTGTTTTACATTCACCGCGAAGAGGCTCGATCCCATGTGGGTGATCGACTGGGTCCAACTCGTTCCGGCGGGGGCATGAGCCAAGTGCCGCCGCTGATCCTCAACTGCCCCATGCAAGGCTGGGTCGCGCCCCTGGACGAGACGCCCGACCCGGTCTTCGCCGAGCACATGCTGGGCGACGGCCTGGCCATCGATCCCACCGGCTCGTCCCTGCACGCGCCGTGCGCCGGGGTGGTGCTCAGCATCCATGCCGCCCGCCACGCCGTCAGCCTCCGGGCCGAGAACGGGGCCGAGATCCTGATGCATATCGGCATCGACACGGTGGCGCTGAACGGGGAGGGACTCACCGCCCATGTCCGCGATGGCCAGGCGGTGGCCGCTGGCGAGCTTTTGATCAGCTTCGACATCGACCTTTTGGCTCGCCGCGCCAAGAGCCTGATGACGCCGATCCTCCTGACCAATGGCGAGGCCTTCGCCATCGTCCGGCGTGACCAGGACCGCGAGCTGCAGGTCGGCGATTTCCTCATGGAGATCGAGGCCACCGGTGCAACGATCGCCCAAATCGAAGCCGCCGACGCGACGGCGACGCGCCGCCTGACCGTCCCGCTCGCCCATGGCATCCACGCGCGTCCGGCGGCGGTGATCGCGGCCGAGGCCAAGCGTTACGCCGCCGAGATCGGCGTCGAGGCCAACGGCCGCCGCGCCAACGCCAAGAGCCCGGTCGCGCTCATGGCCCTGGCCATCCGCCAGGGCGACGAGATCGTCCTCAGCGCGTCCGGCGCGGACGCCGAGCCGGCCGTCGCCGCCGTCGCCGCCCTGATCGCAAGCGGCCTCGGCGAGGGCGAGGTGCTTGCCGCACCCGCGCCGCAACCGGCTCCCGTTGCCCAGCCGCCCGCCGACGGCTTGCCGCTGCGGCTGAAGGGCGTGGTCGCCGCCCCGGGCCTGGCCATCGGTATCGCCGTCCAACTGGTCGCGCCGACCGTCGCGGTGAACGAAACCAGCCTCGGCGTCGCCCACGAGGCGCCCGCCCTCGAAGCGGCCATCGAGGCCGTGCGCGCCCATCTGCAGGCCCGCGCCGCCGGCGGCTCGCGCGAGCGCCGCGCCATTTTGGGCGCGCACCTGGCCTTCCTCGACGATCCGGAACTGATCGCCGCCGCCCGCGCCGCCATCGACCAGGGCAAAAGCGCCGGCGTCGCCTGGCGGGGCGCGATCGGCGGCTATATCGACATGCTCCGTGCCTCGCCCGATCCGCGCCTAGCCGCCCGCGCCGACGATCTCTGCGACCTGGAGCGCCAGGTGCTGATGGCCCTGGGCGGCACTGGCCACCAGACCCGCGCCTTGCCCAAGAACGCCATCCTGCTGGCCGACGAGCTGCTGCCGTCCGAACTCCTCTCTCTGGACCAGGCCCACATCGCCGGCCTGTGCATGGCCGGCGGCGGGCCGACCTCGCACGTCGCCATCCTCGCCGCCGCCATGAACGTCCCGGCCCTGGTCGCCGCCGGCCCCGGTGTGCTGGCGATCAAGGACGGCGCGGCGCTGATCCTCGACGCCGACAGCGCCACCTTGCAGATCTCGCCCGATCCGACGGCGCTCGAAACCGCCGCGGCCGCCATCGCCGCCCGGCGCGGGCGTCAGACCCTCGCCCAGGCCGCCGCCTTCGAGGCATGCCGCACCGCCGACGGCGCCCGCATCGAGGTCTTCGCCAATGTCGGCTCGCTCAGCGACGCCAAGGCCGCGGCGGCCGGCGGCGCCGAGGGGTGCGGCCTCCTGCGCACCGAATTCCTCTTCCTGGATCGCCCGACCCCGCCCAGCGAGGACGAACAGGCGGCCGAGTATCAGGCCATCGCCACGGCGCTGAACGGCCTGCCGCTGACCGTGCGCACCCTGGACGTCGGCGGCGACAAGGCCGTCGACTACCTGCCGATTCCGGCTGAGGAGAACCCGGCGCTCGGCCTGCGCGGCGTCCGCGTTAGCCTGTGGCGGCCCGATCTCTTGCGCCAGCAGGTCCGCGCCATCCTGCGCGTTACGCCGCACGGCCAGTGCCGGATCATGGCCCCGATGGTCGCCAGCCTGGCCGAACTCGAGGCCGTGCGCGCCATGGTCGACGAGGTGAGGGCCGAGCTCGGCTACAATGAGCCGGTCGCGGTCGGGGTGATGATCGAGACCCCGGCGGCGGCGGTGACCGCCGACATCATCGGCGCCCGCGCCGACTTCCTTTCTATCGGCACCAACGACCTGACCCAGTACACATTGGCGATGGACCGCGGCAATCCGAGCCTCGCCGCCCAGGTCGACGGCCTGCACCCGGCGGTGCTGCGCCTGATCGCCCTGGCGGCCGCCGGCGCGGCCCGGCATCATCGACCGCTCTGCGTCTGTGGCGGCCTGGCGTCCGACCTCGCTGCCATCCCCATCCTGATCGGCCTCGGGGTCAACGAACTCTCCGCCATGCCGGGCGTGGTCGCCGAGTTGAAGGGTCTGATCCGCACCCTGACCCTGCCGACCTGCTGCGACCTGGCCCGCCAGGCGCTCGACCGCACCTCCGCCGCCGAGGTGCGCGCGCTCGCCGCAGCCTTCCAGGCCTCACCAACGGGAGCCAGCCAATGACCTCGCCGCCGTTCCGGTTGTCGCTGTCGGCCCTGCAGCCGCTCGGCCGCGCCCTGATGCTGCCCATCGCTGTCCTGCCGGTGGCGGGGCTGATGCTTAGGCTCGGCCAACCGGACCTGCTCAATATCCCGTTCGTAGCCGCGGCCGGCGACGCCATCTTCCACAATCTCGGCCTGCTGTTCGCCATCGGCGTCGCGGTCGGCTTCGCGCGCGACGGCAACGGCGCGGCGGGCCTGGCGGGCGTTGTCTGTTTCCTGGTGGCCACCAACGGCGCCCAGGCCTTGATCAGCGTCCCCGCCGATGTGCTTGCGGGCCTCGCGGACAAGTCCCGCGACCTGGCGACGGCGGCCTTCAAGGCCGCGGCGCTGTTCAAGCTCGGCGTGCCGCTGGGCATCCTGTCCGGTCTGATCGCCGGGGATTTCTACAATCGGTTCGGCAATCTGAAACTGCCCGACTACCTGGCCTTTTTCGGCGGCCGCCGTTTCGTGCCCATCGTCAGCGGCGCGGCGGGGCTCGTGCTGGCGCTGATCTTCGGGCTCGGTTGGACGACGCTCGATCGCGGCATCGACGGATTGAGCCACGCCATCGTCGGCGCCGGGCCGTTCGGCCTCTTCGCCTATGGCCTGCTGAACCGGCTTTTGATCGTCACCGGCCTGCACCACATCCTCAACAACGTGGTCTGGTTCATCGTCGGCGACTATCACGGCGCCACCGGCGACCTGAACCGCTTCTTCGCCGGCGATCCCACGGCCGGCGCCTTCATGGCCGGCTATTTCCCGGTGATGATGTTCGGCCTGCCCGCCGCGTGCCTGGCCATGTTCAGCACAGCCCGGCCGGAGCGGAAGGCGGCCGTCGGCGGCATGCTGTTGTCGCTGGCCCTGACCAGCTTTCTGACCGGGGTGACCGAGCCGATCGAGTTCACCTTCATGTTCCTGGCGCCCTGGCTCTACGCCTTGCACGCGGTGCTGACCGGGGCGGCGATGGTGATCATGGACGCCCTGCACGTGAAGCTGGGCTTCGGCTTCTCGGCCGGCCTGTTCGACTATGTGCTGAACTTCAACAAGGCGACGCGGCCCCTGCTGCTGATCCCGGTGGGCCTTGTCTATTTCGGCCTCTATTACGGCCTCTTCCGCTTTTTCATCCTGCGCTTCGACCTGAAGACGCCGGGCCGTGAACCGGACGAGGAGGTCGCCGCCGCGCCCGCGATCGGCGACGGCGGCCGGGCGGGGGCCTTTGTCGCGGCCCTCGGCGGCGCGGCCAATCTGGTCTCGGTCGACGCCTGCACCACACGCCTCAGGCTCGTCGTCGCCGACCAGGCCAGGGTCAACGAGCCGGCGCTCAAGGCCCTCGGCGCCCGCGGCCTTGTCCGCCCTTCGCCGCGCGACCTGCAGGTCGTCCTCGGTCCCATCGCCGACCAGGTCGCCCGCGAAATGAAGGCTGGCCTGACCGGTCTCGCCCAGACCGCCCCGATGCCGCCCGTCGCGCCTCCGCCCGTCATAGCCGGCCCACACGCCGACGCCTCAGCGATTCTGGATGCGCTCGGCGGCCAGGCCAATGTCCGCGAGGTCGCCACCGCCTCCAGCCGCCTGCGCATCGCCGTAACCGACCCCCTTAAGGTCGATGACGCGGCGCTCCGCAAGCTCGGCGCCCGGGGCGTGGTCAAACCGACGGCGTCGAGCGTGCAGGTCGTGGTCGGGCCGACGGCCGAAGCCCTGGCCGAAGATCTCAAGAGTCTCTTGCCGGCTTAACGACAGGCTTTGGCTCAACCATGGCGCTAGACAACCTGGGGTTTTGAAGTTAGCTTTTTGTTAACCTCTGGGGCGGGGTCGACGAAACGCCGCGATGTGTCGCGCGTCGTCAGTGATCCGAACAGTTGAGACCGGGAGGTGGGCGTGAACCTGTTTCCGCGAGTTTGCCGGCTGTCGCTGAGCCTGGCCGCGACCGTCTTGTTTCTGACCATGGCGGCCAACGGTTTCGCCAGAGCCGATACGCCACCGGCCTCGGGCGCGCCCCCGGCCGCGAGCGCGCCGGCGCCCGCCGGCGGTTTCGATGCGACGATCGACAGCATCAAAGAGAACGGCAACCTGATCTATTTCAACTTGAACGGACAGCCGTCGCGGGCGTTCGCCGTTCCGGACGCGGCTTCACGGGCCACGCTCAAGTTCGCCGAGGCGGGCGACATCGCGAAGATCGTCATCGACAACGCCTCGGCGCCGACCGCGATAAAGGCGATCACCGAGGTCGACAGGCCCGTCCCGTTCGGGCCCAGATTCGTCACCTTCGCGATCGCGTTCGTGGTCTTGTTTTTGATCGCCTGTCTGGTCACCTGGGGCAAGCCCATGAGCCTGCTGGTCGGCGCGGACAATCGCTACAGCAACTCCCAGGTCCAGCTGGCGCTTTGGTTCGGCGCGGTGGCGGCCGTCTATTCCGCCGCCCTCTGGCTCCGGCTCGACTGGCTCGGCGGCAACTTCATTGGCGGGGTTGGATTGACCACGAACCTGGTGGCGCTGACCGGCCTCAGCGCCTTCTCGTTCGGCGGCGCCAAGGTCATCACCGCCCAGAAGGTCGCGGCCGCCGCCTTGCCGCCCGCGAATGGCGCGCCCGCACCAGCCAAAAAGACCAGGGGGACGCCCAACCTGCTTCGAGACCTCTTCCAGAACGACGACCAGCAGGCGGACCTCGGGGATGTGCAGATGATCATGATCACGATCGCCGCGGTCGTGATCTTCGTGGCCAGCGCCTTCCACTTCCTCGGCAGTCTGCAACTGGCCACGCCGGTGACCTTGCCGGACGTGGACACCACCCTGCTCGCCGGCTTCGGGCTGGGGCAGGGCGCCTACCTGCTCAAGAAGGCCGCGCTGCCGCTCGGTCAGGGCTAACGGACACTGACCTTGGAGAAGCGGCCATGACCTATGTGATCGTATGCGGACCGGTCCCCGCGCTTCCCGCGAATGTAGCGGGCTATGAATTGAACAACAATCTCGCGAATCTGCGCGCGATTCCGTGTGTAGAAAAAGCAACGGTGGTGAATGTTACAGTTGTCGCCCGCGTAGCGGCGATAAATAAGCCCTATTGTGACGGATCGGGTGCTTGTAACGGCGCAATATACCAAACGCAGTAACTTGAGATCGACAACAGGGAAGCAGTCGTCATGCTCAGGAAATTCGGCGTCTTGGCGTTGCTGGCGCTGGCGGCCTGCCAGACCGCCCCGGAACGCCGATGGGAGGAAGCGCGGTTCTATCCTCTGAAGTCCCACCCGACGGATGCGGAGCTGACGGCGGCACCCTACCAGCCGGGTGTGACGGTCACCTCCTACGCCACGCCGCCCGACGTCGTGGCGGCGACAGCGCCGGCCAGCGGCAAGGGCGCCTCGATCAAAGACCTCAGCGACCACGGACAGGGCGACCTGGTCAAAAGTCTAGCGACCTTGATTGCCGCGGACGCCGCCGACTGCGCCGCGGATGAAAAGACGCCCTGCAAGTATCAGACGCTGCTTAAGGCCTTGGGCGTCTCGTCAGCGGCCGGCGCCGGCGGCGACTCGGGACCGCCAGCGATCGCCTATGTCGACGCGACCGCGCTCAAGCGGGTCGTCGTCGTCAATGTCTTGAACGCTGCTGACTGGCGGCCGGGCGACCGACTCGCGCAGTACACTGTGGATGCGACGCCAGTCGCCACGCAGGATGGGAAAATCCAATTCACCAACTTCACCATCGCCCAGACGCAAAGCACCAACGACAAGCTCGGCTCGGTGGTCCAGACGACCCAGTTCAGCCTTACGGGAAACGTCAGTCCGACGCTTGGCGTTTCCGCGGCCGCCGCGGGGACGGCCCAGGTCGCAGCCGCCTATTCGAACAACAAGGCGGTCTCGTCGGACATCACCCAGGCCTTCATCCCCTTGAACGTCAATCTCCAGGGCGGCGACCTCTTCGTTCAGCGGCGCGGCGATGCGATCACCGACATCAGCGGCAACACCCTGATCGCCCTGACGGTGGTCCTCCCCAAGGACAGCGAAGAGACGGCTCTGGTCGTCACCAAGGAAACGCTGTTCAAGGCCGGCGCGGTCCTCCCGGCGGAGAAGGCCAGCCTCGCGGTCAACTTCACCGATTTCGCCTCCGATAAAACGGATGTGATGGCGACAGTCGCACTCGACTATCAGCTGCGGCACATCCTGTCGGGCGGATCGACCTACACCGAGGGCGACGATTCCGTCTCCTTTGTCAGGGCGAACATCCAGTCCCCTCAGGTCCTGATTCCTCAAGCTGAAATCATTGGCGAGAAGTGGATCGTTCTGGCGACGCAGACCACTGGCGGCCGTCAAACCTGCGAATTGAAGGTGACGCCGAAACTATTGTTTTCCCCGGGCGACGCCTTCCACCTCTATTTCTCTAATGCGCTGGACGCGGGATATTTTGTGGGCTGGCTCAACGCCGCCAAGGGGACCGAGATCAATGCCGGTCAGTTGATCCTCAAGATCAACGGGCAACCGGTAAATTGGAAGACCTCGCCTCAGACGTTCCGCGTCGCGAACCGGGCCATATGGAGGGACGCCGTCGGGGGCTGCGACCAACCGAACTGACGTCTGGGGGCTGCGCCCGGCTTGACGGAACGCCGCTTGCCGTTGCTCATCAGCCCGCCATGACCTCTCGTCTTTCAGCCCCGCGGCGCCAAGCCCTGTTCGCCCAGCTCGCCGAGCTTTTCGGCGATCGTATCTCGGCCGCGGACCTCACCCTGCAGCATCACGCCCAGGACGAGGGCTATCACCGCGCCGGCGCGCCGGACTTCGTCGCCTGGCCGGCCAGCACCGAGGAGGTGTCGAAGGCCGTGGCCCTCTGCGCCGCCGCCCGTTGTCCGGTCGTACCCTGGGGCGCCGGCACATCGCTGGAGGGCAACGGCCTGGCGAGCCATGGCGGGCTTTGCCTGGATCTGTCGCGCATGACTGAGGTGATCGGCGTCGAGGCGCAGGACCTCAGCGCCACGGTGCAGGCCGGCGTGCGCCGCGAACAGCTCAATGCCGAGCTGAAGGGGACCGGGCTCTACTTCCCGATCGATCCCGGGGCCGACGCCACCCTGGGCGGCATGGCCGCGACCCGCGCCTCGGGCACCAATGCGGTCAAGTACGGCACCATGCGGGGCAATGTGCTGTCCTGCACCGTGGTCATGGCCGATGGGAGCGTGGTGCATACCGCCCAGCGCGCGCCGAAAAGCTCGGCCGGTTACGACCTGACCGGGCTGATGGTCGGCTCGGAAGGCACATTGGGGGTGATCACCGAACTGACCGTGCGGCTCTATCCGCTGCCGGAGGCGGTGGTCGCCCTGGTCTGCCCGTTCGCGAGCATCGACGGCGCGGTCCAGGCGGTGATCGCCGCCATCCAGCTCGGCCTCGGCGCGGCGCGGATCGAATTCCTAGATGCGCCGATGATGGCGGCGCTGAACCTCTATGCGAAGACCGCCCATCCCGAACAGCCGACCCTGTTCGTCGAGTTCCACGGATCGCCCGACGCGGTCCCGGTTCAGGCGGCGCGGTTCGAAGACTTCATCGGCGAGTTCGGCGGCCGGGTCGCGGAGAAGGCGGCGTTGCCAGAAGACCGCTCGGCGCTGTGGAAGGCGCGGCACAACGCCCTCTACGCGGCGCGGGCGCTGAGACCCGGGGCGCGGGCGGTGATCACCGATGTCTGCGTGCCGATCTCGCGCCTGGCCGACTGCCTCTTGCAGACCCGCGCCGATCTCGACGCCTCGTCCCTGACCGCGACCATTGTCGGCCACGTCGGCGACGGCAATTTCCACTGCCTGATCCTGGTCGATCCCGACGACCACGCCCAGGTCGCCGAGGCCGAGGCCCTGCATCAGGCCATGGCGCGCCGCGCCATCGGCATGAACGGCACCTGCACCGGCGAGCATGGGGTGGGCTTAGGAAAACGCGAACTGCTCGTCGAGGAACTGGGCTCGGCCGTGCCTGTCATGGCCGCCATCAAGGCGGCGCTCGATCCGCTGGGCATCCTCAACCCCGGCAAGATCCTGATCGCGCCGGGGGCGTAGCGGTTGAATCGCACATGGCGCGGGCTAGAGTGGCGACCGGATCGGGGGACGTCATGATCAGGATACTGGCGCTTGCACTGGTGCTGAGTTTTGGCGGCACGGCCTTCGCCGCGCCGACGATAAACGATCCCACCGCCCTGATCAGAAAGCTCTACACCCCGTCCAAGTCGTCCGGCGACCCGCTTTGGTGGAGCTATTTGACCGGGCGCGCCCAGACGACATTCCAGCAGGTGTTGCGGGCGGAGAAGAAGAGCGGCGATGAGCTGATCGACTCAGACTTTCTTTGTCAGTGCCAGGACGACGACGGGCTCCATATCCTGTCGATCACCCTGTCGCACCAGACCCCTACGTCAGTGAGCGCGCTCGTCCGTTTTGAGTTCTCGGACAAGACAAAGGAGGCGCTCACCCTTGACCTGGTCAAGGTGGGGCCGGGTTGGCGCATCGCCGAGATGACCGACTCAGACCACCACACCTTCACCGCCCAGAACGTGCAGGCGCTGAAAGACGCCGGACACTAAGGGCCGCAAGACCGGTTTCGACGACCAACTCGCCTCGTTTTCCCCTAGGCCGTCGCCTTGGCCTGGGCGTCCAGGGCTTCGAAGTCCTGGTCCGACAGCTCGATGCCGGCGGCGCGGACATTGTCCTCCAGGTGGTCGACCTTGGAGGTGCCGGGGATGGGCAGCATGACCGGGCTGCGCTTCAGGACCCAGGCCAGGGCGATCTGGCTGGGCGTCGCATTGGCCTTGTGGGTGATGGCGTCCAGCGTCGTGCCTGGCTTGGCCAGGTCGCCGGCTGCCAGCGGGTACCAGGGGATAAAGCCGATGGCGTTGGCTTCGCAATAGGTCACCACCGCCTCGCTGCCCCGGTCGACCAGGTTGTAGCGGTTCTGGACCGTGGCGACCGGGAAGACCTTTCGCGCCGCCTCGATCTCCTCGACGCTGACTTCGCTCAGGCCGGCGTGCTTGATCAGGCCTTCCTTCAGCATGGCGGCGATGACGCCGAACTGCTCGTCACGCGGCACCTTCGGGTCGATCCGGTGCAGCTGCCAAAGCCCGATCTGTTCGACCTTCAGCCGGCGAAGGCTCATCAGCACGCATTGGCGCAGATATTCCGGACGACCGAGGGGCGCCCAGATGTTGGGGCCATGCCGGGCCAGGCCGCCCTTGGTGGCGATCAGCAGGCCATCGTAAGGCGCCAGCGCTTCGGCGATCAGGTCCTCGCTGACGAAGGGGCCGTATGAGTCGGCGGTGTCGATGAAGTCGACGCCCAGCTCAGGCAGTCGCTTTAGGACGCGGATCGCCTCATCGCGGTCCTCCGGGTCGCCCCAGATGCCGGCGCCGGTGACGCGCATGGCGCCGAAGCCCAGCCGGTGCACGGGCGTGTCGCCAGCGATGCGGAACGTGCCGGACGCGGCGGCGGACGGGGTGGTGCTCATGACGGTATCCTTACTCTTCCCAGGCGAAGGCGGTTCCCGAGAGATGGGCGCGCGACCGGCGATTGCCAGCGGCGCCGGGCGGCTTGTGTAAGTCCTCTTTCAAAACCATCTATCGGCTATGGCTTACGATGTTGCGGAGTGGCCCGAAGAGCCGCTCGATCCCTATTCCGCCCGGGTCGCTCAGGCGTTCGAGACCGTCGGGCCGGCGGTGGTGCATATTTCGGCGAAGCAGGCGAACGGGCGCGGCGGGACCGGCTCCGGCGTGATCTTCGCGCCCGACGGCTATCTGATCACCAACAGCCACGTGGTGGCCAAGGCGACCAAGCTTTCGGCCAGCCTGACCGACGGGCGCCAGTTCGAGGCGCGGCTGATCGGCGATGATCCGGCCACCGACCTGGCCGTGCTGCGGCTGGAGGCGAGCGAAGGTCTGCCGCATGCCGAGTTCGGGCGGTCATCGCGGCTGCGCGTGGGCCAGCTCGTCGTGGCGATCGGCAATCCGCTCGGCTTCCAGGCCACGGTCACCGCCGGCATCGTCAGCGCTCTCGGACGCACCCTGCGCTCGCCGAGCGGGCGGCTGATCGAGAGCGTCATCCAGACCGACGCGCCGCTCAATCCGGGCAATTCCGGCGGCGCCCTGGTCGATGGCCAGGGTCGGGTGATCGGCATCAACACGGCCATGATCGGTCAGGCGCAAGGCCTGTGCTTCGCCATCGGCGTCGACACCGTGGTCGACGTCACTGCCCGGCTGATGCGCGACGGCCGCGTGCGCCGCGCCCGGCTGGGCATAGCCGGCCAGACCACCATGCTGGACGCGCGCCTGGCCCGCCGGCTGCACCGCGACGGAGGCTCCGCCGTGATGGTCTCCGAGGCGCTGGCCGATAGTCCGGCCGCCCGCGCCGGGGTGGAGAAGGGCGACGTCATCCTGGAGTTCGCCGGCGCTAAGGTCTTTACCGTCGACGACCTGCACCGGCTACTGACCGCCGAGATCGCCGGCAGCGAACTCGAGCTCGTGGTCATCCGCCGCGCCAAGATCGAGACCCTGAAGGTCAGCCCCGACCTGGACGACTAGAAGCTGACGTCGAGCGCCAGCTTGACGGCATTGTCGCGCACCTTGTCACCGCCAAGGCCGTCATAGTTGATGGAAAGCCGCGCCCGCTCAGTGAACCTGGCGCCCAGGCTGACATCGCCCACCACCACGTCGCGCCCGATCGGCGGCCCGTAGACGCTGAAGGCCTGGCCGCCGGCCTCGAACGCCATCCGCGCGCTCGGCGTATCGACGCCCGAGGCGCCGCGCCAGGCCACCGAGCCGCGCAGGTCGAGGACGGCCGCACCAGCCTTGTGCTCCACATCGCCGCGCAGGCCGATGCTGGCGAAGGTCGCGTCGACCTGGCCGCCGTTGCTCTTCAACGCGGCCGGCCCGCCGGTCTCGCGGAAGGCGTCGTCGTGCAGCGAAACGTAGGCCACGCCCGCGAACGGCTCCAGGTGGGCGGCCGGACCGCCGAAGCGCCAGGCCAGTTCGCCGAACACCTGGCCGGTCTCGGCATGGGCGCTGGCCTTGTCGGTCTCGGAATAGAGGTCGAAGCCGACGCCGCGCTGGGTGGTCATGTCGTGCCAGGTATAGGCCGCGCCGGCGCGCAGCTTCAGCGGCCCGCCGCCGAGGCCGCCATAGACGCCGACATGATAGTCGTCGCTGCCGGCCGACGAAGACCGCGCATCGAGGCTGAGCTGGGTGCGGGTATAGCCGCCCAGCACGCCGACCCGCCAATCGCGTCCGGCGGCGGTGTCGGCGCCGAGCAGGAAGCCACTCAGAGTGCGGCTGAGGCTGGCGGCGTTGCCGTCGCCGCCGAACTGGCCGTCGGCGGTGAAGACCTGGCCCCAGACGACATGGCCGTCGCCGGGCGCGTCCAGCCGGCCGAGCGCCGCGTCGCGCACGAAGCGGCTGTCATCCAGCCAGGCGTCCTGCACCGAGGCGTGGATCTCGCCGGAGACGGCGTCGAACGCCCGCCGCGCGCTGGCCGCGTCGGTCGAGTCGGCGATGGCGGCATAGACCGGCCCGCCGCCCAGGCTGTCGGCGCCATTGGCCGCCGCGCACTGGTTGCGGGTCGCGGCGAGCGAACAGAAGCTCGCCCCGTTACGCGTCACGTCCAGATAGACGTCGTGGGCGTCGTAGCCCAGCGAGAGCTGCAGGAAGGGCTGACTCAGATTGCCGCCCGTCAGGTCCGTGAAGGCGCCCGAGCCGCCGCCGTCGGCGGTGACGATGGTGTAGCGGGTCCCCAGCAGGTAGACGCCGGGCGCCGCGATGGCGTTGACCGTCCCGCCGAGGATGTCGGCCACCCCGGTGGCGTGGGTGAGGTCGCTTTGGCCGGCGGCGTTCAGCTCGACGTCGTAGATCGAGCCGGCGGCGAAGCCGAGCTTGCCGTTGGCCGTGATCGTGCCGATGGAATCGCCGGGCGCCAGCGTCCCGCCGGACTGCACGACGATGGAGCCGACCGCGCCATGGCCTTTCAGCAATGCGCCGGACTGCACCACCACGTCGCCCGGCATGGAGCCGTCGACGCGCAGGGTCCCAGCCGCCAGCGTCACCAGGCCTGAGTTTGAACTCACGCCGGTCAGCTCCAGCTCGCCGGCCCCGCTCTTTGTCCAGTCGCCCGGACCGGACAGCACGCCGGTGAGGTCGAGAGTCACGCCGGCCGCGGTGTCTATGCCGCCGAGGCCAGTGAAGTCGAGGGAGCGGGCGCTGGTGAAGCTGGACGTGACGGCCAGGCCGCCGCCGTTGAAGGTGACCCCGCCGCTGGCCGCGCCCAGATTGTCGTCGGCGCTGACCTGCAGCGTCCCGCCCATGACGGTCACGCCACCGGTGAAGCTGTTGGCGCCGCCCAGGATCAGGGTTCCGAGGTCGGTCTTGATCAGGCCGTTCGCGCCCGTCAGCACCGCGTTGATCGTCGCGACGTCGCTGGCGCCTCCCGCCGTGCCATCACCGACGCGGACGACCGGGTCGGCGCCGTTCAGCGCCAGCGGGCCGCCGGCCACCACATAGCCATTGGCGGCGAACTGGATGCCGGTCGCGCCTATGGAGCCGGCGCTGTCGTCGATGGTGACCAGGCCGGGCGTTCCCTCGAAAATCGCCAGGCCGCCGGGCCACGCCCCGCTGACCTGGCCATTGGCGTCGGTCCAGTTGGTCGGGCCGAGCCTCCAGTTCCCGGCGCCGCCGACCACCGCCCCGGTGGGCGAGGTGGTGGTCCCGTTCCAAAACTGGATCGGCTGGGGCGGGCCGAGATTCGCATAGACCAGGTTCACCTCATCGGCGACCGATGTCTGGATGGTCAGGTCGTTGGCCGGGACCCCCGCAGGCGTGGTCCCGATGCTCATGCCGTTGTCGGTCAGCGTCCCGGTATAGTCGATCAGCCGGTAGACGCCCGGTCCGAACCCACCCCCGTCCGCGACGTTCAGGTCGCCGGCCAGGGTGAGGTCGCCATTGACCTGGAACAGCGGCGTGCTGCTCGGCAAGCCGGCCAGGCTCACATTCATGTCGGCGGCCGAGGTCATCTGCAGCCCACTGAGCGTCAAGGTCTGGCCGGAGCCACCCTGCACTATGCCGTTGTCGCGCACCTGCACGATCCCGCCGATGACGCCGGCGCCGCCGAGGGTGGCGCCGCCCTGCACGGTCACCGCCGCATCGCCCAGCGAGCCGTTGACCGTCAGCAAGCCGGCGTCGACCGAGAGCGCGCCGCTGTAGCCGCCGGCGCCGGAAAGCACCAGTTCGCCCGACCCCTCCTTGCCCAGCGACGCCGAGCCGCTGAGATTGCCCGTGATGTCGAGCGCGCCCGGCTGGCCGACGCCGATCTGGCTGGCGGCGGTGACGGCGAAGCTGCGCGTGGTGTCGAAACCATCGTCCGCGAAGAACTCGCCGCCGTTCAGGGTCACGTTGCCGCCAGCGGCGCCGAGGCCGGCGTCGGTCTGCACCGCCAAGGTCCCGGCGTCGATGGTCGTGCCGCCGCTATAGGTGTTGGTCCCGAACAGGTCGAGCAGGCCAAGGTCGGTCTTGATCAGGCCGTTGGTCCCGACCACCGGGGCGTAGACGGCCGCGACATAGTTGGCCCCGCCGGCCGTGCCGTCGCCGACGCGGATGGTCGGGGTCGGGCCGGACAGGGTGAGGTTCCCACCCTCGACCTGATAGCCGGTGACGGCGAACTGCACGGTGGTGGCGTCAATGGCGCCGCCGGTGTCGTTGATCGTGACGTTGCCGGGCGTTCCCTCGAAAATGGCCAGGCCCGGGGTCCAGAGGCCGCTATTGGCGCCGGCGGCGTCGGTCCAGTTGTCGGTCGTCAGCACCCAGGTCCCGGTCCCGCCGACCACGGTATTGGTGGGCGAGGTGGTCGCGCCGTTCCAGAAGGAGAGGGCGCCCGGGCTCGCGCCGGTGATCAGGTTGACCTGGTCGGCGACCGAGGTCTGGATCGAGAAGTTGCTGGCCGAAAACCCGTTCGGGACCGTGCCGATGGTCATGCCATTCGAGCCGAGCGTGCCGGTATAGTTGAAGATCCGATAGGTCCCGGCCCCGAAGCCGCCGGCGTCGGTCACGTTCAGCGTGCCGCCCAGAACCAGCTCGCCATTGACCTGGAAGAGCGCGTTGGCCGAGGGCGCGCCCAGGCTGATGTCTGTGCTTGAGCCGTTCTCCAGGAAGAGGCTGGCGTTGACGGTCAGAACCTGGCCGGCGACGCCGATCAGGGTCCCCTTGTTGTCGATCGCGGTATTGCCGCCGATGGTCCCCGTACCCCCCAGGGCGCCGCCATCGACATTGACCGCCGCCGTGCCCGACAGGCCGTCGATCAGCAGCGTCCCGCCGGGGATGTTGTATTCGCCGGTGAGGCTTTCGTTGGCGGTCAGGATCGTCGTACCGCCATAGACCGCAACCTGGCCCGGTCCGGTGATCGGCACGCTGAAGCTATAGTTCGTAGAGGTGTGATTAAAGACGAGCTGCGAGCCCGCGGTCGCCACGTCGATGACGCCAGCTTGGATGGTCCCAGCAGCGACTGGGGAGCCAAGGCCGATGCCGCCGATATCGAGAACGCCTTCCGACCCCTGAGCGCCGAATATGCCGAGGGTGAGGTTGCCCGTTCCACCGCCGATCACCGCCTCGCCGCCGCTCTGCAGTTGCAGGATGGCCTGGGCGTTGTTGGTTCCGAGCACCGTCGAGCCCGTGGAGTTGAACGACGAGCCGGCGCCCTGGACCGTGATCAGCGCATCCCCAAGGGCCAGCGATGCGGCATTGACCGTGCCGCCCTGGTCGATCTCGATCTCCGAGGTCGAGCCGAAACCCCCGCCATAGGTGAGGGCGCCGGTATTGGTCCAAGTGGAGTTGCCGCCGCTGACCTCGATCTCGCTTGTGCCGCTGCTGCCGACATTGGTGGTGAAGTTGCCGTCCTGCAGCAGGCCGCCGTTAAAGACGTCGATATTGGTGTCGTGGCCGGCGGCCAGGTCGCCCGTCATCACCCATTGCGAGTGGGCGCCCGTGACCTCCAGGGCCGCGGCCACGCTACCGCCCAGCGCGCCGGCGGTGCTGGTGACATTGCCGCCGCCTTCGACGATAAGTTCGGCTTCGCCGGCGAACCCAGCGGTCAGCACGCCCTTGTCGGTCAGGGTCGAGCCGTCGACCGTGACATTGCCGCTCGAGCCGCTCAGGCAGCCGATCACCACATTGGTCACGGTCAGGTTGGCGCCATTGGTCAGCGTCAGTTCGCCGTCGCCGCCCTGGCCGACGATGATGGCGCAGGATCCGTCGTCGACGCTGGTCGCCGCGCCGTCGACGCTCAGCGTGCCCTTGGCGCCGAAATTCTGCCCGAGCACGATCTCGCCGCAGCTGGTCGTATTGACCTGGGCGCCGTTGAATACCTCCAGCTCGCCAGTCCCGGACGCCCCGATAGTCAGGCCGCCATTGATGCTGAACGGCGAGGCGAAGGTGCCGGGGACGGTGTCGGTGGCGCCGTCGATCACGGTCGGCGCCGCGAAGGCGCCGCCAGCGGACAGCATCATGGCTCCGGCCGAGGCGGCCATCAGCAGCGCCAGTCGACGCAAGCGCGCCGCATTCGAAAGTTCGATGGTCACGGATAGCCCCTGTCTCTGTCGCGGCTGGCCTTGAGCGAAAGGCAAGGCGCAGCAATTCGTCGCCTGATGTATTCAAGCGGCGCGCGTTGATTCTGTTGTGTTGAGTCTAGTCGGCGGCGAATCCAGGATTCGCCGCCGCTCTTGCGGTTCTATTGATCAGTCCCACCCTGATCAGTTCCGCGTTAAGTCAGCCTGCCACGCCCAAAGATGCTTTGAAGGCGTCGATGTCGCGGCTCCGCTTATCGCGAAGACCGGGCGTTGCTATCAAGGTGCAGCGGAAGCCTTTCGGGTGCAGGAAGTTGCAAGGCGTTGCTTTTGCGTGGCTAGCGGCGTCGCGCCCGCGCGGGGCGGCTTCACGAAGCCGCGCCTTGGTGACTTACTGGCGGGCAAACGCCCATGGGAGGGAACCAATGACGGACCAAACGTCCGAAACGCCGGCCAAGACCGTCGCCGCGGAGAGCCCGCCGGCGCCGGAAGTGCGCGGCTTGCGGGTGGAGACGATCGCCGAGGGCGCAACCGAGGTCCTGGCGCCGATGCGCGACCGCATGAAGCTGGCCGGCAACCTCTATCTGCCCGAAGGCGAGGGGCCTTTTCCCGCAATCGTCACCCGCACGCCCTACGGCAAGGACACGATGGAGCTGTTCTCCAATCCGCGCGCCGCCCGCAAATACACCAAGGCCGGCTACGCCTATCTGGTCCAGGACACCCGCGGGAAGGGGCGTTCGGAGGGCCACTACGGCGGCTTCGCCGACGACCGCAACGACGGCTATGACACCATCGAGTGGATGGCGCGGCAGGACTGGTGCAACGGCAAGATCGGAGTCACCGGCGCCTCGGCCATGGGGATCACCACCAACATGGCGGCGATCGCCAATCCGCCGCACCTGGTCTGCGCCTTCGTGATCGTGGCCGGTAACGACACCGCCTTCGTCGGCGGCGCCTTCAAGCAGCGCGACATGGGCGACTGGAACCGTGGCCAGGGCGTCGCCGAGGAGCGCATCCGCTCCAGCGCCGCGTCTTACGTCCGCACCGCGCTCTCGGTGACCGGCGACGTGGCGCACAATGCCGGTTTCATCAGCATCCCGATGTACAATTACGGTGGCTGGTACGACCTGTTCAGCGTCGGCAATGTCCGCAACTTCCAGTTCCTGCAGAACCAGGGCAGCCGCGGCGCGCGCGGCAATCAGAAGCTGGAGATGGGCCCGTTCGGCCACGGCGATCTGGCCGGCGATCTCGCCTACCCGAACGGCTCGCAGCTGCTCGGCGGGCAGACCGACGAGATCCGCTGGTTCGACTATTGGCTGAAGGGGATCGACAACGGGATCATGGATGAGCCGCCGGTGCGGGTCTACATGCTGGCCTCGGCGCGCAAGGGCGACCTGTCGCCGAAGAACCGCTGGGTGCGCTTCGCCAACTGGCCGCCGGCGCCGCAGATCGTCGACTACTTCCTGCACGGAGACGGAAGCCTGTCGCGCAAGGCGCCGGCTGAAGCTTCAGCCTCCCGCGCCTACGACTTCGACCCGACAAACCCGGTTCCCACCCACGGCGGCTCCAACCTGACCTTCGAAAAGGGGCCGATGGACCAGCGGCCGATCGGCGAGCGGCCGGATTATCTCCGCTTCCAGACCGAAGTGCTGGACCGCGACGTCGTCATCGCCGGGCCGGTCAGCCTGGACCTCTGGGCCTCCACCGATGGCCCCGACACCGACTTCATGGTCAAGCTCGTCGACGTCTATCCCGACGGCTACGAGGCGATCGTGCTCGATAGCGCGCTGCGCACCCGCTATCGCCACGGCCGCAACCGCGACGAGGTGGCGATGATGACGCCGGGCGCGCCGGAGAAACTGACGCTCGACCTCTGGGACACGGCGATCACCTTCGAGGCGGGCCACCGGATCGCCGTGCACGTCACCAGTTCAAACTCGCCCCGGTTCGACATCAACCCGAACACCGGCGAGTTGCCTGGCCGCGGCGTCGTACCGCGTGTCGCTCGCAACACGATCTATCTCGACGTCGCGCACCCGAGCGCGATCCGCCTGCCGGTCATTTATCTGGAGGCTTAAGGCTTGGCCGGCGAGGCGCGGGTCATCGACCGGCTGAGCGGCATGGTCGGCAAAAGCTCGCCGCCCAGGGCCAGCCCCGCCGGCCCGACATCACGCACCAGGTGGCGCTGGATCGCCTCGGGGATCGAGCCCGGCTCCGCCTCGTGCCGGGTTTCGATCAGGGCCTGAAACCGGCGGTCGTCGGCTTGCGCATCGCCGCTCAGGTCGCCGACCCGCTCGCAGAGGGCGGCCATCAGCGCGAAGGTGTGGGTCAGGTCAAACCCCGGCACGAGGGCGAGGCCATCGAACGCCTCGATCTTGGCCGCGCCCAGGCCGTTGAACACGGCGAACAACATGGTGCCGCCGATGGCGTCCTCGAAGATCATGTAGATCTGGCCGTGCCAGGGGATCAGAACCCCGCCGATACTGGCGCCGTTATTGCCCATCTTCAGGCGCAGCACGCCCTCACCGTCGCGGCGGACCATGACATGGTCGTGGACGAACTCGCCCGGCCCCGACCGCCCGGGCCGCGTCGTGCGGAAGAAGCCCTCGTAAGCGCCGCCGCGCAGCGCCGCGGTCGCCGCCATCTCGTCCCAGCCGGCGATGGGCAGCACCGGCGCCGGCTGCTCCCGCGCGCCGACATCGACGCCGAACAGAGCCGCGAAGCCTTGCGGATCGCGCGCCCAGTCGGCCTCGTTGAACCCGGGCGAGCGGGCGGCGACCAGAGCGGTCAGCCGCGCCAGGTTGGCGGCGGACGGCCGCGCCTCGCCGTTCAGCCAGCGGCTGACCACCGACTTGTTGACCGCCAGGCCCGAGGCCAGCCGCGCGCCGCTCATCGAGGCCAGCTTCAAGAGCAGCGCCAGGTTCTCGGCAAACCGCTCCGGGGTGCTCATCGCTCCTCCAGTGGGGCGCCGCCGCCCGGCCCGCGCGCCAAGGAGCGAACGATCGGCATGGTCAAAAGATAGTCGCCGCCCAGGGCGTGCTGCGCCGGACCGATCTCGCGCAGCAGGTGCTTGCGCAGGTGCTCCGGCGCCTTGGCCGCCGGTGTGCGCGGATCGTTGGCCGCCAGCTCCGCGAACCGCCGCTGGTCGGCTTCGGCGTCCTCGCTCAGGTCGCAGATGCGTTCGCAATACATCGGCATGGCGGTCGGCGTGCGGCCGATATCGACGGTGGGCGCCAGCACCAGGCCGTCGAACACGTCGGCCCTCGCCGAGGCCGGGCCGTTGAAGACGCCGAACAGCATGATGCCGCTGCGCACGTCGGTGGCGATCACATAGAGCTGACTGTGCAGCGGGATGACCCATCCCTCCGCCGTCAACCCGCCGCCGCCGAAGCTCAGCCGCAGAAGGCCGCGCGCGTCGCGCCGCACCAGGGCGTGCTCGTTCAGGAAATCGCCCGTCCCCGAGGGATCGACGCGGGTGGAGCGGAACAGGCCCTCATAGGCCGCGCCGCGCAGGGCCGTGGTGCTGATCGCCTGGCTCAGTATGGCCAGAGGCAGGCCCGCCGGCGCCGCGTCCGCGCCGACCACGTCGGGATCGGCGCCCAGCCGCGTGGCCAGGCCTTTCAGGTCGCGCTCCCAGTCCAGGGTCGAAAACCCTGGGGTCCGCGCCGAAACCAGGGCGGTCAACAGTGACAGGTTGTGCGCCGAGGGCTGCACCGCGCCGCTCAGCCAGCGGCTGACCACCGATTTATCGACGTTAAGATCGCCCGCCAGCCGCGTCCCGCTCAGCGACAGCATCTTCAGGACAAGTCGAAGCTTTTCGGAAAAGGGCGTGGACATGAACCAGCTGAGGCGCAGGACGCCCTGTCTCCTAACCTGCGCCGGGCCGCCGCGCCACCGGTTCCGCTCCGCTGGAGTGGCGCTCGATCCGCACTATCGCGAGATTGTCGTCGCGGTCGGCTAGCTGGCCGGCTGCGGCGCGGCGGCCATTTCGCGGCCCAGCGAGGTGAATTTCGGGCGCATCTTCGGGAACACGGTCCCGAGGATCTGCTCCACCGTCCAGGTGTCCTCGGCCGTCACCGTCTCGACCGGGCGCGGCTGGCTGTAGAGCAGCAGATTTTCCGACTGGGCGCCGAAGATCTGGCCGGACACATCGCTGGCGGCCAGGGCCACGGCCAGCTTGGCCGGCTGGTCGGGGCGCAGGGAGTTGCGCATCGCTTCCATGCGCGCCGCGCCGGCCTCGTCCTTGACCGGAATGGTGGCGATCAGCCGGGTCCAGGCGACCGGGGCGATGATGTTGGAGCGGACGTTTTTGCTGGCGCCTTCCATGGCGATCACCCGCGACAGGCCCATGATGCCCAGCTTGGCGGCCGCATAGTTGGCCTGGCCGATATTGCCGATCAGGCCGGAGGTGGAGGTGAACAGCACATAGGCGCCGTCCTGCTGGTTGCGGAAATGCTCGATGGTGGCGCGGCAGACATTGTAGGAGCCGCGCAGGTGCACATCGACGACCACGTCCCAGTCCTCGTCGGGCATCTTGTGGAACATGCCATCGCGCAGGATGCCGGCCGGATTGATCACGGCGTGCAGGCCGCCGAACACGTCCATGGCCTGTTCGACCATGCCCTTGACCGCCTTCATGTCGGTGACGCTGTCGGAATTGGCGACCGCCTCGCCGCCGGCGGCGCGGATTTCCTCCGCGACGGTCTCGGCCGGCCCTGACGAGCCGACATCACCGCCGCGTTCGCCGCCACCCAGGTCGTTGACCAGAACCTTGGCGCCCTCGCGCGCCGCGATCAGCGCCGTCTCGCGCCCGATGCCGTTGCCGCCACCGGTGACCAGGACAACCTTACCGTCCAGAACGCCCATATGATCGTTTCCTCTATTGGCCGTTCGCGGTCATGCCGCCGGCCCGTTTGAAATTCGCTCGAGTTCGCAATGCGGCGCGGACGCTAGCCAATCGGCGAGCCGGCGCCCAGCCCGAACGAGGGGTCCGGCGAGCTCGTTGATGAGAATAGGCAAGGTGACGTAACGATACCTATTGAACCGCGCCGCCGATCGTTGGACGGTCTGATCAACAAAAGGGAGGAT
>Ga0302314_10005800_pt1 | contig 22449 bp, 20 predicted proteins | sample III_Palsa_N2_3_FD_200533 | JGI IMG/M metagenome (GOLD analysis project Ga0302314, IMG submission 200533) | Peat permafrost microbial communities from Stordalen Mire near Abisko, Sweden - III_Palsa_N2_3 | ecosystem: Environmental > Terrestrial > Soil > Palsa > Peat permafrost | place: Sweden...
CGGCGACACGGCCACCCTCACCGTTACCGTGGACGTCGGCAACGCCAGCGATACGGCGCGCAATCTGGTAGTGGCCTCGACCATTCGTAGCCTGGACGGCGGGGCCATGGCCGCGGTGGGCGGTACGCTGGCGGCGCCCGGACGCCAGACTGTCTCCCTGACCCAGCAGGTGAAGCTGGATAAGCCGAAGCTGTGGTCGATCGAGACCCCGCACCTCTACACCATGGAAACTAACCTAATCGTCGATGGCGTCACGGTCGACCGCTACACCACCACCTTCGGCATACGGACGATCCGTTTCGATCCCGATCAGGGGGTCTTCCTCAACGGCGTCCATGTGAAGATCAAGGGCACCTGCAACCACCAGGACCACGCCGGGGTTGGCGTCGCCATCCCCGATCGGCTGCAGGCCTGGCGGATCGAGCGACTGAAGGCGATGGGCTCCAACGCCTATCGCACCTCGCACAATCCACCGGCGCCGGCGCTGCTGGACGCCTGCGACCGGCTGGGCATGCTGGTGCTGGACGAGACCCGGCGGATGGGCTCCGACGTCGAGGCCCTGGCGGAGCTGGAGGCCATGGTCCGCCGCGACCGCAATCGGCCGTCGGTCTTCCTGTGGTGCATCGGCAATGAGGAGCCGCAGGAGGTGACGGCGGCCGGCGGCCATATCGCCGAGACCATGAAGCGGCTGGTGAACCGGCTGGACGGCACGCGGCTGATCACCGAGGCGATGGATTTCGGCTGGGGCTCCCCCACCGGCTCCAGCAACGTCATCGACGTGATGGGCGTCAACTATCGCCCGGCCGTCGCGGCCTCCTACCACGCCAAATTCCCGACCAAGCCGATCATCCTCACCGAGACCGGCTCCACGGTCACCACCCGCGGCGTCTACGTCCGCGACCCGGCCCACCAGTTCGCCAGCGCCTATGATGTTGAGGCGCCGCCCTGGGCGCAGACGGCGCAGCAGTGGTGGCCGGTGTGCGACGCCGAGCCCTACAGCGCCGGCGGCTTTGTCTGGACCGGCTTCGACTATCGCGGGGAGCCGACGCCGTTTCACCGCTGGCCCAGCGTCGCCTCCTACTTCGGCCTGATGGACAGCTGCGGCTTCGCCAAGGACGAGTTCTATTACTACAAGGCCTGGTGGGACCCGACGCCCATGGTCCACCTGTTCCCGCACTGGACCTGGCCGGGCCGCGAGGGCAAGCCCATCGACGTCTGGTGCTACGCCAATGTCGACCGGGTGGAGCTGTTTTTGAACGGCAAGAGCCTGGGCTCTCAGGCCGTGGTCAAGGACAGCCATCTAGCCTGGAGCGTTCCCTATGCTGCCGGCGCTATCGAGGCCCACGGCTATGTCGGCGACAAGCTGATGGTGCGCGAGCGGCGGGAGACCGTGGGCGCCGCCGCGAAGATATCGCTCACCGCCGACCGCATGAAGTTGGCCGCAGACGGCGCGGACCTGGCGGTGGTCACCATCGCCATCCTCGACGCCAAGGGCCGCCCGGTTCCCGACGCCGCTGATCAGGTGCGCCTGAGCCTGTCCGGTCCCGGCAAGCTGATCGGCATGGGCAACGGCGACCCCACCAGCCACGAACCAGACAAGACCGACACCCGCCGCGCGTTCAAGGGGTTGGCCATGGGCCTAGTCCAGGCCAGGGCCGCCGCTGGACGTGTGCGGGTACGGGCGGAGGCGGACGGTCTGGAGAGCGCCGAATTGGTGCTGACGATGGGGTAGGAGAGCGGGCGCGATTGACTAATGTTCGTTGAGGTCGTGCGTTCGTCGTCGGCCGTCTGAATAGCAGCTAGGCCCCCTCAGCCCCTTCGGGACAGCTCCCCCATCGGGGGAGCGATTTCGTAGGGGTCCCGCTGAGTTATTGAATCGCTCCCCCGGTGGGGGAGCTGTCGCCCCGCAGGGGTGACTGAGGGGGCCTGGCCGCTACTGCGGCGGCGCAGGTCATTCTCGCCTTCGCTGGAATGAAGGCATCTAAACCCTACCCGAACGCCTTCAGAAACACCCCCACCGACTTCTCCACATGAGCGCGGATCTGTTCGGGCGTTGGGTCTTCGATCACGCCCCAGAGGCGCAGGTTGTAGATGCCGGCCAGCAAAAGGTCCTTGAACCAGCGGGCCGCCTCGGCCGGGTCGCCGGGGGGCAGGCGGCCGGTGTCCATCAGTTCACTGAAGAAGCGGGTCAGGTTCTCCGTCCCCCGCTTGGGGCCGGTCTCATAGAAGATGCGGCCCAATTCCGGGAACCGGCCGCTTTCGGCCACCACCAGCCGGTGGATGGTCATGGTGTCGGGCATGAACAGGAAGGCGACGAAGTTTTCGCCCAGGTCGACCAGCGCCTCGGTCACGTTTCCTGTCACCGGGGCCTCGATCGCGTCGAACACCCGGTTCGACCCGATCTGGCACATGTCAGTCATGAAGGCGGCGAACAGCTCCTCCTTGGACCGAAAATAGTTGTAGAGCGTGCCCTTGGAACCGCCGAGCCGCGCCGCTATCTCCGACATAGATGTCGCAGCGTAACCCTGGGCCTGGAACAGTTCCTTGGCCACGTCCAGGATCGCTTGCCGGCGTCGTTCGCTTTTCCCAGGGGCTGGGGTTTCGAGCAGTGTTTCCATATTTCTGACCATACCGTACGGTTTTTTTATTGACAAGGCCTCTGACCTTGAGCATTAGAAATAACCGTACGGTTCGGTCATTTTCTGGATGGCCCCCGTTCCCAATGCGGCGCAAGACCGCGTTTCTCCGACAAGACTTCTGGATACTTCCACCATGCGTCTGACTTCCACCTTCCGAACCGGCTTGGCCATCACCGCCAGCGTCCTGACCCTGGCGGCCTGCGCCGACGTGCCGAAACTCGGCCCCAAGGCCGTTGAGAAACCCATCGCCGGCTACGCCACGGACCGCAGCTTCGCCGCTCCGGAGGCCGACTGGGTCTCGGACCGCTGGTGGGACTCCTATGGCGACGCCCAGCTGTCGACCCTGGTGGACGAGGCCCTGCGCAATTCCCCCACCCTGGCCCAGGCCAAGGCGCGGCTGGAGACCGCCGACTCCCAGGTGATGCAGTCGCAGTCGTCGCTGTTCCCCACCCTGTCCGCCAACGGCCAGTTCTACGAAACCGAGCTCAGCCACGCCCAGGGCTTCCCGCCCCAGTTCAGCGCCTTTTTCCCCAGGGGCTACAATCCAAACGGCCGTGCGACCTTTGACGCCAGCTACGACCTCGACCTGTTCGGCAAGAACCGCGCGGCCTTGGCGTCCTCCGTGTCTGAACGGGCCGCCGCGAGGGCCGACCTGGCCCAGGCCCGCCTGACCCTGTCGACGGCGGTGGCCCAGGCCTATGGCGATCTGGCCCGCCTCGCCGCCGAGCGCGCCGCCGCCGCCGAGTCCCTGAAGAACCGCACCGAGAGCGGCCAACTCACCGCCGACCGGCTGAAGAACGGTCTCGACACCCAGGCCGAGCTGAAACAGGCCCAGTCGCTGACCCCGTCCTCCCAGGCCGATCTTGAGGCCCTGGACGAGCAGATCCTGATCGGCCGCCACCGCATCGCCGCCCTGCTGGGCGAAGGCCCGGACCGCGGCCTGGACATCGAGCTGGCGGGAACCGAACGGATCCGGCCGTTCGGCCTGCCGGCGAACCTCACCGCCAACCTGCTGGGCCGCCGTCCCGACATCGTCGCCGCCAAGCTGCGCGCCGAGGCCGCGGCCAAGCGGATCGATGTGGCCAAGGCGGCCTTCATGCCCGACATCAACCTGTCCGGCTTTATCGGCCTGCAGGCCTTCCCCATCGGCCAGCTGTTCAGCAACGGCAACGTGGGCCAGATCGGCCCCGCCATCAGCCTGCCCCTGTTCGAGGGCGGAAGGCTGAAGGCCGACTATCGCGGCGCCCGCGCCGACTACGACAACGCCGTCGACGCCTATAACCAGACCGTTGTCCAGGCGCTGCAGGACGTCGCCGACGCCGCCGTCTCGGTGCAGTCCGCCAACAAGCAGCTTGAGGAACGCCGCGAGGCGCTGAAAGCCGGCGAGGGCGCCTATTCCATTGCCCAGCTGCGCTACAAGGGCGGCCTGTCCTCCTACGTCGCCGTCCTCAGCGCCGAGGATGCGGTCATCAGCCAGCGCCGCGCCTTCGCCGACGCCCAGGCCCGCGTCTTCACTCTCGACATCGCCCTGACCCGCGCCCTTGGCGGCGGGTTCGTCGCCTCCTGATCACAACACTTTCCGCTCGGATGACCACCATGGACGCTCGCACTGAACCTACCGGGACTCCCGGCCAAACCACCGGGGCCCAAGCCGCGGCCAAGCCCGGCAACAGCCGCCGCAACCAGCTCTTCACCCTCCTCGGGGCGGTGATCGTCGTCGTGGCGGTGCTCTATTTTGTCTACTGGCTGCTGGTGGCCTCCCACCACGTTGCTACCGACGACGCCTATATCAACGCCGACGTGGCGCAGATCACGCCCCAGGTCGCCGGCTCGATCATCGACGCCCCGATCACCGACACCAAGCCGGTGAAGAAGGGCGACATCCTGGTGGTCATCGATCCGGCCGACTACAAGATCGCCCTGGCCCAGGCCAAGGCGACCCTGGACCAGACCACCCGCCAGGTCCAAGGCGACTTCGCCAACAACGACGCCGAGACCGCGACGACGGCGGCCCGCGAGGCCGACGTGCAGAGGGCCCAGGCCCAGCTGTCCAGCGCCAAGTCCGACGAAGCCCGCGCCGTCACCGACCTCAACCGCCGTAAGGCCCTGGCCCCCGCCGGCGCGGTCTCCGGCGACGAACTCACCTCGTCCGAGGACAAGTACAACCAGGCTCACGAGGCCGTCGCGGCCGCCCAGGCCGCCGTGCTCACCGCCCAGGCCAACAAGACCGCGGCCGTCGGCCAGCAAAAGGTCGCCAACGCCCTGATCAGCGGCGCCGGCGTCTCCGACAACCCCATGGTCGCCGCCGCCCAGGCCAAGGTCGACCAGGCCCAGCTTGACCTGGACCGCACCGTCGTCCGCGCGCCGGTGGATGGCATCATCGCCAAGAACAACATCGAGATCGGCCAGCGGGTCCCCGTCGGCGCCGACCTGATGACCGTGGTTCCGGTGGAGAGCGCCTACGTCAACGCCAACTTCAAGGAAGGCCAGCTGCGCCATGTGCACATCGGCCAGCCGGTGATCCTGACCAGCGACCTCTACGGCAAGAGCGTGAAGTTCCACGGCCACGTTGTCGGCGTGTCCGGCGGCACCGGCGCGGCCTTCGCCATCATCCCGGCCCAGAACGCCACCGGCAACTGGATCAAGGTGGTGCAGCGTCTGCCCGTCCGCATCGCCCTGGACCCGGACGAGCTGTCGAAACACCCCCTGCGTGTCGGCCTGTCGATGGACGTCGACATCGACACCTCCAAATAGGCTCGTAACCCCGAGCCCGCCTATCGTCATCCCGGGCGCTGCGGCCGGTCCGCCCCCGATCCCCCCCGGTCGGGAGGTCCGGGATGACGAGCACGATATTCGCCTATCCGACTTCCGCTCGTCTCTAGGAGAGAGCCTCATGGCCTCCACCTACGCTGCCGACCAGGTCAAGCCGCTCACGGGCAGCGCCCTGGCGATCGCCGGCTTCCTGCTCGCCCTTGGCAACTTCATGGTCGTGCTGGACATGACCATCGCCAATGTCTCGGTGCCCAATATCGCCGGCGGCCTGGCGGTCTCCCCCAACCAGGGCACCTGGGTCATCACCTCCTATTCGGTGGCCGAGGCCATCGTCGTGCCGCTCACCGGCTGGCTGGCCGGACGCTTCGGCGCCGTGCGGGTCTTCATCTTCGGCATCATCGGCTTCGGCATCTGCTCGGCCCTGTGCGGCATCGCCCCCAGCCTGGGGTTCCTGGTGCTGTTCCGGGTCATGCAGGGGCTCTGCGGCGGGCCGATCATGCCCATGTCGCAGACGCTGCTGATGCGCATCTTCCCGCCCAATCAGCGGGGCCAGGCCATGGGCCTGTGGTCGATGACCACCGTGGTTGCTCCCATCGCCGGGCCGATCCTGGGCGGCGCCCTGTGCGACAACGTCGGCTGGCCGTGGATCTTCTACATCAATGTGCCGGTGGTCGCCCTGGTGGCCTTCTTCTCCATCCGCATGCTGACCAAGCATGACACCCCCACGGAGAAGAAGCCCATCGACGTGGTCGGCCTGCTGCTGCTGATCACCTTTGTCGGCGCCATGCAGATCATGCTCGACAAGGGCAAGGAGCTGGACTGGTTCTCCTCGCCGATCATCATCGCCCTGGCCCTGACCGCCGCCATCGGGTTCGCCGCCTTCCTGATCTGGGAGCTCACCGACAAGAACCCGATCGTCAACATCCGGGTCTTCCGGCATCGAAGTTTCGTCGGCGCGGTTATCACCATCAGCCTCACCTTCGGCGCCTTCTTCGCCTCCATCGTCCTGGTGCCGCTCTGGCTGCAGACCAACATGGGCTACACCGCGACCTGGGCTGGCTATGTCACCGCCTTCGGTGGGGTGCTGGCGGTGGTGATGTCGCCGATCGTGCCGCTGCTGATGCGCCGGTTCGACGCCCGCGCCCTGGTCTCCTTCGGGGTGCTCTGGCTGGCCGGGGTGTCGCTAATCCGCGCGGGCCTGAACACCGACGCCAACTATTGGGTGCTGGCGCTGCCCTTCCTGGCCCAGGGTTTCGCCATGCCCTTCTTCTTCATCCCCACCAACCAGATCGCCCTGTCGGCGGTGCCGCCCAACGAAGTGGCCTCGGCCGCCGGCCTGTCCAACTTCCTGCGCACCACCTCGGCGGCCTTCGCCACCTCCATCGTCACCACCCTGTGGGAGAACAATTCCACCAAGAACCACGCCCTGCTGGCGGGCCGGCTGAACAACGCAGACTCCACGGTTACGATGATGACATCGTCGGGTATGTCCCATGCCCAGGCGGTGGGCCAGATCGACAACCTGACCACCTCGCAGTCGGTGATGCTGTCCACCGATCACATGTTCATGCTCACCAGCCTGGTCTTCGTCATCGCCGCCGCGGCGGTCTGGGCCTCCCCCAAACCCAACATCAACATGGGCGGGCCGCCGGCGGGCGGGGGGCATTAGGTTTGCCTTCCCGGCCCTTGGGCCGGGATCGTCATTCTGCGAGCATCAACAGGCCGACGTCGGCAATCCCGAACTTCGCGCCCTTCGTGTCCTTCGTGGTGAAATCTAACCTTCCGAGCGGTCTGGCGCGTCCGTGAAGGATTCGACCACGAAGGACACGAAGGGCGCGAAGTTCATGGTCGGCTTGAGAGGCGGTGGAATTGGCCGCCGCATCCTCGCGCTCCGCGCAGTCGAAGCCGGAAACCCTGCTGACAATATGCTGTCAGCAGCCCTGGCCTAGCTTGGACTCATCGCTTCACCCGATGAGGACCAAACCGATGATCACCCTCTACCATTGCCCCCGCAGCCGCTCGTCCCGCATGATCTGGATGCTGGAAGAGGTCGGCGCCCCCTACGCCATTGAGCCGGTCAGCATCTTCCGGCCCATCGAAGGCGCCGGCGATCCCGACGTCCGCAATCCCCACCCGGACAAGCGGGTGCCGGCCATCGAGCACAACGGCGCCCTGGTGGCCGAGTCCGTGGCCATCGTCCTCTACCTCACGGAGACCTTCCCGAACGCGGGCCTGGGTCCGGTGGTCGGCGATCCCCGCCGGGGCGACTATCTGACCTGGTGCGTCTGGTACGCCGCCGAGATGGAGCCGGCCATGTTCGCCAAGTTCGGCGACGAACTCGGCCAGCCCCTGAAGCGCCGCAGCTATGAGCAGGTGGTGGCGCGGCTGGAGAACACCCTGGCTAAACAGGCCTATATCCTCGGCGATCAGTTCAGCGCCTTCGATATCCTGGTCGGCAGCGCACTGCAGTGGGCCCGGGCCGTCTTCCCCGAAAGTCCCATCCTCGACGCCTATCTGGAACGCCTGTCGGCGCGCCCAGCCCTGGTCCGCGCCAACGCCCTGGACGAGGCCAAGGGCCTGCAGATGGCGGGGTAGGGGGTTTGCGTGCTTCGAGACGCCCTTCGGGCTCCTCAGCATGACCAGGTTTTGTGGACTGCAAACACTTCGTCATGGTGAGGAGCGACGCCTTCGTCGCGTCTCGAACCACGCACCCGACCAGGTCCGGCCCTCAACCCGCGTTACCCCGCCGGCTTGGCCGTCGCGTCCGTCGGTTCCAGCGGCGCGCGGAGATACTCCTGCTGATCGCCCAGCCGCCGCATCTCCTTGTTCGCCGCCACGATGTCGCTGGCCGGGACCTCGGCGGCCACGGTTCTCACCCAAGCCTTGATGATGGCGTGACCATCCACGATGGCGTCCGACTTCTTGATCTCAAAGCCGCCGACCGTCTCGACGAGGTTCACCGGCCGGACCGAAAACCCCTTGCCGCCATTGGGCAAGGCGACGTCGATGTCGCCGCCGACAAAGAAGGGGAAGGGGACCGCGTAGGGCGCATCCTGCTCAAAGCTATTGTCACGAACCGCGAACAGCTTGCCGCCGCCGGGGGCGGCTTCGGGCAGGTGAAACTCCCGCATATGCACATCCTGGTTCTCACGCCAGTCCATGTCGGCGTCGCCGGTCAGCACGAACTCGAAGGCGTTCTGGTCGGGCAGATCGCGCCAGGTCATGTCCTTGACGGTCATCCAGGACATGCTCTTGGCGAAGGACTGGCGCATGAGCCGCTCCAGGTCGGCCTTTGACGCCTGCGCGGTCGCAATGCGCATGGCCAGGGCGAGATCGCCGGTGAAGGTCATGCGCATCTGCGTCGGCGCCGGAACGTCCAGCCCCTTTCGCGCGTCCAGGGTCATCTGTATCGCCAGCTGCGGCTTGTCCAACGGCGGCTGGACGATCGGCTCCAGCGGCGCGCCGGCGCTCTGCAGCGGCAGGGCCCAGCGCCAGGCCGGGGGCGCCAGGGTCTTGAGACCGCCAAGGTCGGACTGCCGGGTGCCGTCGAGCCAATAGACCTTGCCGTCGATGGTGGCGCGGATGATCACGTGGTTGAACCAGCCAAGGCCGGCGATGTTCTGGTCCATCCCGTCGCCCTGCACGGTGCTGACCAGGGCCGGTTCCGCATCGACGCCGAGTTGGCGCAGCAGGGCCAGCAGCAGCACTGTCTTGCCCTTGCAGTCGCCGAACCGCCGCCGCCAGGTCTCGTCCGCCGTGGCCGGGATATAGCCGCCGTCATCGGTGCCGACGAAGAAGTAGCGCACCTTGTTTTCCACCAGCTGCAGCGCCTCGAACGCCCGCACCTTCGGGTCGGTTGACCGGGCGGCGATCGCGGCCGCCTCGGCCTTCAGCGGCGAATCCGGCTCCAGCGCGGCGGCCTTGTCGAACAGCGGATAGATCAGCGCCGAGACATCCTCCCAGCGGCCGAAGCTGGAGACATAGAGCCGGCCCAGGGCGGCGTACCGGGCTGGCGCGCCCACGGGGGGATTGGGCAGTTCGACCTCGCGGGCGTCCCAGAACAGAGTGGTCCGCCCGCTGGCGGTGGTGACGGTCGGCTGGCCGAACCCCGGCGTCGCGCGCCAGCGGATCGGGTCGTTCGAGGGCCAGGAAATTCGGGTGCGGTAGCGGCCGGTGACGCCGCCGCTTAGGCCCTCGTAGTCCTCCGAATGGCCGCGGGCCACCGGGTCGTTGCGGGTGACGGTCCAGGCCACGTCGACCACGTCGCCCACCTGCAACCCGTCGATCTGCCGCGTGGCCGTCAGCCTGCCGTCGAGAGCGCCCTCTTCCAGGCCGGTCTCGCGGCGGATCACCAGCACCTTGTCCTTGTCTTTCAGCAGGTCGATCATCTGGTCGCCACGGCGGATGGCGATGGTGTGGATGGTCAGGGTCTCCACCGCCGGATCCCAGGTGAAGCTCTGGCTGGTCAGGGCCGGCAGCCCCTCCGGCTTCAGCACCTTGGCGACGCGGCGATTGAAGAAGTCGTTCCCGTCAGGACCCAGTCGTGACTGGTTGTCGTCGAACAGGATCTTCAGCGCCGGCCCGTCGGCCACCGTCGCCGCGTCGGGGGTCGCCGGCATATCTACCCACGCGGGCGCTGGCGCATAGACCACCTTGTCGCCGGCGTGCGCGCAGCCCGTTGAAACCGACCAGGCCGCCAGCGCCGCCAAGCCCAAGCGCGAAATAAGACGTGTCATACTGATCCCCGACGCATGCCCGGAACTCTAATGGAAGGCGTGATGGGCGAAAGGGCTAATTGCCGAGGGGCTGGTCAGGCCAGCCTCAGGCCAGCCTCAGGTCCGCCAGGGCTCCACCACGATCTTCACCTGGCTTTCCGGGTCGCCCAGGGCCTTGAAGGCGCCGGCCACCCCATCCAGTCCCACCGCGTCGGTGATCACCGGGGCCACGTCGATGCGGCCCTCGGCGATATCGTTCAAGGTGGCGGCGAACTCCTCCGGCGAGTAGCCAAACACGAACCTGAAATCGAGCTGTTTGGTGACGGCGATGAAGGGCTCGATCTTGTCGATCTCCATGCAGACCCCGGCGACGATGATCTGTGATCCGCCGGGCGCCGCCTCGATCAGGCTCTGTAAGACCCCGGGGGAGCCCACGCATTCAAAGATGATCGCCCGCTTGGGCGTGCGGCCGGCCATCCGCTCCATTATCTGCTCCGCGCCGGTGGCCGGAACCCCCATGTCGGACCATTTGGTGTGGGGCGAGACCTGGGCCGGATCGACCACGAAGTCGGCGCCCAGCCGCTCGGCCATGGCCCGCCGCGCCGGCGAGAAGTCCGCCGCCGTCACCGGCCCATAGCCCCGAGCCTTCAGCGAGGCGATCACCGCCAGCCCCACCGGGCCGCAGCCCACCACAAGGGCCGCGCTGGGCTCGTCCAGCGCCGCCTTGGCCACCGCGTGAGCGCCGACGGCGAAAGGCTCGGTCATCGCCGCCTGCCGGTCAGAGAGGCCATTGGGCACCGCGATCAGCATCGGGTCGGCCACCAGCATCCGCTCGGCGAACCCGCCGGGATAGGTGTTGGAATAGCCGATCGAGACCATGCCGGCGGCGCCGAACAGCACCGGCACGGTCACCACCCGCGTGCCGATCTTCAGCCGCTTCTCAGCGCCTGGCGCATAGTCCAGCACCTCGGCGCAGAACTCGTGGCCGAACACCATGTCCGCGTCCGGATCGAACACGAACACCGCGCCGGCCCGCTTGGACGCCGCGGCCATGTCGTGCAGGTGATGCAGGGCATGCAGGTCGGACCCGCAGATGCCGCAGCACAGGGTCTTGACCAGCACCTGCCCCGCCGCCGGCTCCAGCTCCGCGATCTCCTCACAAACCAACTGCCCTTGCCGGGCGATCGCGGCGCGCATCACGGTGCTCCCTTATGTTTGAGAGGATTGTTGATTGGGGCGGCGAAGGAGGCAATGGCGACGTTGCGTCACCTTCATACCTTCTCCCACGAGGGGAGAAGGCAGGCCGTCAAACCCGCGTCAGCACCACCAGATACCGGCATACCCCGTCCGTCGCATTGCGGTACTGGCAATCCGCCGCCCCGCCGATGTGCAGACAGTCCCCGGCCTCTAGGGCAAACACTTCGCCGTCCCTGGTGAAGTCCAGGCGGCCCTCCAGCACCAGGATCTGGTGATCCAGGAGGGCATAGCTGGAGGCCGGAAAGTCCACGGCCTTGCCAGGGGGCAGTTCGATCTCGGCGATCTCCATCCGCGAGCCGCTGCGGGCCGGGCTGCGCTGGCGGCGGGTGTAGCCGGTGTCCGGGTCGCGCCAGACCGCCTGGTCGGCGGCGCGGGAGACGCGGTCGGCGCCGGCCTCCGTCATCAGCATCAGCTGCGACAGCGACAGATCGAACGCCGCCGCCAGCCGCCCCAGCAGGGCCGCCGTGGCGCTGACCTCGCCTCGCTCGATCTTGGAGATCATCGCCCGCGACACGCCGGCGCGGTCGGCCAGGTCGCGCAGGGACCAGTCCCGCCTGCTCCTCTCGCCCTCGATCTTCATGCCTAGACGCGCATCGAACTTGTCTATTATATGAGACATAAGCTGACGTTATCAGACGTTTGGGAATCTGTCATGTCGATCGAAATCGGCGAGGCGACCGAGGCCGACCTGGCCGCCATTCTGGCCATCAACGATCAGGCCGTCGTGGAAACGACGGCATCCTGGAACCACGCGCCTGGCAGTCTCGACAGCCGTAAGGCCTGGTTCGCCGGCATGACCGCCAAGGCCGACCCGGTGCTGGTCGCCCGGCTTGGCGATGAGGTCGTCGGTTACGCCTATTGGGGGCCGTTCCGCCCCTCCGACGGTTACCTGCATACGGTGGAGAATTCCGTCTATGTGCGCAAGGACCTGCACGGCCAGGGCATCGGTCGGAAGCTGATGCTCGACCTGATCGAGCGCGCCCGGGCCAAGGGCCTACACGCCATCGTCGCCGGCATCGGCGCCGAAAACACCGGCTCCATCGCCCTGCATGCTCGGCTCGGCTTTGCCGAATACGGCCGCATGCCCCAGGTCGGCGCCAAGTTCGGGCGCTGGCTGGACCTGGTGTTGATGCAGCTGATGCTGAACGAGGAAGCACGGCCGCCGGGGTAGGTCTCCACCTCTTATTCCCACTGCCCAACCCCACCACGTCATCCTGAGCCGCGCCTCTTTGGCACGCGTCGAAGGACGCCCACGGCCGCCGCTGCGTCCTTCGGCGCGCCGCTTCGCGTCGGCTCAGGATGACGTGGTGAGGTGCGGATCGGGATGGCTATTCCGCCGCTTCCTCCAACCCCAACTCCCGCAGCAACTCCTCCGTATGTTCCCCCATCTTCGGCGGGTGGCGACGCACATTGGAGGGGGTGGCGCTGAAGGCCAGGGGCGGCTTCATGCCCACATAGGTCCCGGCTTCCGGGTGCTCATAGCGCTGGAAGAAGTCCACCGCCGCCAGGTGCGGATCATCGGGCAGTTCGTCCAGCCGGTTGGTGCGCACCACCGGAATCTGCAGGGGCTTCAGCAGCGCCAGCCATTCGTCCGTGGTCTTGGTCACCGTCACCTGGTCCACCAGGGCGTAGAGCTCGTGCGCATGCTGTGATCTCGCCTTGGCGTCGCAGAAGCGGGGATCCTTGCCCACCGTCTCCGCCCAGCCGGCGATCTCGAAGAACTCGTCCCACTGTTGATCCGTATACGGAAGAAGGCCGATATGGCCGTCCTTGGTCGGGAAGGGTTTGCGGTGCGGATTGATCACCCTGGTATAGCCCCACTGCCCCGTCGGCGGCTCATAGGCGTGCCCGAACAGATGCTCAGCCAGGTTGAAGCTGGTGACGCACTCCAGCATCGGCGCCTCGACGAACTGGCCCTCGCCGGTGCGCTCACGATGGAACAGCGCCGCCAGCACCGCCTGCACCATGAACAGGCCGGAGACCTTGTCAGCGATCAGCGACGGCAACAGGCGAGGGGTCGGATCGCCATCCACCCGTGGCAACAGATCTGCGAACCCCGAGGCCGACTGCACCAGGTCGTCATAGGCCGGCTCGCCGGCATAGGGCCCGTCCGAGCCGTAGCCGGCGCCATGCACATAGATGATGTCCGGCTTGATCGCCTTGATCTCCTCATAACCCATGCCCAGCCGCTTCATCCCGTCGTAGCGGACCGAGGTCGCGAACACGTCGGCGGTCTTCACCAGCGCCCGCAGCGCTTCCATCGCCTTGGGCTCGCGCAGGTCCAGCAGCACCGAACGCTTGTTGCGGTTGATGGTCATGAAGATCGGGCCGAGGTCTTCCGGCGCTCCCTCCGGCGCGTGGCCGGCCCAGCGCATGATGTCGCCGCCGGCGCCGCGCCGCCCGCCCGGAAACTCCACCTTGATCACATCGGCGCCAAGGTCCCCCAGCATCTGCGTCGCATAGGCGCCGAACACCACGCTGGTCAGGTCGACGATCCGCACGCCCTTGAGCGGCCCCGTCGCCTCGTGATCCAGCTCGCGCGTCTTAGTCACTCATATCCTCCCGGCGTTTTCTCTGTTCACTCTAGCCGATCGGGGGTCCAAATTGACACCCTGCGGCAAACTAGATAGTTAGACGATCTAACTAGTTTGCCCAACAGATAAAACGACAACTTAAAGACCTGGAGGCGGCCGATGGATTTCGAGCTTAGCGAAGAGCATCGCATGCTCAAGGATCTGGTGGCCCGCTTCGTCAAGGACGAGCTGATGCCGCTGGAGGCCGGCGTCCTGGAGCGCGAGGCCTCGGGGCAGGGCCTGGGCATCGGCGCGGTGGAACACGCGCGGCTGGACGCCAAGTCCAAGGAGCTGGGCCTGTGGGGCCTGGATGCGCCGGAGGATGTGGGCGGCTCCGACCTGCCGGCCATGGCCATGGTCGGCGTCGAGGAGGAGCTGGGCCGCACCGTCACCCCCTACACCCTGCCGCCCGACAGCCCCAACCTGCGCATGCTGATGGCCACCGTCACCGACCGCCAGCGCGAGGCCTATCTGGCGCCTTACGTTCGTGGCGAGACCATCTCGGCCATCGGCATCTCCGAGCCCGGCGCCGGCGCCGATCCGGCCGGCATGATCACCCGGGCGGTGAGGGACGGCGACGACTGGATTATCAACGGCCGCAAGATCTGGATCAGCCGCGCCGCCGAAGCCGACTTCACCATCACCATGGCCGTGACCGACAAGGCCAAGGGCGCGCGGGGCGGCATCTCCGCCTTTCTGGTCGACAAGGGCACGCCTGGCTTCAACGTCCTGCGACGCATCCCCATGATCGGCGGCGCGGCCACCTATGAGGTCGCCCTGGAGGACTGCCGGGTCGAGGGCTGGAAGCTGCTGGGCGTGGAAGGGCAGGGGTTCGCGCCCATGCAGCTTCGCCTCGGCACCCGGCGCATCCAGATGGCCGCCTGGTCCATCGGCATGGCCCAGCGGGCCCTGGACATGATCCTCGACTTCGCGCCCCAGCGCGTCACCTTCGGCCAGCCCCTGTCCGACCGCCAGGCGATCCAGTGGTGGGTGGCGGACGCGGCGACCAAGATCCACGCCGCCCGGCTGATGACCTATCACTGCGCCTGGAAGCTGGACGCCAAACAGGACGTCCGCCAGGAGATCTCGATGATCAAGGCCTTCTGTACCGAGATGGCCTATGAGGTGATCGACCACGCCATGCAGACCTTCGGCGCCATGGGCATGACCAAGGAACTGCCCCTGCAGCTGATGAGCACCAAACTCCGCACCATGCGCATCTACGACGGCCCGACGGAGGTGCATAAGTGGGTGGTGGCGCGCGGGCTGCTGGGCGGGAAGCGGTGATGGTGCACACGGATAATTCCTCCCCCGATGGGGGAGGGGGACCGCGAAGCGGTGGAGAGGGCCTAACCGCTACTGCGGCGCCAGCCAACGACTCGCCCCCTCAGTCGGCTCTGCCGACTGGCTCCCCCAGCGGGGGAGCAATTAGAATGCTCAGGAGAACGCGACCATGACCACCCAATACGGCGATACCTCCGTCACCCTCGACGGCCACGTGGCGGTCCTCGAAATCAACCGTCCGCCCAACAACCACGTCAGCGTGGATATGATGCGCGACCTGGCCGACGCCTTTGACGCCCTGGACGCCGAGCCCGCCTGCCGCGCCCTGGTGCTGGCCAGCGCCGGAAGGGTTTTCTGCGGCGGCGCCGACCTGCACACGCCCTCTGGCATCGCCTCGGGCAATTTCGATGAGGTCAATCCGCTCTACACCCAGGCGGTGCGATTGTTCTCCAACAAGAAGCCCATCGTCGCCGCCATCCAGGGCGCGGCGGTCGGCGCGGGGCTGGGCCTTGCCCTCGTCGCCGATTTCCGCGTCGCCGCGCCGGAAGCTCGCTTCAGCGCCAACTTCGTCAAACTGGGCTTCCACCCCGGCTTCGGCATCAGCCACACCCTACCGCGCCTGATCGGCGAGCAGAAGGCCGCGCTGATGATGCTCACCGGCCGGCGGGTGAAGGCCGAGGAAGCCCTGGCCCTCGGCCTGGTCGACGAAGTCGCCACCCTCGAAACCGTCCGCGCCCGCGCCATCGCCCTGGCCGCCGAGATCGCCGAAGGCGCCCCCCTGGCCGTGCAATCCACCCGCCTGACCCTGCGCGGCGACCTGGCCGCCGCCGTAAAGGCCCAGACCGACCACGAGTTCAAGGAACAGAGCTGGCTACGCCAAACCGCCGACTTCGCCGAAGGCGTCCGCTCGGTGGCCGAACGCCGGCCGGGGGTGTTTGCGGGGCGGTGAGCGGCTTGTCGCAGAACACAATGCTCACGCGGAAGTCATTCGTAGCCGCGTATACCCGGGCCATGGCGGCGGCTGCATTGGCGTTTGGCGTCCTTCATGCGCTGCAGTTGTTCGCATTCGGGCTCTACAATCAGCGCTCCTGGGACATGGATCCGACTGGATTCATTACGCTGATCTTGTTCGCGCTGTTTGAATCAACAGTGTTTTTCCTGCTGGGATTATTGCTCGCCTACATCCCTTCGTTTTTGGTCGCATCGATAGTTTTAAGACGAAACCCCGGCAGGTCATGGCTGCCTGTAGTGCTGGGATCGCTGTTAGGTATCGCGTTCGTGCCGGTATGTGCGAGCGTCACTTTCGTTACTTTCATGGACACCGACGACCCTAGCTACTTGGCCAGGTGTGCGGAATTCACAATGCCATTGGCCCTCGCTGGCACCGCCGGCGGGTATGTTTTCTGGCGTCATCTTTCGCGGAGGTTGGCGAAGCGCGATAACGTTCCAGGCCAGTTCGACTAGCTGCGGTGGCGACGCAGGCCGCTTGGGCCCTTCGACGCGTCCGCTTCGCGTCAGGCTCAGGCTGACGTGGGTTGGTGGGCTTTATAATCCTACGTCATGCTGAGCCGCGCCTATCAGGCGCGTGTCGAAGCACGCACACTGGAAAACACACCGACCCTCCGCCTTCGCTTGACATGGAGCTGTCGCTAAAGTTCGCCTATGGTCTTGACGCGTTCCGACGCGCACGCTGATTCTGGTCACCCGCTTAACCCGCAGGAGATATGTCTTCAGTCGTACAGAGTTCGCCAGATACGCCGCTCGGGCTCACCTCAAGGGGGCCGGCCATGCAGGTGCTTAAGCGCCCGCCGTCCGGCATGCCGGCCCTTGTGCTGAATGCCGACTTCCGGCCGCTGTCCTACTATCCCCTGTCGCTGTGGCCATGGCAGGAGGTGATCAAGGCGGTGTTCCTGGATCGGGTCGATGTGGTCTCGACCTATGACCACGTGATCCATTCACCCTCCTTCGAGATGCGCCTGCCCAGCGTGGTGTCGCTGAAGAGCTATGTGCCCCAGGACCGGCCCCCGGCCTTCACCCGGTTCAACCTGTTCCTGCGCGATGGCTTCACCTGCCAGTATTGCACCGCCTGCGACGACCTGACCTTCGACCATGTGATCCCGCGGTCCCGGGGCGGGCGCACCACCTGGGAGAACATCGTCACCGCCTGCGCCCGCTGCAACCTGCACAAGGGCGGCCGCACCCCGCGCGAAGCCAACATGCATCCGCGCCACCACCCGCGCCGGCCCAACATGTACGAACTCCAGGACCACGGCCGCCGCTTCCCGCCCAACCACCTGCACGAAAGCTGGCTCGACTACCTCTACTGGGACATCGAACTGGAGGCATAGGGGGCTCGGAGGTTCGCACTGGTTCATTGGCCGTCGTGGAATCGCGCTAAGGCAGCGTCACCGGAAGAGCAGCCCTGACAACTCGGATTGGTATTCCACGAGCGCGCCCAGCTGTTTTGCCAGCGCGCGGATGAGGCGGAAGCCCAGCCCGCCGTCCGCCATCGCATCGAACGAGCCTGACAGCCCGGGTCCGTTGTCGATCACTTCGATGACAACAGCCTGTTCGGCGTTTTTGCGAACGCGGACCACGATCCTGCCCACCGTCTCGAGCGGGTAGTCGTGCTTGACCGCGTTGGTGATGACTTCACAGACGATCTGGCTGAGCGGAATGCTCTGGCTGGGTGGGGCAAAACAGCCGTCGGCGAAGTCTTCGATCAGAACGATCCGCGCCGGAAGCGACCTCATCGGCGTGAAGGGGGTCGTCAATCTGATCACGGTCAAGCCGCGCGTCACCGTCGGCGATGTGGTCTGCGGTATCGAAGACGCCCTGAAGCGCGACTCCCGCTACGAGGCCGACCGCATCAAGGTCTCGGTTGAGAACGGCAAGGTGCGGCTCGATGGCCGTGTCCACAGCTGGCACGAACGCGAGACGGCCGAGCGTGCGGCCTGGGCGTCGCCGGGCGTGCGGGCTGTCGACGACCGCGTCATGATCGACTGACGACGCCAGCCTGTCCGCGTTCCGGGCGTCGCCTGGAGCGCGGAGAGGTTTCAACGGATGATCAGGGACGCTCTTCCGCAAGCAGGGCCATGCGAACCAGTTCAGACAGGCTGCCCGCCTGCATCTTGCTCATCAGGTTGGCGCGATACACCTCGACCGTCCGGGGACTGATGCCCAGTTCCTGGGCGACGACCTTGTTGGCGTGACCGTCCATCAAGCCGTTGAGCACCTGGCGCTCGCGCATCGAGAGGCTGGCGAGCCGGTGTGCGATGAGGCTTCGTTGCGCGGCGCGCTCCAACTGATCGCGATCACGGGCAAGCGCCACCTGCAGGGCCTTCAAGATCAAGTCGTCGTCGAAGGGCTTTTCGATAAAGTCGACGACCCCTTCGCGCATGGCCTCGATAGCCAGCGGCACGTCGCCATGGCCGGTGATGACAATGATCGGCAGGCCAAAGCCGCGGCTGTTCAAGGTGCGCACCAGCTCCAGACCGCTCATCCGCGGCATGCGGACGTCGGTGACGACACAGCCGGCGCCGGGGGCTGGCAGGTCTTCGAGAAAATGCAGCGCGGACTCATAGGTTTTTACGACCAAATCCGCCGACTGAAGCAGAAAGGCCAGCGACTCACGGGCGGCTTCGTCGTCGTCGATGACGTGGACGATTGGCTTGAGCCCGGCTGCGGTGGGCGCGGCCGTTTCAGTCCGCATAGTCCGCCTCATGCTCGCTCACCTGGCGCAGGGTGAAATGGAAGGTCGCTCCGCCGTTCTCGTTCGGCACGACCCATATCCGGCCGCCATGTGCCTCAATGATCGTGCGTGAGATCGACAGACCCACGCCCATTCCCTGCGGCTTGGTGGTGATAAACGGCTGAAACAGCCGATCAGCGATCTCAGAACTGATCCCCGGACCCGTATCGGCAACGCTCACCCGAACCAGACTGTTCCCGTCTGCCGGATTGACGCCGGTGGTGATCGCCAGCTCTCGCCGCGGCGAGGTCGTCATCGCATCGACCGCGTTGCGAATGAGGTTGAGGGTCACCTGCTGCACCTGCACCCGATCCGCCAGGACCAGGTCGGCCGTGGGATCGAAGCGATAGCTCACCCGCACGCCGTGTTCCTTGGCGCCGATCAAGGCCAGGGCGCTGGCTTCCTCAACGAGGTTGGTAAGGCTCTCCACTGCGCGCTCGCCCTCGCCGCGAGCCAGGAAGTCGCGCAGGCGGCGGATGATCTCGCCGGCGCGCAAGGCCTGATCGGCGGCCTTGTCCATGGCCTCGCGCGCTTTGACAATGTCAGGCGGCGATTGGTCGAGCAGCCGCCGGCCGCCCTTCATATAGTTGGCGATCGCCGAGAGCGGCTGGTTGAGCTCGTGCGCCAGGGTCGAGGCCATCTCGCCGAGCGCGTTGAGCCGGGAGACATGCATCAGCTCCGCCTGAACCTCCTGAACCCGGGCCTGGCTGTCCTGCCGCTCGGTGAGGTCGCGGACAAAGCCGGCGAAAAACCGGCGGTCGGGGGACAGCATCTCGCCCACGGCCAACTCCATCGGAAAGGTCGAGCCGTCCCGGCGCTCGCCGACGACGATGCGGCCCATGCCGATGATCCGCCGCTCGCCCGTCCGTTCGTAGCGATCGAGATAGCCGTCGTGACCGCTGCGATAGGGCTCGGGCATCAGCATCCGCACATTCTGTCCAACCACCTCGGCCTCCGTCCAGCCGAACTGCTTTTCGGCGGCGGCGCTGAAGGACTGCATCACGCCGGCTTCGTCGATGACGATGGTTGCGTCGGGCACCGCGTCCAGGATCGATCGCAGGTGCGCCTCGCTCTCGATCAGGTGGTTGTGGGTGGCGTTGGCGCGAAGGCGGCCGCTCTTGAGCCATCCGCCGGCGACGGAGGCGCCCGCCGCCAGGAACAGATAGACGACAGCCATCAGGAGTTCCGGATTGTCCAGCCCAGTCTTGCCGGCGACCCAGAGGCCCAGACCCAAGCCCAGGACGGTGACGACCAGGCCTGGCCAGACCCCTCCGACAGCGGCGGCGATCGCCACCCCCGCTATCGAGAACAGGAAGGGAAAGCGCTGACCAAGGGCGCCGTGCAGGGGAATCTGCAACAGCGCGGCCGCCAACCCATAGCCGATCGCCAAGGCGAAGGTGCGCCAGCGCCACTGCGCGTTGAGGACGACCTCTGGACGCGGCCCGGACGGCGCGTCGTGCTGCTGCATTGATGAACTCATGACCCGGCCATCAAGGTGGTTTGCGGCTTACAAAGCGCGGGATGACCGAGGATTCAACCTGCGTAGTTTCCCCTAAGGAGTCGACACGAATTTTGGCGGAGGCCCCAACTGGCTACTCATCGGTTGTCGCAATTCGAAGGGACGGCCATGCAAAGCTCAGAGGTCCAAGTCGTATCAGCCGCGCGCTGCTTTGCCGGGCCGGGACCGAAAATGGTCGAGCTCGCCACCGGGGTGTCGCTGCCCTGCTCCATCCTGCAATTTGCCCGCAACGAGGAGATCTTCGCCGAGGAGGAGGACGCCGACTTCGTCTACAAGGTCATCTCCGGCACGGTTCGCGACGTCCGCATTCTCAGCGACGGCCGCCGCCAGGTCGGCGCCTTTCACCTCGCCGGCGAGGTGTTCGGCCTCGATTGTGGAGAGAGCCACCGCTACTCGGCCGAGGCCGTGGTCGACTGCGAGATCGCCCTGGTTCGCCGCTCAGCCCTGGATAAGGCGGTGGACGCGGATGGCGCCGCGGCCCGCAAACTGTGGGGCCTGACTTCGCGGGATTTGCAGCAGCTTCAGGATCACATGCTCCTGCTCGGCCGGAAGAGCGCCGTCGAGCGGGTCGCTTAGTTTCTCCGGGGCATGTTCTCGCGCAGTCCGGCTGGCGACGCGGTGGACCTGGCCATGTCGAGGACCGATATCGCCGATTACCTCGGCCTGACCATCGAAACCATCTCGCGCACCTTGACCCAGCTTGAGCGGTCCCACGCCATCTCCATGCCGACCTCGCGCCACATCGTTCTGCATAGTCGCCTCGCGCTGGTCGAGGGCTGATCACGCCCATGGCGGGCGAGGACGGTTGATCTGGATCACGGCGCGAGTCCCGCGGCTCTGAAACACTCATTCTTCGAGCACGGCATGGGTCGTCGCTCAGTCCGACGAGGCTTCGCCATGTCCTTCAAGACGATTCTTGTTCACGCCGAGCCCGGCGCGGGGTGTGACCGCCGGGTGGACTTGGCCGTTCGAGTCGCCGACCTGTTCGACGCCTCGGTGACAGGCCTGGGAGCGGAGGGTTTCGACCCGATGATCAACACCGGCTATTCGGGCGGAGATGGCATGGTGGTGGAAGCGGTTCGCGAACGGATCGCCATCGACCTGCCCCTGGCGGAAAAACATTTCCGGGCGCTGGTCGCGCCGCGAACAACGTCTTGCTGGATCGCCGCCCAGGGCTACCCCGATAAACTGCTCGCCTACTATGCGCGGGGCGCCGATCTGATCGTCACCAGCCGCCCGCGACGCGGCGAGGGTTCCGACTTCGCCGCCAAGGCCGCCGACCTGGTCATGGAGGCAGGAGCGCCGGTTCTTCTGGCGGCGGACGGCGACGCCAGGTTTGTCGGCGACAGGGTCGTGATCGGCTGGAAGGACACCCGTGAATCCCGGCGCGCGGTGACCGACGCCCTGCCGTTTCTGAGACGGGCGCAAAGCGTGGTCCTCGTCGCCGTGTGCGGCGAAGTCACCACGCATATCGATCAGGATGGCTTGCAGGATGTCGCGCGGCGTCTCGCCCGGCACGGCGTTAAAGCCAGCGTCGAGACCGTGCCAAAAGGCAAGGCCACAGTCGCCGACGTTCTCCAAGGCGTGGCCGAGCGGCATTCCGCCGACCTGATCGTCAGCGGCGCCTATGGCCATTCACGCCTGCAGGAATGGATGCTTGGCGGCGTCACCGAAGATCTGGTCGCCTCGTCGTCGAAGTTCGTGTTGCTGAGCCACTAAAGGGTGGTCAGAGTTTGACGGCCCTGAGCCTCAGCGCATTGCCGACACGCTGAGCGACGACGGGGACATGGCCGCCACCGCGATGGCGGTGACAGCAGAATCCCGAAGATCGGAAACAGCGAATCCGCCGCAGTTGAGGGTTCGCCTAGGTATTGGTCCATGTCTCGCCTCTTGGCCCATTTACCGGCGGCCGACCTGATCTGGATCAAACCCTGCACAA
>Ga0302314_10005801_pt1 | contig 22448 bp, 20 predicted proteins | sample III_Palsa_N2_3_FD_200533 | JGI IMG/M metagenome (GOLD analysis project Ga0302314, IMG submission 200533) | Peat permafrost microbial communities from Stordalen Mire near Abisko, Sweden - III_Palsa_N2_3 | ecosystem: Environmental > Terrestrial > Soil > Palsa > Peat permafrost | place: Sweden...
TCAATGTGTCCAGCCGTTGGGCGATGTAGGTGGCCGCTTCCGCCGCCTTGGCCGCGTCGGACAGGATGTCCGGATTCATGGCGCCCGAGATGGCGGCCTGTTCCAGCACGAAGCGCGGATAGTGGCGCGGGAAATTGTTCAGGGCCGCCACGGCGGTGCGGGCATGGGCGATCAGCTCGTCCAGATGCGCGCCCGACATGGTCTCGCCCGAATGCAGGGTCAGCACAGCGCCCGACGCGCCTTCCGCGATCAGATAGTCCTGAAGTTCGGGCTCGTCTTTCAGATAGCGCTCCGACTTGCCGCGGCTGGCTTTGTAAAGCGGCGGCTGGGCGATGAAGATGTGGCCGCGTTCGATCAGCTCCGGCATCTGGCGGTAGAAGAAGGTCAGCAGCAGGGTCCGGATATGGGCGCCGTCCACATCGGCGTCGGTCATGATGATGATCTTGTGATAGCGCAGCTTGTCGGCGTTGAATTCCTCGCGCCCGATGCCGGTGCCCAGCGCCGTGATCAGGTTCACGATCGACTCGCTGGACAGCATCTTGTCGAAGCGGGCACGCTCGATGTTCAGGATCTTGCCGCGCAGCGGCAACACCGCCTGGTTGGCGCGGTTGCGGCCCTGCTTGGCGCTGCCGCCGGCCGAGTCGCCCTCGACGATGAAGATTTCGCATTTGGCGGGATCGCGTTCCTGGCAGTCGGCCAGCTTGCCGGGCAGTGACGCGCCATCCAGTGCGCCCTTGCGGCGGGTCAGCTCGCGCGCCTTGCGGGCGGCCTCGCGGGCGGAGGCGGCTTCCACCACCTTGCCCACCACGGCCTTGGCTTCGGCGGGATGCTGTTCGAACCAGGCGCCCAGCTGGTCGATGATGGCGCCTTCCACAATGGGGCGCACTTCCGACGACACCAGCTTGTCCTTGGTCTGGGACGAGAATTTGGGATCGGGCACCTTGACCGACAGCACGCAGGTCAGGCCTTCGCGGCAGTCGTCGCCGGTCAGCGCCACCTTGTCTTTGCGGCCATGCGGCATCTCGTCGGCATATTTGGTGACCACGCGGGTGAGGCCGGCGCGGAAGCCCGCCAGATGGGTACCGCCGTCGCGCTGGGGGATGTTGTTGGTGAAGGCCAGCGTTGACTCATGATAGCTGTCGTTCCAGGTCAGCGCCATCTCGACCGTGACGCCGTCCTTTTCCGACAGGATCATCACCGGGGCGGGGATCAGGGACTGCTTGGCGCGGTCGAGATATTCCACGAAAGCCTTCAGACCGCCTTCATAGTGAAGATGGGTTTCCTTGGCCTCGACCCCACGCTTGTCGGCGAGGATGATGGTGACGCCGGAATTCAGAAAGGCCAGCTCGCGCAGCCGGTGCTCCAGGGTGGCGAAGTCGAATTCGGTCTTGGTGAAGGTGCCGGTCGAAGGCAGGAAGGTGACTTCCGTGCCTTTCTTTCCCTCGGCAGGGCCGACTTCGGCCAGGTGCCCGACCGGATCGCCGTGGCGGAACTGCATGTAGTGTTCCTTGCCATCGCGCCAGATGCGCAGATCCAGGAACTCCGACAGTGCGTTGACCACCGACACGCCCACGCCATGCAGGCCGCCGGAGACCTTGTAGGCATTCTCGTCGAATTTTCCGCCGGCATGCAGCTGAGTCATGATGACCTCGGCGGCGCTGACGCCTTCCTCGGAATGGATGCCGGTAGGGATGCCGCGGCCATTGTCGCGCACGGTGCAAGAGCCGTCGGGGTTCAGGACCACATCGATGCGGTTGGCGTGGCCGGCCAGCGCCTCGTCCACCGCATTGTCCACCACCTCATAGACCATGTGGTGCAGGCCCGAGCCGTCATCGGTGTCGCCGATATACATGCCCGGCCGCTTGCGCACCGCATCCAGGCCCTTCAGCACCTTGATGCTGTCGGCGTTGTAAACGTTCATATTGGGTTCTGACATGCTAATTCACCTTGATGGGCCCGCTTCCTTGCGGGTGAAACACGCCCTCACATACTTCGAATATCTGGCAGCGCGCGTCTTCGAACAGCGACAGGTCCGTGCCGGTCATCCACGCCTGGGCGCCCAGGCTGTGTATCTCTTCGAACAGCGCGGCGCGGCGGATCGCATCCAGATGAGCGGCGATCTCGTCCAGCAGCAGGATGGGCGCCAGGCCTTCGCGCACCCGCGCCAGCTCACGCGCATCCGCCAGCATGATGGAAATCAGAAGCGCCTTCTGTTCGCCGGTGGAGCAGTCGCGTGCCTCGGCACGCTTGGCGGTATGGCGAACAAGAAGATCGGTGGTATGCGGACCCACAAGCGTGCGGCCGGCTTCGGCGTCGCGCAGGCGGCTGGCCGCGAGCTGGCCGCGCAACGCCTCGGCTGTCAGCAGATGCAGCTCGTCGGTCAGCGCCAGCGACGCAGCCGGGAAAGCGCCTCCTTGCGGGCCGCCGCGTTCGGCCAGCGCCCGCGACAGATGCTCGACAGTTGCGGCGCGGGCCTGGGCGATGGCGATGCCGGCTTCCGCCATCTCATTCTCCAGCCCGTCCAGCCAGGCAGGATCGCGTGGGCCATATTTGAGCAGCCGGGCGCGTTCGCGCATCGCGGTCTCATAGCGCGTGGCAGAGCGGGCATGGGAAGGCTCGAAGCCCAGCACCAGCCGGTCCAGAAAGCGGCGGCGCCCGCCGGCACTTTCGATGAACAACCGGTCCATCGCCGGCGTCAGCCAGATCAGCTGCACGATATCGCCCAGCTCGGCCGAGCTTTGTGCCGCCACACCGTTAAGCCGAACCTGGCGCGAGCTTGAGGCCTGGGTCAGGCCGGTACCGATCTCGTAATCGGTCCCGCCCCGCGCCACCGTGGCGGCGACCGCCCACAAGGTCTCTTCGCTGGCGACAGGCCCTTTGCGGGTGTGTTCGGCCAGCTTGGCGCCGCGCAGGCCGCGGCCCGGCGACAAGAGCGAAATCGCGTCCAGCACATTGGTCTTGCCCGCGCCATTGGGTCCCGCCAGCACCACCGGCGCGCCGCTGACTGAAAGCTCGCCGGCCCCATAAGAGCGGAAATTGGTCAGGCTTAACCGGGTGACGGCAAGGGGGCACGTCACCGCCAGCCGGGAAACGGCACTGGATTCGCCGGATGGGCGCGTGTCAGGCTTTACCGTCAAGTCAAACAACTCATGGCTCAGACCCGGAGCGGCATGAGGACGTAGAGCGTGCGCGGGTCCTCCGCATCCTCGATGATCGCGGGCGAGCCCGCATCCGACAACAGAAAGCGCACTTCCTTGCCTTCGATCTGGCTGGTGATGTCCAAGAGATAGCGGGCGTTGAACCCGATCTCCAAGGCGGCCGCGGTATAGGTCGCGCCCACATCTTCGGTCGCGGTACCGCTTTCGGGATTGACCACCGAGAGCGTCACCTTGTCCTTGGAGAGATTGAGTTTCACCGCACGCGTCTTGTCGGCGCTGATGGTGGACACGCGGTCCACCGACTGGGCGAATTCCTTGGCTTCCAGCGCCAGTGCCTTGTCGTTGCCCGACGGGATCACCCGCTCATAGGGCGGGAAATTGCCGTCGATCAGCTTGGAGGTCAGCTCCACGCCATTGAAGCCGAACTGGATCTTGGTGTCGGACAGCGACACGTCGATGGCGCCATCGGAATCGTCCAACAGCTTGCGCAGCTCGCCCACCGTCTTGCGCGGTATGATCACGCCCGGCATGTCGGCGGCGCCGTCGGGCAGTTCCATCTCATAGCGCGCCAGCCGGTGGCCATCGGTGGCCACGGCGCGCATCACCGGAGGCTTGGCATCCTTGGCGGCATGGACATAGATGCCGTTCAGGTAATAGCGGGTTTCCTCGGTGGAGATGGCGAAGCGGGTCTTGTCGATGATGCGCTTGAGGTCGTCGGCCGCCAGGCGGAATTTGTGGGGCAGGGCGCCGGCCGCCATTTGGGGAAAGTCTTCGCGCGGCAGGCAGGAGAGCTCAAAGCGCGAACTGCCAGCCGATACCGCCAGCCGGCCGCCTTCACTGGACAGAAGTTCAGCCTGGACCTGGGCGCCGTCCGGAAGCTTGCGCACAATGTCGTGGAGCATATGGGCGGGCGCGGTGGCTGAGCCGTTGCGCAGCACATCGGCCGGCAGGGCTTCCACAATCTCGATATCCAGATCGGTGGCGGTGAGCTTGAGCTGGCCCTTGGCCGCCTCGATCAACACATTGGACAGGATCGGAATGGTGTTGCGGCGTTCCACCACGCTTTGCACATGGTTCAGCGCCTTGAGGAATGCGCCGCGTTCGACGTTGATCTTCATCTCTCACCCGACCGGTTAGCTGGACTGCTTTTCCGGCGCCAAATGCGGCCCGGAAATGCCCCGTTTTCTTGTGTTTGGGAGAGCCCGGAACGGCCCCAAGACTCAAGTGGCAGACCATACCAAAAAGGGGTTCGAAGGGCAAAGAAATCGCACCCCCGGGACAGTCTGTTTTGCCCGGTTTTCCGCCCATTTTTAGAGCTTTTGGGACCGGTTCGCCGCGCTTTCACAAGGGTGATCGCCAAGAGCCGCCCAAAAGCAAAAAGGCCCGGATCACTCCGGGCCTTTTTGGCATCAGATTTCGGGACGCCTCTGCAGCATCTGGCTCAGAAAATCCACTTCCTGGCGGAAGAGGGCGTCTTCGACCAGCAGCGCCTCGATCCGGCGGCAGGCGTGCAGCACCGTGGTGTGGTCGCGGCCGCCGAAACGGCGCCCGATCTCGGGCAGCGAGCGGGTGGTAAGCTTGCGCGACAGATACATCGCCACCTGGCGCGGCCGGGCCACCCGGCGGGCGCGCTGGGGCGAGTGGAAGTCTTTCACGTCCAGCTTGTAGAACTCCGCCGTCTTGCGCTGAATGTCCTCGATGGAGGTCTTGGCGCCCGGGCCTGCGCGCAGGCCCACCGCTTCCTCGGCCGTTTCCAGGGTCACCGGCTTCTTGGTGAGGTCGGCATAGGTCGCAAGCTTGGTGAAGACGCCGATCAGTTCGCGCGGGGAGGCGTCGTCCATGTCGGCGATGCGTTCCAGCACGGTTTCCGGCAGCACCACATCGGGCTTGTGGCGGCTGAATTCGGCCGCGCGCGACTTCAGGATGGCGAGCCTGGTGTCGCGGTCGGGCTTGTCCAGACCCACGCACAGCCCGCCGGCCAGGCGCGACTTCACATCGGCGCCCAGGCCTTCCAAGCCTTGCGGGGCGCGGTCGGCGGCGATCACCACCCGACGGCGCAGATCGGCAAAGGCGTTGACGGTGTAAAGGAACTCGGATGCGGTCGCGGCCGAGCGGCAGATATGCTGCAGGTCGTCAATGATCAGCACTTCGGCGGTGCGCAGCTCTTCCTTGAAGGCCAAGGTGTCCTTGCGATAGAGCGCGCCCAGGAAGTGGCGCATGAAGTCTTCCGCCCGCAGGAACAGGGTGCGCTTGCCGCGCTTCCTGAATTCCAGCGCCGCCGCGTTCAAGAGATGCGTTTTGCCATAGCCGAAACCGCCATGGATGTAGAGCAAGGGAATATCGGCCTGCTGGCCGTCGGCGAAGGCCTTGGCCGCGCCATGGCCGAACTGGTTGGCGCCGCCGGGAATGAAGCTGTCGAAGGTCTGCTGGGGATGCAGCATCCGGTTCCACAGGCCCTTGTCGTCTTCGGGGCCGCGGCTTTCGCTGCGCGGCGAGATATACGAGACGCTGGCGGGCGTGGTCTCCTGATGCTGGGCCTCGCGCGGGATCGCCGACCCGATGGAGGGCGCCGGCGCCGCCGAAATCACGATCGACAGCGAAACCGGGCTGAAGCCTTCGGCCAGGAACGCCTTTTCGATGCGGGTGACATAATGGTTGGCCACCCAGTTGCGCACAAAGGGCTTGGCCGCGCCGATCTTGAGTTCGTCGCGATCGTAGGATTCCAGGCTCAGCGGCCCGATCCAGGCTTCGAACACCGGGTCGCCCAGCTCACGCCGCATGCGCTCGCGCACCTGCACCCAGGCCGCCCGCCAGTCCGCCACCGATTTTCCAACTTGCACCATTTCTATCTACCCATCAGTTCATTGTGTCTTTGGTCTGCCATCGGCTTTCGCATCCGGCGCCCGTCAGGTGTTCCTGTCCGGGTATGTCAGGCTTTGTTGCTAGCCTTGCCTCCAGGGAAGGTCGGCCGCCTTCCATCCGTTGATGTTTCCCCGATGTCCTTGCGCGTCGGCATCGCCTTCAAAGCCGCCGGCAATGTTGAAAGCCTGGGTGAAGCCCGCAGCTGTGAGCGCGATGGCCGCGGCCCTGCTGCGCGCGCCCGAGCGGCAGATCAGCAGTACCGGCGCCTTGGGGTCATCCAGCGCCTGGCCGGCCTCGACCACAAAGCCGGGGTTCTGGCTGCCTGTGGGAAAGCCCTGCCATTCCACGCAATGGACGCGGCGGCCGATGGAGGACAGGTCGGGCAGGCCGACGAAGTTCCATTCCGCCACGGTGCGCACATCCAGCAGCTGGGCCTTGGGATCGCTCTTGAGCCGTTCCCAGGCCTCGGTGGCGCTGATGTCGCCGGCATAATCGAAAGAAGATGGAGGGGCCATGGCTGAACCTGAGAGACAATTCCAGAGTTGCCGGGATGTTCACCCAGCATAAAAGTGTCATAATTGGGAGAATTCAGAGGGTACTATACTGTCGAATACGTCCGACACTGCTGCAGGAAGTTCCGAATACTTTCGTTTTACTTATTGAAGTCTTCGGCATATCCAGCGCCCGCCCCATCCGTTGGTTAAGATACGCTCAGGCCCGCGGCCGTCACAAGAGATCAAACTGCGAACAAATGACCTGATTCGAAAAATTTTTCGCTTTTGTGAATTTCGCTAAAGCGTTGTGACGTATACGGAAAATGACGGTTTGTGATCAAACTTTTTTAAATCAGTCACTTAGCCTTCAAATGATCCGTGTTGCGGTGCCGAAATATGGCTTTTTGCGGACACTCTGCACACTGACAAATAAAAAAGGCCCGGATTTTGTGCCGGGCCTTGATCTTGACTTGAATCCGTAAGGATTCCAGCGGCTTCTTTATTTTGACAGTTTTGCGACCCGCTTGGTCAGGCGTGACACTTTCCGCGCGCCGGTATTCTTGTGCAGCACGCCCTTGGAAACGCCCCGCATGATTTCTGGTTCAGCGGCTTTCAGGGCGGCCAGGGCGGCCTTGTGGTCGCCGCTGGTGATGGCTTCCTCGACTTTCCGCATAAAGCCGCGCACCCGGGTCTTGCGCGCCGTATTGATGGCGGTGCGCTTGGCGGTGGTGCGGACGCGCTTCTTGGCGGAATCAATATTGGGCATCTTCAGTCCTTGGATTTGCCGAAAAGAGGGCGCGTATAGCCCCGGAAGGGCCTCCGGGTCAACAATTTGCTGCCGGGCCCCCTCGCCCAGGCTCGGGGGCGTTCGGTCTTCGCAATCGCCGGTCGGCGATTGCTAGTTCCGGCTCACTCGTCGGTAAAGCCAGGTTTGCGCTTTTCGCTGAAGGCGGCCATGCCCTCTTTCTGGTCCTGGGTGGCGAACATGGCGTGGAACAGGCGGCGCTCGAAATGCAGCCCCTCCGCCAGGGTGGTCTCATAGGCCCGGTTGACGGCTTCCTTCACCATCTGGGCGGCGGGCGAGGACTGGGCGGCGATCTTCTGGGCGGCTTTCAGCGCCTCGGCCATCAGCATGTCGGCGGGCACCACCCGCGCCGCCAGGCCGCTGGCCTCGGCCTCGGCAGCGTCCATGGTGCGACCCGTCAGGCACAGGTCCATCGCCTTGGATTTGCCGACGATCCGGGTCAGCCGCTGGCTGCCCCCCAGGCCGGGCATGATGCCCAAGGTGATTTCCGGCTGGCCGAACTTGGCGGTGTCGGCGGCAACGATGAAGTCGCAGGCCAGCGCCAGTTCGCAGCCGCCGCCCAGCGCATATCCCGCCACCGCCGCGACGACCGGCTTGCGGATGCGGGAAATGCGGTCCAGCTGCGCGCCGAACAGGTTTTCCCGGTACATGTCCGAAAAGCTCTTGGGCGCCATTTCCTTGATGTCGGCGCCGGCGGCGAAGGCGCGCTCGCTGCCGGTGACGATCATGCAGCGCACTTCCGTGCCCCGGTCCCAGGCTTCCAATGCCTCGGCCAGCTCATTGAGCAGGGCGGTATTGAGGGCATTCAGCGCATCGGGGCGGTTCAAGGTGGCGATACCAACCGTGCCGTTCACTTCGGTTTTGATGTTGCTCATGGTCGCCTCACGTTTGGCATTTGGGACAATAAAAAGTCGAACGGCCGGACTGGACAATGCGCTTCACCGTCCCAGGGCATTTGTTTTTACAAGACAGACCTTCGCGGCCATAGACCAGAAAATGATGCTGGAAATTGCCGGGATCGCCGGTGGCCTGGGCATGATCGCGCAAGGTCGATCCGCCGGCGGCGATGGCGTCATTCAGCACTTTCCTGATCGCGACGACCAGCGGCGCAATCTGTTCGCGCTTGACCGCGCCTGCCAGCCTTTTGGGCGAGATGCCTGCGCGAAACAGCGCCTCGCAGACATAGATATTGCCCAGGCCCGCAACCACCCGCTGGTCCAGCAGCGCCGATTTAATGGGGGTTTTCTTGCCCTCCAGCGCCCGCGTCAGATAGGCGGTGTTGAAGCCGGCGGACAAAGGCTCAATGCCAATGTCTTTGAACAGCTTGTCGTCCTCCAGCCGCTCGGTATTCACCAAAGTCATCAGTCCGAAGCGGCGATGGTCGTTGAAGACGATGCGTGCCGGCGCATCGGTCTCGAACACCACATGATCATGCTTGCCATCGCCCGCGCCGTCGGGCGCGGTGTCATAGACATAGTTGCCCAGCTTGCGGCGATGACCATGCGCAGGAGCGTCCGCGTGAGCGACCAAAGAAAAGACGCTCATGCGCCCCGACATCCCCAGATGGATCACCAGGGTTTCGCCACTGTCGAGATCGGCCAGGATATATTTGGCACGCCGGCGCAGATGCTTGACCTTGCGGCCCTTGGTGCGGACCACAAAGTCCTTGGGGAAGGGGATGCGCAGATCGCCGCGCCGCGTCTGGACCTCAGTCAGGACATGACCTTCCATGGCCGGGGCCAGGCCCAGGCGCACGGTCTCGACTTCGGGAAGCTCAGGCATGGGCAGTATATAAATAGTCGCGCCCGCTAGCGGTAGCCTAGTGGGCGGGGGGCGGCTATGTTCCCGCCATGACGGAGAAAACCGCCAGTTTTGGTTTCCGCGAGGTACCGGAAGGCGAGAAGGAAGGCCTGGTCAAAGAGGTCTTCTCGTCCGTCGCCGCGCGCTATGACCTGATGAACGACCTGATGAGCGCCGGCGTCCACCGCATCTGGAAGGATGCGATGGTGGAATGGCTGAACCCGCGGCCGGGCTGGACAACGCTGGATGTGGCGGGCGGCACCGGCGACATCGCCTTTCGCATTGTCGACATGGCGCGGTCTCGCGGCGGCGAAGCCGCGGTCACGGTCTGCGATATCAATGCCGACATGCTGGGCGAGGGCAAGCGCCGCGCGGCGGAAAAAGGCGAAACCGCCATCGAATGGGTGTGCGGCAATGCCGAAAGCCTGCCGTTTCCCGATGCGGTATTCGACGCCTACACCATCGCGTTTGGAATCCGCAACGTCACCCATATTGACCGGGCGCTGGCGGAAGCGCGGCGGGTGTTGAAGCTCGGCGGCCGTTTCCTGTGCCTGGAATTTTCCAAGGTCGAAGTGCCCGGCCTGGATACGCTGTATGACGCCTATTCCTTCAAGCTCATGCCGAAAATCGGCGGCCTGGTGGCGAAGGACGAAGAATCCTATCGCTATCTGGCCGAAAGCATCCGCCGCTTCCCGCCGCAGGCGAAATTCGCCCAGATGATCGCCGATGCCGGCCTGGAGCAGGTCAAGGTCCGCAATCTGTCGGGCGGCATCGCCGCCATGCACTCGGCCTGGCGTCTTTGATGGGTGTTCTGACCAGTTCTTTGCGCCTGTTCCATGCCGCTTGCCTGTTGTCAGGGCCGGCGCTGGCGTTCCGCCATCGCCGTCCCGATGCCGGTGTGCGCCTCAGCCGCGCCCTGGAGAAGCTCGGGCCCGCCTACATCAAGCTTGGCCAGATGCTGGCGACGCGCCCCGATATCGTGGGGGTAGAGATGGCGCGGGCGCTGGAACATCTCCAGGACCGGCTGCCGCCTTTTTCAGACGAACAGGCGCGCGCCGAAATCGCCCGGGCCTTCGGCAAGCCGGTGGAGGCGCTGTTCTCCAGCTTCGACGCTCCGCTGGCGGCGGCCTCTATCGCCCAGGTACACCGGGCCCAGACCAGCGACATTCCCCCGGTGCAGGTGGCGGTGAAGATCCTGCGCCCCCATGTGCGTGAGGATTTCGCCCGCGACCTGGAGGCATTGGCGCTGTTCGCCAGGACCGCCGAACGTTTCTCCGCCGAGGCGCGGCGGCTCAGGCTCACCGCCATCGTGGCGACCCTGGTGGATTCGGTGGCGCTGGAGCTGGATCTGCGCATGGAAGCGGCTGCGGCGTCGGAGCTTTATGAACGCACCCGTGGCGAGGAGCAGTTCCGCGTGCCGCATATAGACTGGAGCCGCACCGCCCAAAGCGTGCTGACCAGCGAGTGGATTGACGGCGTGTCGGTGCGCGACCCTGTAGCCATCACCGCCGCCGGCCGCGACCCCAAGGCCGCAGCCGTGCTGGTGATGCGCAGTTTCCTGACCCAGGCGCTGCGCGACGGCTTCTTTCATGCCGACATGCATCCCGGCAACCTGTTCATTGACGATTCCGGCCGGTTGGTGGCGGTGGATTTCGGCATCATGGGCCGGCTGGACGCTGGCATGCGCCGCTTCATGGCAGGGACCCTGGCGGGCTTCCTGCAGCGCGACTACGCACGTGTCGCGGAGCTGCATTACGAATTTTCCTTTGTGCCGCCGCATCATTCGATCGAGACTTTTGCGCAAAGCTTGCGTGCCATCGGTGAGCCGATCTTCGGCCGCAGCGCCCGCGATGTTTCCATTGCCCGGCTGTTGGGCCAGCTGTTCGAGACCACGCGGCGCTTCGACATGCAGGCCCAGCCGCAACTGTTGCTGCTGCAGAAGACCATGGTGGTGGTGGAAGGGGTTTGCCGCGGGCTTGATCCGGATTTCGACATCTGGGAGGCCGCCCGTCCCGTCGCCGAACGCTGGGTGAGTGAGAATATGGGCCCCGAAGCCGCCTTCGCCCGCGCCGGCGAGACCTTCGGCGCGCTGGGCAAGCTGGCCCAGGACCTGCCGCAACTGGTCAAGAATGCCGAAGAACTGTCGCAGATGGTGGCGGAGGGCGGCGTGCGGCTTCATCCCGACACCGCGCGCGCCATCGCCGCCGAACAGGAACGCCAGAGCCGGCCGTGGCGCGTGGCGGTGGTTCTTCTGACCTGTGTGATCGCGATTGCGCTGATCTTCGCGCTACAGCGGCTTCTTTGAGAGTATTACGAAACGCGTGATGAGCGTGATGGCCGCGACGGTGAGCCCGAAGGCCAGCCCCAGCCAGATGCCAACCCCCTTGAGGCCCGTGCCAAACCCAAGCCACAGGCCCATGGGCGCGCCCGCCAGCCAATAGGACGCGCCCGCGATCCACATCGGCCCGCGCGCGTCTTTGAGGCCGCGCAGGCTCATTGCCGCCGTCACCTGAATGCCGTCCACCAACTGGAAGGCGGCGGCGACATGCAGGAAGGTGACCGCCAGCGCCAGCACATCGCGGTTGGCGGCACTGTCGGGCAGCCACAGGGTTGCGATCTGAAGCGGCCACAGCACCAGCACCAAAGCGGTGACGCACATGAAAGCCGCGCCTATGGCTATTGCCGTGAAGCCCGCGCGCCGCGCCGCGATCCGGTCACCGGCGCCTGCCGCCAGGCCCACCCGCACGGTCGCCGCCAGCCCAATGCCCAAGGGGACCATGAAGGTGAGGGAGGGAATGGTGACGGCGATCTGGTGCGCCGCCAGCGTGGCGATGCCGAAGGTGCCCATTGCAAGTGCGGCGCCATTGAACAGCGCCACTTCGAACACCATGGTGATGCCGATCGGCAGGCCCAGGCGGAACAGTTCGGTGAAACAGCGCCAGGCCGGTTGCCACAGCCGATGGAGAATCCGGTAGCGCCTGAGCGCGGGAACGGCGAAGCAGACCGCCAGCATCATCACAAAGCTGAAAATGTTGGAACTGGCGCTGGCGATACCGGCCCCGAACAGGCCCAGGCGGGGGACGCCGAAATGCCCGAAGATCAGGGCGTAATCGCCACAGGCGTTCCATGCGATTGCCAGGCCCATCACCGCAAGCGGCGGCACCGCGCGGCTGAGCGCGGTGGAGAAGCTGCGCAGCACCTGAAAGCCCAGTGCGAAGGGCAGGCCCCAGGCGAGCCCTGCGATGAACACGGCGGCGTCCTGCGCCAGCCGCGGCTCCTGATGCAGCGCCAGAAGGATGGGCCGGGTGAAAATCAGAAGACCCAGCAGCGGCAGCGAAGACATCGCCACCGACCACAGGCCCATGCGCACGGCGATGCGCACCTCGCGCCGATCTCGTGGTTTGGGCGCCGGGACGGCGCCCGTTGATTCATTGGCGCGCGACGCGCGCCGGGGGGCGGCGCTGTGGTGGCCCTGGACATGGGCGATCACCGGCGACACCGCCATGGGCAGGCCGCTTCCCAACAGCCAGACCAGGAAATAGAGGGTATTGCCCAGTGCTGCGGCGGCCAGCGCCTCCTTGCTGAAATGGCCCAGCATCACCGTGTCGGTGGCCAGGATGATCATCTGCGCCAGCTGGGTGGCGGCCAGCGGCACCGCCAGGCGCAGCAGTTCGCGCGCCTCCGCAAGGAAGGCGTGATGGCGGCGGCCGGAGATCAACGGGCCCGGGTCTGATAGGTGATCCGTCATGACGCGGCAGGCCATAGCATGGGCGTGGCATGAACGCCCGCGGAACCGGTATAAGAAGCCATGCGGCCGATGAACATCGCCCATCGCGGCGGCGCCCAGCTGATGCCGGAGAATACGCTGGCGGCCTTCGCCGATGCCTGCGCGCGCGGCTGCGATGGCGTGGAGCTGGATGTACAGCTCAGTCGTGATGGCGTCGTGGTGGTGCATCATGACTTCCGTTTGATGAAGGATGTGGCACGCAAGGATGACGTGTGGCTGGCGGAGCCCGGTCCGCGGATCAAGGATCTGTCACTGGCCGCGTTGCGACAGTTCGATGTCGGAGGGCCACGGCCGGGCAGCGATTATGCGCTGGGCCGTCCGCTGCTCAAGCCAACGAACTCGCCAGTGCCGACCCTGGAAGAGGTTGTAGCACTGGCCGCACAGGCCGGCCGGCGGTTCCTGCTGTTTGTGGAACTGAAATGCGATACCAGCGACGACAGCGCCGATCCGCAAGCCCTGGCCGATGCGGCTCTGGATGTAATCCGGCAGGCGGATTTTCTGGAAAGCGCGATCTTTGTCGGCTTCGACTGGCGCGCACTGCTGCGTATCCGCGCGCGCGAGCCATCCGCCGTCTGCTGGTTTACCACTGACAAGCTTTCGGGAGATGCGCGGCCGGTGATTGACTTGGTCGCCGGGGCCGGCGCGCAGGGCTGGTTTCCCAACTTTCCCGATGCCACACCAGAGAATGTGGCTTACGCGCGCGAACGTGGGCTAAAGGTCGGCGCCTGGACCATCAACCGCCGCGATGACATGCAGCGGCTGATGGATCTGGATGCGCTCTGCACCGACCGGCCAGATGTTCTCTCAACCCTTCATGAGGGGGAGCCGCACGCTCAAGCAGTGGGTCTGCCGCTCGCCCAAGCTCGCGGCGTTATTCGCTCGAAATGATCCACTGGACCATTTCGTCTGTCATTTTGCGGAGCAAAATGACAGACCGCTCATAACCCCTCAAATAGTGCGGTGGACAGATAGCGTTCCGCGAAAGACGGAATGATTGCCACAATGGTCTTGCCGGCATTCTCGGGCCGCGCGCCAACTTCGAGTGCCGCCGCAATGGCCGCCCCCGAGGAAATGCCGACCGGAATGCCTTCCTCGCGCGCGGCGCGCCGCGCGGTTTCCAGTGCGGTCTCGTTGGAGATGGTGATGACCTCGTCGATCACCTTGCGGTCCAGGATGGCGGGCACAAAGCCCGCGCCGATGCCCTGGATTTTGTGCGGGCCGGGCGCGCCGCCCGACAGCACGGGGCTGTCTTCGGGCTCCAGCGCGATCATCTTCACGGACGGCTTTTTTTCCTTCAACACCTGGCCCACGCCGGTGATGGTGCCGCCGGTGCCCACGCCGGAGATCACGATATCCACCTTGCCGTCGGTGTCGTTCCAGATTTCCTCCGCCGTGGTCTGGCGATGGATTTCGGGATTGGCGGGGTTTTCGAACTGCTGCGGGATGACGGCGCCGGGATGTTCCGCCACCAGCTCATGGGCGCGGGCGATTGCGCCTTTCATGCCCTTGGCAGCCTCGGTGAGTTCGATCTGGGCGCCCAGGATCATCAGCATCTTGCGCCGTTCCAGCGACATGCTTTCGGGCATCACCAGGATCAGCTTGTAGCCTTTGGCGGCGGCGACAAAGGCCAGCGCGATGCCGGTATTGCCGCTGGTCGGCTCGATCAACACGCTCTTGCCCGGCGCGATGATGCCCTGTTTCTCCATCGCCTCGATCATGTGGACGCCGATGCGGTCCTTGACGGAGGACAGCGGGTTGAAGAACTCCAGCTTCAGCAGGATGTCGGCGCGTGAGCCGGCCTCCTTGGGCATGCGGTTCAGCCGCACCAATGGCGTGTCGCCGATAGTCTCGGTGATCGAGTCATAGACGCGGCCGCGGCCGGGTTTTCCCTGTTGCATGTATAAACCTTTCAAATCGTGAAATCGGCGCCAGTTTCCACGCTTGCGTCGACACCTGCGTGACGGGCCCGTTGGCAAAGATCTTCGATGGAGACTGAATCCAGCCGCACCATCAGTTCGTCCTGCAGGGTGGCGACAAAGGGGGCGACAATGCGCTGGCCCAGGTCCGACCGAGGAACCTGTTTTTCTTCATCGTCCTCGATGCTTTCGGCCACCCGCACCACATCGCCGACCGAAATGCGGCGGCGCTCCCGCGCCAGCCGGTAGCCGCCGCGTGGCCCGCGTACACCTTTGAGGATGCCGGCGCGCACCAGCTGCTGCATCACCTGTTCCAGATAGCGTTGCGGCACGCCCTGGCGGGCGGTGATTTCCTTGGCCTGCACCGGCTCGGGCCGGGCGTTGAAGGCGATGTCGATCACCGCTTCCAGGGCCAACAAGGTCTTGCGCGACAGTTTCAGCATCAGACTTATCGATTCTTTGGCACATGTGTGCCGGTGGACCCGAAACCGCCCGCGCCACGTTCGCTGCCGCTGAGCGTCTCCACTTCCACCAGTTCGGCCTGTTCGTGGCGGGCGATCACCATCTGGGCGATCTTGTGGCCGCGGGTGATCACAAAGACCTGGTCACCATGGTTGATCAGGATCGCCTTGATCTCGCCGCGATAGTCGCTGTCGATGGTGCCGGGCGAGTTCAGACACGTGATGCCGTGGTTGAGTGCCAGGCCCGAGCGCGGCCGCACCTGCGCCTCCACACCCAAAGGCAGTTCGATGGCGATGCCGGTGGGCACCGCCAGGCGCTGGCCCGGCAACAATTCGATGGGCTCATCCACTGCCGCCAGAAGATCGAGCCCCGCCGAGCCTTGCGTGGCGTAATGGGGCAGGGGCAGGTCGATGGCGTGCGGCAGTCTCTTGATCCCAACCTTCATGCTGCGCCCTTCAGTTTTTCCGCGATACGCTGTGCCAGGCGCGTGCCCACTTCGGTTTTTGTCATCTCCGGCCAGTCTTCGGCGCCGGCCTCGCTGACCAGATGGATGCGGTTCCTGTCGCCGCCCATCACATCGCCGGAGACATCATTGGCGATGATCCAGTCCGCGCCCTTGCGCCCGCGCTTGGCGATGGCATTGGAGACCACATCGTCGGTCTCCGCCGCAAAGCCGATCACCAGCCGCGGCCGCCTGGGCCCTTGGGCGATGGTCGCTAGGATGTCGGGGTTCTCCACCAGCTTGATCAGCGGCACCACGCGGTCAACCGACTTCTTGATCTTGGAATTGGCGGCAATATCAGGCCGCCAGTCGGCCACCGCCGCTGCCATCACCAGCACATCGGCGGGGAGTGCCGCTTCACAGGCCGCCAGCATCTCCTGCGCCGTGACCACCCGGGTCAGCTTGACGCCGCTGGGCGCGGCCAGGCCGACCGGACCGGAAATCAAAGTCGTGTCGGCGCCCGCCCGCGCCAGGGCCTCGGCAATGGCATAGCCCTGCTTGCCGCTGGAATGATTGCCAAGAAAGCGTACCGGATCGACCGGCTCGCGCGTGGGACCGGCGGTCACCAGCGCCTTTACCCCTTTGAGCGGGCCGGCTGCGCCAAGCGTCTTTTGGATTGCTGCCGCGATCTCCAAGGGCTCGGCCATGCGGCCGGGACCGAACTCCCCGCACGCCATCTCGCCGTCATTGGGGCCGACAAACAGCACGCCGTCATTTTCCAGCACCGCGCGATTGCGGCGCACGCTGGCGCTTTCCCACATCCGCACGTTCATGGCCGGCGCCATCAACACCTTCCTGTCGGTGGCGAGCAGGGTGGTGGAGGCCAGGTCATTGGCCAGGCCGTTCGCCATCTTGGCCATCAGGTCGGCGGTGGCCGGCGCCACCACCACCAGGTCAGCGCTGCGCGACAGCTGGATATGGCCCATCTCGGCCTCATCGGTGAGGCTGAAAAGCTCGGTGTAGACTTTTTCACCCGTCAGCGCTGACAGCGACAGGGGGGTGATGAACTCCGCGCCCGCCTTGGTCAGGATGGCGCGGGTCTTGATCCTGTGTTCGGAAAGCCGCCGCACCAGCTCCAGCGATTTGTAGGCGGCGATGCCGCCGCCGACGATCAGAAGGATGCTCTTGCTGCTCACGCCAAAATCCACGCCTTGAAGGTGGAGAATATAGCAAATCACGCCCGCCGCGTGTAGTTATGTTATAACCCGCTGTAAACGCGGGATAAATTTTCAGTTAAGGCGCCATTCATCGCCGCCTGTCATGCTGACCCCATGACGATGACCACGGTTGAGCTCTACCGTCTGGCTTCCGACCTTGCCGCCGAACATGGCAAGCAGGCGAGCGAATATGCCAGTCGCGCCGTGACGGCGCTGGAGGCGGAGGGCGCGCATGAGCGGGCCCAGTTCTGGTTCCTGATGCTGATCCTGCTGGGCGACATCAATTCCGGACGCATCGATCCGGACGCCCGCATCACCATTCACTGATCCCTTCGGCTCGCTGCCAAAGTTCTGGCAAATGCGTTAGCATCCTTGGTTAGCTGCGCCCAGGGACCCTCATGCCGCTTGATCCGTTGGTGAAAGCCTTTCTCGACAAGGCGGCTGCGATCCCGCGCCCGAAAGCCTGGGATGTGCCGCCCGCCATGGCGCGCCAATCCTTCGCCGGCATGATGCAACTGACCGGGCCCAAGGATGTGCCGGTCGGCAAGATAGACAATTTCGTTATTCCCGGTCCGGGCGGCGACATTCGTGCGCGCGCCTATGGGCCCATCGCCGCGGTCGGACCGCAGCCTGTTCTCATTTATTTCCATGGTGGCGGCTTTGTCGTCGGCGGCCTTGAAAGCCATGACGGCCTGTGCCGGCTGTTCACCGCCGAAGGCGGCTTCAAGGTGATCGCAGTGGATTACCGCCTGGCGCCGGAACATCCCTTTCCGGCCGCGGTGGATGACGCCTGGGCGGCTTTCCAGTGGATCGAGGCCAATGCGTCGGAGCTGGGTCTGGACGGCGGACGCGTCGCCATCGGCGGCGACAGCGCCGGCGGCATGCTGGCGGCCATCGTCACCCAACTGGCGCGGGACAAGACCAAGCTCAAGATCGCTTATCAGATGCTGCTGTTTCCCAACACCCAGATGGGCGGCGAGACCGCGTCCCTCAACGAATTCGCCATCGGCTATTTCCTGGAACGCCGGGGCATCGAATATTTCAACTCCCTCTATCTGCCGCCGGGCACCGATCGCAACGCGCCCAAGGTCTCGCCCTTGCGCGCCAAGGACTTCAGCGGCCTGCCACCGGCTTTCGTGATGCTGGGCGGCTATGACCCGCTGCATGACGAAGGCCTGGCCTATGCGGAAAAGCTCAAGGCCGCGGGCGTGAAGGTCACCATCGCCGACTATGCCGGCATGGTGCATTGCTTCATCTATCTGCAGACGGTGCTGCCGGAAGCGCATGAGGCGGTGGCCAGGGCGGCCAAGGCGGTCAAGGCGGCGCTGGACGCGGCTTAAGCGCCGTCCGGGCCGAGAATGGCCTTGGGGTCCAGCATCTGCCGGATGCCGCGCCTCAGATTGTCCTCCAGCGGTTCGGCCGCAGCTGTCATATCCGCCAGTGCCTTCAGGGCGGTCGCGCGCACCGCCTCGGCTTGCGCCACGTCACGTCCCAGCATGCGCGGAAAGACCATGGTCAGGCGCAGCTTCGCGCCTTCATGGCGGATGTCGCATACTTGCGCCAGGACCAGGCCGTGAGCGCCGGCACGCGGCGCGCCCGCCCGCATCGCCCGGTCCAGGGCGGCGCGCATCGCCGCATAGACGCCGGGCAGTTTCGACCAGCTGGCGGTAGTCTCGATCATGTCCATGGCAAGGCCGCGGTCCAGCAGCCTGTCGCGGTAGTCGGGTTTTTGCGGTGTGCAAATTCCCTCAGCCAGTGCCCCCAGTTTTTTGGCCAGGGCGTCAAAGCGTTTGCGGGCGGCGTCGGTTTCAACCTCGCTGCCGCAAAAGCCGATGGTGAGCGCGGAGGCCTGGCGATCGAACTGGCGGACCTGGCGATAGATTTCGCTCAGGCGCTGCGCCAGCGAACGGCGCCGGCCGATCTGTTCCATCTGGTCGCGGAAACGGGTCTCGCCCGCATCCCACAGAACCGTGCCGGCGCGGGCCAGGCCCTGGCGCTGGGCCTCGCGCAGCGCCGTCAGCCCGCTGGCGAAATCGGCGAACAGATAGCGGCGATATTCGCATCGGGCGGGCAGCGCCTGGATGCGGAGGCCGGCGCTGATGATGACGCCGAACGCGCCTTGCGATGCGGGCGCCAGCGACAGAGCGGACGCCACCAGGCCTTGCGGCGTCGCCAGCTTCACCGCCTGAAGCCAGGCAATGTCCCGGTTGCGGGCAATATGACCGCCCAGGCTTCCGTCCATCTCGCCTTTCAGCATCATGCCATGGGCGGCAAGCTGGCGCGCCAGCGCGTCTGCCGTGATCCCGGCTTCGGCGCGCGCCAGTCCCGACATGGTGTCCACCGACAGAAGATGATCCATGGCGGAAAGATCGAGACTGATGAGGGCGGCATGAGGCCCGCGCCCAGGCATCGCGCCGAACCCGTTGCCGGCACCGAATATCGTCACCGCGATCCCGGCTTCGGTGCAGAGCCTGAGCAGCGCCAGCACATCCTCGGGGCTTGCCGGATAAAGCACCGCATCCGGCAGGTGCGAGAGATCGCCGGTGCGTACACGCAAGCGGTCGGCGGTGCTTGATGTGCCGTGAAGTGCGCGCGTCGCCAGATCCAGCTTCATCCGTTTGGCGCCGAGCAGGGCGGCAAATTTGGTCCGCAGGACTTCACTCAATTGCGAAGCAGGTTCGTCCATCTCGGCCAGCGGGCGCGGTGGTGTGGCCAGAAGCGCGGGCATGCCGGCCCAGTCGGCCAGCCAGCGCCAGGCCGGTTCGGTCCGGGTGTCGTCTTTCTGCCATCGAATCCAGGGATTCATGCGATCAGTCTAACGCAAAGCCGCTCGGCCTGCCGTGTCAGATTCGCAGGTTGATGGCGGCGGGAACGATCTCGAACGTCGCCGGCAGAACGCCGGTGGCTTCCCCATCGCATTCCACATCCACCGGCGCATTGGTGTCCACGGTGGGGGCGGCGGTCAGCCGGGCGGTGCGGAAACTGCGGGCCTGGTCGGGGCGGTCCGACCCGTCCAGCACCCGCATGTCGAACAGCCCCTGCTTGGGAGCCACCGAGACGCTGGCGATGCCGGCGATCTCGTCATAGCTGTCGCTCATCAGCCGGATGCGCGTCGCACGCCAGCGTCCCCGCACCGCCAACCGGTGCAGGCCGGTGGCAAAACCATGTCCGAACAGCCGCGCGATGCGGGCGCGGCCGAAGGCGCGCGCGGCGCTGGCGGAAAGGCCGAAGCTGGCGGAGCCCAGGAAATAGCGCGTCACCGGCAGGCCCTCGGCACTGAGGCAGGCAACGCGGCCCAGGTCGCGTTTGTGGATGCGGGCATGGGCCAGATGCGCCACACCGGCCCGCCAGCCCGGCAACACCCCCAGCCGGCGGCACAGCGCGCTGTCATGGCCGTTATGGACGAAGCTGAACACTGCATCGGGCGACACCGCGGCGCCGCGCTCGAAGAAACCGTTCAGCGCCTCGTTGATGGTGCCGTCGCCGCCCACCGCGATAATCTCCATATGGCCGTCGCGCAGCGCATCGCGCACCATGCGCGCGGCCTGCGTCGGCGCGGTGGTGACAAAGAAGGACATCAGGGGAAAGACCTTTTCCAGGGCTGCTTCGATGGCTTGCCAGTCATGGCCGGTCTTGCCGCCCGCCGAATTTGGATTGAAGACGACAAAGGCGGTCATGCCACCACCCGGTAAAGACGATCGAGGCTGGCGATCTCGCTGGCTTTTTTGCTGTCATCCCAGCCCAGATGCGCCGCCATCTGGCCGGCGACTTTTTCCAACACCGCGGGCGCGGGCGGGCCGAACTGGCCGATTGAAGTGCGCCGCATCACCACATCTTCCAGGGTCAGAGCCATTTCCTCGTTCAGCGCGAAGGCGATCTGGGCCGGTGTGTCGCCGCTTCTGTTCAGCGGCACCAGATCGGTGAGGCGTGCGCCCTTCAGAGCCACTGGCAAGCGCGCACCCAGCATATGGGCCAGATGGCGCATGGCGGAAAGCCCCGGCCAGGTCTTCTGATAGCCGCGCACCATGTCGTCAAAGCGGTCGAAGCGGCCGCCGGGCAGCGCGGTTCTGGTGGTGGTGCAGGCGGGTGCTTTCCTGCCGAGCCTGGCGACCAGCGCGTCGGTGACTTTTTCGGCGAGGTCGCGGGAGGTGGTGTATTTGCCGCCCAGGGCCGAGAACAGGCCGTCCATCGTTCCTTCCTTGCCATGATCCACCAGTTCGGCGCGGCGGCTGACATTGTAGCTGTCCTTGGAGCCGTCGCTGACCAGTGGCCGAAGGCCCGCATAAAAGAATTCGACGCTGTCGCGCGGCAGCCCGGCCGCGGGCAGGTATTTGCGGAAGGTGGCGAGAAAACCATCGATGTCGTTTTCCGTCACCGCAACGGTTGCGGGATCGCCGGTGAATTCGGTGTCGGTGGTGGCAAGCAAAGTGTGGCCGCGCCAGGGCAGGGCAAAGAGATGGCCGCCGCCCGCTTCGATGGTCAGCGCCGCCTTGGAGATTTCCGGCACCATCAGATGGATGCCCTTGGAGCGGATCAGCCGGTGCGCCGCCTGTTGTCCCGTCGCCTGGTCCAGGAACAGGTCGGCCCAGGGCCCGGCCGCGACCAGCACGGTTTTGGCGCGGATGTCGAAGCGCGCATCGGTCACGGTGTCGCGCACTGTGCAGCCTTCGACCTTGCCGTCGCGCAGCAGCAGCTTTTCCGCCGCCACATAATTGGCAAGGGCCGCGCCATGGGCGTCGGCGTCAATCAGATTTTCCAGCGCGATGCGTTCGGGGCTGTACATCTGGGCGTCGTAATATTCGAAGGCGCCCTCGAAGCCGTCGCCGGCCAGAACCGGCTCGCGCGCCGCTGCGTCTTTGGCGCCGATCCAGCGATGACCGGGCAGGTGCTGGCCCGGATCTTCCAGCCGGTTGCGATCGAAGGACAGAAGATCATAGAGCGTCAGCCCCGCTTCGAGCTTGGCGCGTTCCAGCAGGCCCGCATGATAGAGCGGCAGCAGAAAAGGCAGGGGCCTGACCAGATGCGGCGCCACCCGCATCAGCCCCAGCCGTTCGCGCAAGGATTCGCGCACCAGCGAAATCTCGAAATTGCGCAGATAGCGCAGGCCGCCATGCGCCAGCTTGGAATTGTGGGCGCTGGTGGCGGAGGCGAAGTCTCTAGCCTCCACCAGCGCGACTGAAAGCCCGCGCAGCGCCGCGTCACGCGCGGTGAAGCTGCCGGTGGCGCCGCCGCCGACGATCAGGACGTCAAATGTCTCGCTGGAAAGTCTGGAAAGGGCGCGCTGCATGGCGCGCGTAAGCTATATCCGCAAACGCGGGCTGCCTACTTGATCTTGCCTTCTTTGAACTCGACATGCTTGCGCAGCACCGGGTCATACTTCTTGATCGAGAACTTCTCGGTCATGGTGCGGGTGTTCTTCTTGGTGACATAGAAAAAGCCCGAGCCGCCATTGCTGTTGAGGCGGATCTTCGCGGTGGTGGGCTTCGCCATGACAGACTCCAAAAA
>Ga0302314_10005803_pt1 | contig 22445 bp, 23 predicted proteins | sample III_Palsa_N2_3_FD_200533 | JGI IMG/M metagenome (GOLD analysis project Ga0302314, IMG submission 200533) | Peat permafrost microbial communities from Stordalen Mire near Abisko, Sweden - III_Palsa_N2_3 | ecosystem: Environmental > Terrestrial > Soil > Palsa > Peat permafrost | place: Sweden...
GTTCCTCGTCTACCAGTTCACGGCGCGGGTATTGCCCGTCCTGCAGCGTACCTTCGGCAGCGTGCGCCGCAGCTTCGAGCGCCGCAACTTGCCGCCGGCGCAGCTCTTCGTCTGCGCGACCGGGCTGGCCGACTGAAAGATCCGCTCACGCGATGGCGCGGATCACCCCGCCGTCCGCGCGCAGCGCGGCGCCGGTGGTCGCCGAGGCCTGCGTGCTGCAGACGTAGGTGATCAGGGAGGCGATCTCGGCAGGATCCGTGAAGCGGCGCAGGATCGAGGAGGGGCGTGCGCTGCTGAAGAACTCGCGCTCCACGTCCGCGGCACTCTTGCCGCTTGCCGCGGCCAACCGGGCCACAAAGCCGCTGACGCCCTCGGAGGCGGTCGGACCGGGCAGCACCGAGTTCACCGTGACGTTGGTGCCGACCAGCGACTCGGCGAGGCCGCGGGCGACGGCCAGCTGCGCAGTTTTCGTCATTCCGTAGTGAATCATTTCGACCGGGATCTGTACGGCGGACTCGCTCGACACGAACACGATGCGGCCCCAGTCACGCGCACGCATGCCGGTCACGTAGTGACGCGACAGGCGGACGCCGCTCATGACGTTGCTCTCGAAGAACCTCAGCCAGTCCTCGTCCGCGATGTCCGCGAACGGCTTGGCCGCGAAGATTCCCATGTTGTTGACGAGCACATCGACGTCCGGGTGAGCCTCGATCAGTTGCCGGCAGCCGCGGGCGTTGCCAAGATCGGCCGCGGTCCCTATGATGCGAGCCTCGGGAACCGCGCTGCGCAAACTTGCGAGCGCTGCATCCACGCGCGCCGCCGTGCGGCCGTTGACGATGACGTGGGCGCCCTCCCGGGCGAGCGCTTGTGCGGTGGCGAAACCAATGCCGGCGGTCGAACCCGTAACCAAAGCACGCTTACCCTTGAGTCCCAGATCCATGAGAGGCCTCCTTGGCTGACCTCTGCCGACCCTACGCCTGCGCGAAATAACGCGGCAATCTGCAATAAGAGAGAGCAGTGGCGGCGCAACAGAGTTTGCAATGCCCCGGCACCAAAGAGGTGCCGCGGCCCTCTTGGATTGCGCAGCCGCGGGCGTCTGTGGGCGTCCGCGGCTGCGCCCGAGGATCAGTAGGCCGGCTTTTGCACAATGAAGTCCGCCACGCCCAGCCGCTGCGTCTTGTGCGCATCCATCATGTCGAAGATCTTCATCTGGAAGGCAAGGTATTCATCCTTCGATACCTTGCCGTCGCCGTTGGTGTCGATCTTGCCGAACATCTCCTTGCTCATGAGTCCATGCGCGTAGCCGAGTGTTGCAAACGGGATAACGTTGTCACTGGCAGGACCGTAGAACTCGTCGGCTTCGAGGAAGCCATCCTTGTTCTTGTCGAGTGCGACGAACACTCGCTCCTGGTAGGCGATCCATTCGTCCTTGGATACCGTACCGTCCTTGTCGGTATCGATCATGTGCATCATTTCCTTGGTCCGCAGACCTTCGATGTATCCGGGGGTGGCATACAGCACCATGTCCTCGGCGTATGCAGCCGTGCACGCCACCGCGCACAGGCTCATCAGGGCAGTCAGTGCAAACGAGCGAATCGGGATTCTCATAGGGTCAGCTCCAGGGTTGCGGCGGGTCGTGATCCGCCGGGCGCGTTTCGCGCCGCGGTGAATCTCCTGCTGGAGGAGACCCTTGCGCCGCCTGGTTTCTTACCTCGCCCGGGAAATTTAAGTGCCTGCAACCACGCTGACCCGCCCGGCACGCCGCAGCGCACGGCGGGTGAGTCGCGGCGCGAGCGCGCGCTGCGCTGCTGCCGCAGCAGCCCGGTTGCGGTGCGCTCGTGCAGTTCACCGGGCGCCTGCCGATATCAGGCGGGCGCGTCCCCTGCGGACCCTGTACCCTCAGGTGAATTTCGGGATTTCTATCAGGAGCAAGCGGTGGCAAAGCCCAACTATCATCACGCACGGAAGCAGAAGGAGCAGGCCCGCAAGTCCCGTCAGCTCAAAAAGGAGCAGCGGCGCACCGACCGCAGCAAACCCGGCGGCGAGGGGGCCGAAGAGGCACTCCAGCCGGGCAGCGGTGATGCGGGCCCCCCCGACGCGAGCGGCGGATGAAGCTGTCCTCCGGCGCTCCCGCCGCCCCCCGCCTGCAGCGGCAGGAATTGCTGCGTCGCGCCCGGGCTGCCGCCCAGCCCCTGCGAGCCGCATTCCCGGCCGTCCAGGCCCTGCGTCTTGAGCTGAAATTCGAAGGGCCGGTCGCCAACGTACCGGCCACCCAGGCGCACGTGCTCTACCCTCCGGCGGCGGCCTTTTTTGAGTTCGCCTGCCCGTACGCGGACTGTGACGGGCGTTTTGACCTCACCCAGGCGGTCGAATCGACCCTGCGCCGCAGCGGGCCGCAGGCTCACGGGGTGCTGGAGTGCTCGGGTCTGCGGGTGCGCCAGCGCGGGGCCCGGGAACCCTGCGGGCTGCGCCTGGAATACCAGATCCAGACCACCTACCAGGCCCCCCGCTAGCCTGCCGCAGGGGGTTCGGCGCATTGAGCCGCTCGCGCGGTTCCCGGGCGTGATACCGTCCGCAGTCCCAGATGGGCGGCGGGGCGACGGATTTCGCCTGGATTTGTTCTAAACATCGATTTGCGAGGATTGCGCAGTGACTAAACTTTACGTTGGAAATCTTCCCTTTACGGCTACCGAAGACGGCGTCCGCGCTCTGTTTTCGGCTCATGGGACGGTCGAAAAGGTCTCCCTGATCACGGATCGCGACACCGGTCGCCCGCGTGGCTTCGGCTTCGTGGAAATGTCGAATGCGGACGCGTCGCGCGCGATGCAGGCACTCGATGGCAAGGACTTTGAGGGTCGGGCGCTGAAGGTCAATGAAGCCCAGGAGCGCGAGCGCTCGGGCGGCGGCAACCGCGGCGGCCCGCGCCGCTACTGAGGATTGCTGCGCACGCCGCGGCTTCTTTGCCGCGCGCGGGAGCAGTAAATCAGTCTGTCCAAAGCGACGCGTGAGTTCATGAGCGTTTGCGCTCTTGAACTCACGCCGTCAGCTTCAACCGGGCATCACGTCACATGATCGCGCGGGTGGAGTAGCGGCTTGCCTGCTATACTTCCGTGAGCGCCGGTGCTCAATGCCTGCGCCAGCCGGGGGGCTAGTTTCCAAAGTGTCATCGATCCGCCGCATTAAAGAGCAGAAGCGGATCCTCATCAGCGAGCACTCTAGATCTGACAATTTCAAGGGACTGTGCCAGGTCCTCACCACTATTGGCGCGCTGGCGCTCCTTTGGTGGCTTGCAGTTCTCGGTCTAAGAATTTCCGGCTGGCTGACCGTAGCGATCGTTCCGCTTATCAGCCTCTTCACGCTGCGCGTGTTCGCACTCATGCACGAGTGCGGTCACGGCAGCCTCTTGCGCACTCCGGGACTCAACCGCGGCTTTGGCTTCGTCCTTGGGGTAGTAGCGGGCATGCCGCAGTACGTGTGGTCCCAGAATCACAGTTACCACCATGCGCACAATGGCAACTGGGATGCATACCGCGGACCGTACACGACGCTCTCCGTGGATGAGTACGCGGCCCTTTCGCGCCTGCAGCAGCGCCTGTATCGCGTGAAGTGCAGCATCGCCTGCGCGCCGATTGCCGGCTTCATCTATCTGATCTTCAACCCACGCTACACGTGGATGAAGGGCAGCCTCGGGCTGCTGCGGCACGTGACAACGGCGAAGCTCGCGCAGCCGCGCCAATCCGTGAGAGCACACGCCGCCAGTTACGTGCCGCGCTACTGGAAGTCGTGGAAAGAATACCGGCACATGTCCTTCAACAACATCGTCCTGCTCAGTGTCTGGGTGGCAATGTGTTGGCTGATGGGTACAGCGCTGTTCTTTTCCATCTACCTCATCAGCCTGTCGCTGGCCGGCGCCGCCGGTATCGTGCTCTTTACCGTCCAGCACAACTTCCGCCATTCCCACGCCAGTGATGCGCCGCGCTGGGACTACGACGTCGGTGCCATCCAGGGCACGAGCTTTCTCGTGCTGCCGCCCTGGCTGAACTGGTTCACCGCCAACATTGGCTACCACCACGTACATCATCTGTCCTCCCGGATCCCGAATTACCGCCTGATCCGCTGCCACGACCAGTACCGCGATCTCTTCACGGATGTCACACGCGTGGATCTGCTGCAGGTGAGTTCGGCGCTGAAGTGCATCCTCTGGGATACCCGTGCGCAGCAGATCATCTCGGTCGCCGAGTATCGCCAGCAGCTGCTGCAGGCCGGCTGCGCCTAGCGCGCCCGCGCGCAGCTGCCTTGGGTCGTCAGGCTCTGGCACGCCCTGGAGCGGCGGGCGGCGGCCGTGGAGACTTCAGCCAGAGTCGCCGCAACCCGCTGGAGAGATTTCTTGCTCGCCATCATGAGCGCGACGCACGAGGAGCTGGCGAGCATCGTAAGTTCGCTCGCCGGCGCGTCAACGCAGGAATTCGGGCGCCGGCACTACCACTGCGGGAGACTTGCGGGCGCCGAGGTGGTGGCGGTGTTCTCGCGCTGGGGCAAGGTCGCCGCCGCGGCCACGGCCGCGCAGCTGATCAGTTCCTTTGCCGCCACCCGAATCGTCTTCAGCGGCGTGGCTGGGGCGGTCCGGCCCGGCCTCGCCATCGGTGATGTCGTGGTGGCGTCCTCGCTCCTGCAACACGACATGGACGCCATGCCCCTCTACCCGCGTTACGAGGTGCCGCTGCTCGGCAAGGCGCTCTTTGCCCCGGACGCCAGGTTGCGGGCGCAGCTGAGCGCGGCGGCGCAAGGGTTTCTCAAGAATGACCTCAAGGCCGCGGTGCCCGCGGCGGAGCTGAGTCACTTCAAGATCCATGCGCCGAAGGTCATCGAGGGTGTGATCGCGAGCGGCGACAAGTTCTTCGCCAGTGCGGCAGATCTTGCGCTCCTGCGCCGCCAGCTGCCTGATGCCGCTTGCGTGGAGATGGAGGGGGCGGCGGTCGCGCAGGTGTGCGAGGAGTACGCGGTACCCTTTGGCGTCGTACGGACCATATCCGATTCCGCGGACGAGAATTCCGTGCACGACTTCCCGCGGTTTTCGCGCGAGATCGCCGGTCGCTACTCGCTCGGCGTGGTGCTGAGATTTCTGGCCGCGCGTGCAGCCACCGCTACGAAGGATCACACATGAACTGGCAGCTGTTCGGCGGATTCCTCCTCATCACGATCGTCCTGCTGCTGACGCCCGGACCGATCGTCACGCTGGTCATATCGACCGGCGCGAGGCGCGGTGTGCGTGCGGCGCTCATCACGGTTGCCGGCACATCGACGGGCAACGCCGTGCTGCTCGCCGCCATTGCCCTGGGACTCACCTGGGTCATGGGCCACGCCGTCTACCTGTTCGAGCTACTGCGCTGGATCGGTGCGGCTTATCTCATCTGGCTCGGGGTGCAGGCTTGGCGGAACGCGGGAAGCCCGGTCGCCGCCCCGATGCGCAGCCGCATGCACTTCTCGCGCGGATTTCTGGTGGCCCTCTCGAATCCCAAGACGCTCGCGTTCTTCACCGCGTTCCTGCCGCAGTTTGTCGACCCGACGCTGCCGGCCGGTCCCCAGGTTGCGCTGATGTGCATCGTCTCGGTGGTCCTGGCGGCCTGCAGCGACTCGTGCTGGGCCGTGGCTTCGGGCCTGGGACGCGCGTGGTTCATAAAGCCTGCCCGCGCACGACTCCTCGGGCGCGCTTCAGGGGTGACGCTGGTGGCGGGCGGGCTGTGGCTATCACTCGCACGGCGCCCGGGCTGAGCCTGCGGCGGCGCTGCTAACCTTCGACGTCCGTGACCGGCCGGTCATCGCCGGCGGCGAGTTCCTTGTGCCAGTTTCCCGCGCTGTCCTCCCAGGTGATGAGCGTGGCCACGCCCGGCTCACGCTGCTCCCTGGCGGCCCGAAGCGCTGCATGTCGCGCCTCATCATGCGTGTGGAAGCGCTCCGAATAGGTGCCGTCGACGCGGTAGGCCCAGCCGCCGTCGTGCTGCACAACCTCGTAGGTGATCTTGCTCATCGCTTGGCTCCTGGTGCGGCGGGTCCCTATTCTGACGCCCGCAGGCGCGCCCGCAACAAGATAAATTCAGGCAGCGGTGCAGACGCGCGTGAGCGTGGCCTAGAGCGGCCAGGGGAGTGAGTAGGTCTTGGTATTGGTGAAGGCCTTCATGGCCTCTTGAACACCCTCCTTGTAACCTAGCCCCGAATCCTTGATGCCGCCGAAGGGGGTCAATTCCAGGCGATAGCCCGGCACCTCGCGCACGTTCACCGTGCCGACGTTGAGTTCGGTGACGAAGCGCGTGATGTAGTCCAGCCGGTTGGTGCAGATGGCGGAGGACAGCCCGTAGCGGGTCGAGTTCGACAGCCGGATCGCCTCCTCGATGGTCTCGAAGCGCAGCACCGGGGAGACCGGTCCGAAGGTCTCGGTCTTGACCACCGCCATCTCCGCGGTCACGTGATCCAGCACCGTGGGCGAGTAAAGTGCCCCACGCCGCAGGTTGCCGTAAAGGAGCGTGGCTCCCGCGGCGACCGCCGCGTTGACCTTGTCCTCGAACGAGCGCGCCGCGGCCTCGTCGATCACGGTGCCCATGTCAGTGGCCGGATCCATCGGGTCGCCATATTTCACCGCCTGCGTCTGCTGCAGGAGCAGCGCCACAAAACGCTCGGCGACGGAATTCTGCACCAGCATGCGCTTGATGGCAGTACAGCGCTGTCCGGAGTTCCGGTAGGAGCCGGCTGCGGCGAGCGCGGCCGCCTCCTCAAGATCGGCATCCTCCATGACGATGAGCGGATCGTTACCGCCGAGTTCGAGGATCTGGCGTTTGTAGACCGCTGTGGCGGCGATGTGCTTGCCAATGGCGACGCCACCGGTGAAGGTGACAAGATCGACGTCCCGGTGCGTGAGCAACTCATCGGCGATCTCGCGCGGGTCGCCCGTTAATACGCTGAGCATCTGCGGCGGCAGGCCCGCCTCATAGGCGATGTCTGCCAGTGCCAGCGCACTCAAGGGCGTCTTCTCCGAGGGCTTCACGACTATGCGGTTGTTGGTCGCGATGCTCGGCGCGATCTTATGCGCCACCTGGTTGAGCGGGTGATTGAAGGGCGTGATGGCGCAGATGACGCCCTGCAGCGGCTCGCGCAGGGTGTAGACCTTGCGCTGCTTGCCGTGCGCCGTCAGATCGCAGGAGAAGATCTGGCCGTCGTCCTGTAGTGCCGCGTTGCCCGCGAAGGTGAACACGTCACACGCGCGGCCGACCTCGTAGGTCGAATCCTTTTTGGAGAGGCCGCTCTCGGCGGTGATGAGATTCGCCAGCTCCTCGGTGCGAGTCCGCAGGATCGCGGCGATCTGGTGACAGATGCGGTGGCGCTCGTAACGGCTGAGGCGCGACCGGAAACTGCGGGCAGTCTCCAGAGCGCGCCGCACTTCAGCAACGCCGGCCTGCGCCACGGTGCCGACGGTCTTGCCGGTATACGGGTTGAGCACCGGCACGCTGCGCCCGGTATCGATCTTCTGACCCGCGATGCGCAGTTCCACATGGGCCGCGCGTGGCATCGCGACCGGGGCGCCCTGCGGCGCGCCTTCAGGCCGCATGATTGAGAACCCAGTCGAAGGCGTCGAAGTTACGCCAGCGACGGTTGCCGTCCAGGCGCCCCATGGGCCTGTTCATGATGAGGGGCACGGGCTGCTCGGAAATGCCGCCGTGCGAGCGTAGCGGGGCGTCCAGCCCCGAGAGGTCGTGGCGCCGCGCCGCTCCGCCGATCGCCACCGAACGGGTCGACACGACGACCAGGTCGCCGATGCGGTCCGGCGGCAGCTCGAAGCGCTCGGCCGCCTGCGCCCGCGTCAGCACCACCTCGATCCCGCGCAGGCCGGCAATGCGCCTGGCCAATTCGTGCGGCGCGGCGTCGGCGGGCAGGTACACCGTTGCATAGGAGCCGAGTGCCCCGTGGTGGACGACGTAAGGATCGGTGATCGGCAGGATGACGCGCGCGCGCGCCGCACCGAGCCACTCATCGAGGAGGTCCTGCAGATAGATTACGTTCGGGGTCGCATCGAGTCGCGTCTTGGCGTTCATGCCGTGGTCGGCGGTTACGACGATCGCACAGCCGAGCTCCTCCAGCGTGGCGAGATAGCCGTCCATCATCCGGTAGAACGCGTTGGCGGCCTCCGAGCCCGGTGCGTGCTTGTGCTGTACGTAGTCGGTCGTCGAGAGGTACATCACATCGGGGCGCTGGGTCTGCATGAGGCGCACGCCCGCCGCAAACACGAATTCCGAGAGCGCAGCGCTGTACACCTCGGGCACGGGAAGCCCGACGAGCGCAAGTACGTCGGTGATGCCGTGCTCGGCCTGAGTAACCTCGCCCGCCTTCTCGGCCGAGAAGCAGGTGCCCCGCATCCGGTGCCCGAGCAGGCGGCGCAGCTTGTCCTTGGCGGTAATCACGGCCACCGCGCAGCCGGCGTTCGCGAGCGCGGCTAGCAGGGTAGGGGCGCGCAGCCACTTCGGGTCGTTCATCATCACTTCGACACCGTTCTCGGCGTCGTAGAGAAAATTGCCGCAGATCCCATGCACCGCAGGCGGCGCACCAGTGACGATGGAAAGGTTGTTCGGGTTGGTGAAGCTTGGTACCACGCAGTCGGCGATGACCGAGGCCCCACTTGCCAGTACGCGAGCCATCCATGGCATGCAGCCTGCGGCCACCGCCTGCGCGATGTAGTCCGGCTCGCAGCCGTCCACGCACACCACCACCGCCGGCTGCCGCGGCAGGCGGTAGGTGCGGCCATTGACCTCGATGACTCGCGCGGCCTCACTCATGCGGCGGCCCGCATTTCCGCCAGCACCTGCGCCACGGCTTCGACGGCGCCGGCGATGCCGCGCTCGCCCAGTTGCCCGATGCAGCCGACCCGGAAGGTCTCGACCGTCGTGAGCTTCCCCGGGTAGAGGAGGTAGCCGCGCCGCTTCACCTCGTTGTAGAAGCTCTTGAAGGCGTAGTGAGGATTCTCCGGTGCGTGGAAGGTGACGATGATCGGCGCCTGGATGGCCGCGGGCAGAAAGCTGCGTAATCCGAGGCGGCCCATCCCTTCGATCAGCGTGCTGCAGTTACGCATATAGCGGCCGCCGCGCGCGGCGAGGCCGCCTTCTTCCAGGTATTGCTCAATGGCACAGTCGAAAGCTGCAACCACGTGCGTGGGCGGGGTGAAGCGCCATTGCGTGGTCTTCTGCATGTAGACCCACTGATCGTAGAGGTCCATCGCCACGGAGTGGCTGTTGCCCTCGCTACGCTGCAGCGCCTCGCGTCGCAGGATTACGAAGCCCATGCCCGGCGGCCCCTCGAGGCACTTGCCCGAGGCGGCAACGACGGCATCAAACCGGGTGCGGCGCGCATCGATTTCGAGCGCACCGAAGGAGCTCATCGCATCGACGATCAGCCCCTTGCCGTGCCGCGCGACCACCGCGGCGATCTCGGTGAGCGGGTTGAGGATGCCGGTGCTGGTCTCGCAGTGCACGAGTGCGACGTGCGTGATCGAGGGGTCGGCATGCAGCGCCGCATCGATGTCCGCGGCACTGACCTGCGCATTCTCTGCGTAGTCGAGGGTCGTAAGCTTGCGTCCCAGCACGCGGCAGATCTTGGCGATGCGCTGGCAGTAGGCGCCGTTCAGGGGCACCAGCACATGACCACTGCGCGGCACTAGCGTGCCGATCGCGGCTTCCACTGCGAAAGTTCCGCTGCCTTGCAGGGGCACGCATTCATGCGTATCGGTTGCGTAGGCGATCTGCAGCAGGCGCGCGCACACCCGCGCCGTGATCTGGTTGAAGTCGGCGTCCCAGGAGCCCCAGTCGCGCAGCATGCTCTGCTTGGTGCGCAGGGACGTGGTGAGGGGACCGGGGGTGAGCAGAAGCGGCTCTGCACTCATCGGATATCTCCAGGCGCTGGCGGCGGGATAAGCGGGCGAAGGCTGCGCCACGAACCGCAGCCCGAGCAGGCAATGCTGCAGCTGAGTTTCGGGGATTGCACGCGCCGCCGAGACTCACAATCTTAAATTGGAGCCATTTAAAGTGTCAACAGTTGGCTGCCGACAGAATTCGGTAGCGTCTGCGGGTAGCCTGCCATTAAATGGAAGGATGAGCAGCCGCCGAATCCCTTGCCCATGACGTCCCCGAGCGCACTGCAGATCCTGCAGGCGAATTCGCTCCCCTCCCTGCTGCAGGCCGAGATCGAGCAGATGATCCTCAGTGGCGAGCTGACGGCACGCCAACGCATCAACGAAGTGGAGCTGGCGGAGCGCTTCCGCACCAGCCGCGGGCCGGTACGCGAGGCGCTGCGGGCGCTGGAGGAGTGTGGCCTGGTGCGGGCGGAGAGAAACCGCGGCACTTTCGTCCGTGAAGTCTCGGTGGCCGAGGCGGACGAGGTCTACGACATCCGCGAGGCGCTCGATGAGCTGATCGGCAGCCGTCTCGCCGAGCGCATCACTGCTGCTGAGCTCGATCTGCTGCGCAAACTCCTTGCCGCGATGGATGCCGCCACGGCGGCCGCGGACGTGAAGCGCTATCACAAGCTCAACCTTGAGTTTCATGACGCGCTGGTGGATTTCGTGGGCAATGCCCGTCTCACGGAGACCTACCGCAGGCTGACCAAGGAGCTGCTCCTGTTCCGGCTGCACGGGCTGCAGGAGGGCGGTGGGTTCGAAGTGTCCAACGCCGAGCACAAGGCGATCGTCAAGGCGATCGCCTCGCGTGATCCTGTGCGTGCCGGGCGCGTGCTGCGCGCCCACGCCGCCGACAGCCGTGCGCGCATGCACAAGGCGTCTGCGAGGGCGCGGGCCGACACGGCGCAGCAAAAGCTGAAATGAACCTTGGTCCCGTTCAGCCGCCTGGCAGGAACGCGCGCTGCACCAGCCACACGAGCGCCAGCGATGCGATCGCGGCGGATCCCCACGGCAGCACCGCGCGCCGGTAGAACAGGCTCGATCGAATGCCGTAGACGAGCGGCATGACCGCGAGCACCACCGCCAGCTGGCCGGTCTCGATTCCCAGATTGAAGGCGACCAAGGAAACCAGCCGCGCGCCCTGCGGCAGCCCCATGTCGGCGAGCACGGACGCAAAGCCGAACCCATGCAGCAGGCCGAAGGCGAAGGCAATGCGCGCGCGGCTCTCGGTGACCAGCGGGAAGATATTGTTCAGTGCCGCGATCACGATCGACGCTGCGATCACCGATTCGGTCAGGCGGCTCGGCAGCCGCACGACATCGAGCGCCGCAAGCGACAGGGTGATCGAGTGCGCCAGAGTAAATGCGGTTACCACCTTGAGGATGCTCATGAAGGCGGGCCGGGCGCGCGGCACCGGCTCCCAGTGACCATTTCTGCGCAGCAGCACCGCCGGCAGCAGTAGTGACACCAGGAACAGCAGGTGATCAACGCCATCCCAGATGTGCCAGATCCCCGCCTGCAGGTATTCCCGGAAGGCGCGGGCCGTCGAGGGTGCGTAGACCGCAAAGGCGTGCGGCTCGTCGTGGCCGCCGAGCACGCCGGTCTGCGCCACCGTGCCGGCCGTCAGGCTGAGTAAGCCACGGTGCGAGGGGTCGACGTCGGCCAGCACGGTGTAGCGGATCTCCAGCTGCCGCACGTCGACGGGGCAGCGCGCATTGAGGGATAGCCACGCGTAGCTGCCATCGACCCGGTCGTTGATCCTGAGAGACTGCAGCCCCAAAACACAGGGCTGGCCCTGGGCTCGCAGCTGCACATGCTGATCGAGGTACTGGATGAGTTGCGGTTCACTGGCACGCAGTTCGCCCCAGGTGATGCGCCCGTCATGGTTGGCGTCGACACCGATGGCCAGTTCCGCATCCCGCACGGCGATCTCGATTGAGCCGGTGAGGTGGGCGCCGTCCACTTGCGCGGACACAAAGCCGTTGCTGGCGATGTGCGCCTGGGCCGCCGCGGCAGACACGCTCAGAAGAGCGCACGCGATGAGGCGCTTCATGGCGCCGGCCCCCCGGCGAGCAGTGCGCGCGCATCCTCGAGCCTGTGCTGGTGCAGAAACTCGAACGCCGGCGCAGCGAGCTGCGGTTGCCCGGCCGCGCGCGCAGCACGCAGCAGGATGAGCACATCGTCGGGCTCGCGCTGCACCTGCCAGTTCTCCCGCGCGGCCGCCAACGCCGCCGCGGGCTGGCGGTCGACGTCGAGGAAGAAACGCGCCTGCTCGCGGCGATGCACGGCATCTCCGCGCTGCTGCTCGAGGTCGAAGGCATTCTGCAGCAGTGCCCGTGAGCGGGCGCCCGCGCCGTCGTGCAGCTGCTGGTGCGCGATCGTGATGCGCAACAGCATCGGCTCCATGGACTCATAGCCGCGCAGCAGCTCGAGCGTCTCTGCGGCGCGCTCATGCCGCAACAGCAGATCCGCGCACGCACCGCGCAGGTAGAAATCATCGGGTGCGACCTGCAGTCCTTCCCGGAGCCAGTGTTCGGCCGCCGGGTCGTCGCCGAGGCGCTCGGCCATCTCACCGAGTTCAGAATAGCGCCAGGCGCGCGCTTCCGGCGGCATGGACTGCTGCGGGAGCGCGACGACGGCGGCATAGGCGCTCTTGAGGTGGCCGCCGAGGCCCTCCACGCTCTGGGTGCATAAGACCAGGATCGCAGGGTCAGCGGCCGCGGCGAGGTGCCCACAGGACTCAAGGGCCTCCGGGTAGCGGCCGACAACGCGCAGCACCGTGGCGCGTGTCAGCCAGGCCTGCGGATCATCCGGCCGCATCTTCAGGGCCTGATCGAGTTCGCCGAGTGCGGCATCAAACTGGTGGCGACTCTGCAGGATGGTGGCGTGCAGAATGAGCACCTGCGGGGACACCGGCGTGCGGTTCAGCCAGGGCAGAAGAATGGCTTCCCCGTAACCCAGGAAGCGCAGATCGCCCGTGGCGCGGGCGCGTGAGATGTCGAACTGCACCAACGGCAGGGCAATGTCGAGGCGCGTGCGAGTGAGATCGCGGCTCGGGGCAGTGGCGTGTCGTGCTCCGGCGGGAAGCTCTGCGAGAACCTGGGCATCATCCTTTGGGGTGTAGGGTGTTGCGAGGCTGCTGCCTGCGATGCTCAGGGCGAGGACCGCCGACGCCGCGCAGCGCCGCCCCCGAGAAACTCGGGGACGGCGTGCAGGACGGTCACCTGGGCGGATCACACTCACATCGCGGCGACGGCGATGGGCGCGCTGGTCTCGCTCGTGTCCGTGAGCGTGACGCCCCCGTCATCGACCGGCAGCGGCGACTCGGTCTCGGAAGGCTTCAGCGCGAGGGCCAGGACCTCCGAGGTGTCGAGTGCCAGGTTCGAGGAGGGGGGCGGCGTAGGCGGGGGCGTCGTCGTGCCGCCGCTGCTGCCGCCACCGCAGGCGGTTACCAGGCTCGCTGCGAGGGCGCCGCCGGCCAGGATTGCCAGTTTGGATTTCATATCGTGTCACTCCTAGTCGTTGGCGCTGGTGGGGGAGCCGGCGAGGGCGGTGTTCAGATACGGGAATGCCGGCAGATAGTTGGCGGGATTTGGCTCGGCCCCGTCGGTGTAGTGCAGCTGCCGCGAGGCATCTGAGGCCGGATCCGGATCATTGGCGCTGCCGTCGAAAGGTGACAGGAGCACACCCATGGCGACGCGCAGTTCGATATCCACGACATCGTCGATCGGGCGGCGTCCATTGGGGAATCCCGATAGGTCTCCACCCAGAACACCGAGGTCGTTCTGCGAGGCAATCGGCGTGACTGCAGTGCTCGTGTTGAGCCGCAGCTCCTCGGCAGCCGTCGGTTTCGCCGGCTGGTTGAGACCCTTGATGCCCGTGAGGAAGGCGGCTTCCAGATCGGTTCGCGGATAGACGTTCGGTGCGAGCACGCCTGCGGAACCGAACAGCGCCTGCAGGAGAACCGGCAGCGAGGGGTTGGTCACGTAGTCGGCGAACTGGCCGTCGTTCCTGGGCGCGGAGGCGTTGAAGCGGTCCTTGTCGGGCAGTCCGATGATCACCTCATTGACCAGCGGCATGCCGAGGCGGGAGACCTGCGACCAGGCGCCGCCCTCCACCGAGGGACCGGTCGGTTTGGCGACTGCGCCCACGCTGCCCACGCTCGCGGCGCTCTCCGGTACAGGATTCAGTACCGCCGCCTGACGCAGGCTCGCGGTAGTCCAGGCGCCGATCACCGGGTCACTGCCCGAGGTCAGGCAGGAAGCGGGGACCTCCAGCGCGATCGAGGTGACGTTGTAGCCGGCCAGCGAGTTGGGTGCGAGGTTTCGCACGTTCTCGCCCGGAGGACCGAGCTCCTCTACCGGGTACTTGATGTTCACCAGGTCGAAGGTTTCGCCGAGGTTCACGACGAAGCCGTCCTGGCGCTGGCCGACGAACACCCTGCCGGGCATATTGCAGCCGGGAATGGTGACGGTGTGCACGTAGTTGGCCGCATAGGCTGCGTAGTTCGGAATCGACTTGGCACCGATGTTGTCGAAGGGCTTGGCGAAGGTCGCACTGCCGCTGGACGCATCAGTTACCGCCGCGGTGGTCCCGGTGCGGCGATCGCCGCGCACCAGTGTCACGGTGTAGGTCTCGGCTACGTTCTGCGCAGCCGAACTCGTGGCGCTCAGCGGGCCGATGTTGACGAGTGGCACCGGCACCGTCTTGGTCCCTGCCTTGACTGCAAGTCCGCTGGTGGTGGTGGTGAAGCGGAACTGGAAGGTCAGCGCCTCGTGGCCGCTGCCGTTGTTGTCGATGAGAATCTCGTACAGCGCGTTCGGATCCATCGTGTAGTAGTTCGGCCCCCCCTGCGGATTCTCGAATGGCTGATAGCTTGCGATGAGCGTGACGTAGCCGGTGCGTCCCGGTTCGTAGCTGTTGAACATGTAAAGGTCGGTGCCGTCGACTTTCGGGCGGGTGGTGATGAATGGCGCTTCACGGTGACTCGAGGCGAAGGTCGCGAGCGGGAGCGCGGCGGCGCCCAGCAGTGCGATCCTCCCGAGATATTTTGTATTCATACGGGTATCCCCTGGTGGATGTTTGGTTACCTTCGAGCCATACGCGCTGCCAGAGGCTGCGGATGCAGAAGCTGCGACGAGCGCCGTTCCCGCAGGGCCGATGGCAAGCGGCGCGTGCGCGGGCCGCATCCGTGGCGGCGCCCCGGCCGTATATGGCGATCGGCGACGCGTTTCGAAGACGGGGGGTTGAGACGGCCGGGCCGCATTACCGGCGCGCTGACACGGAATCTGCAGGACGGATCGGCGGTGCGGGCAGAGTGGCTAGAGGAAGTACTGGAAATGCAGGCGGATGGTACGGGGAACGCCCGGATGCACGATGAAATCCGGCGTGGCAAAGGCCTCGTTCTTGAGGCGCGACACGTAGTAGTACTCGATGTCATTCCACTTGACGTCGAAAAGATTGAACACATCGAGCGCAGCGAGCCAGTGTCCCGGGCGCTGATACCCGAACCTCAGGTCCACCGTGGTGTAGGCCGGGGAGCGGGCGCTGTCGTCCTCCACCAGCGGCGACTCGCCGAAGTGTCTGGCGCGCAGTGCGCCGAACCAGCCCGACGGATGCTGCGCGGTGAGGCCTGCGTCGATGACATTGGTCGGGCTGTTCGGGATGTAGCGGCCGGTTATGGCGATCGGCTGCTGACAGGGGTGGCTCGCCGCTGCCTCCCCGCATCCCAGGTCATCGGGCGGCACGTTCTGGTCAAAGCGCGCGCGGGAGAAGGCGGCATTCAGGTCCGCGTGCAGCCAGTTCGTAAGGCGCAGCGTGTTGCCCCACTCGATGCCGGCGCGCGTGGTGGCGCCGCTCGGTGAGGTGACACCAGCGTCGCCGTCGAATACGAGCTCGCTCTTGAGCTTGAGCAGGAACACATCGAGCGTCGTAGTCCACGACGGCAGGGGCGGCCCGGATAGCCCCAGTTCGGCGCTCGTTGCCCTCGTCAGTGGTGTGACCGGCGGCGCCTCGGCACTTTCTCCGCTGCGCGTGACGCCGCGGGCGTCATTGCTGTGATAGCCATCGGCCAGGGTCAGGAAGTACGTCGTGCCCCTGAAGGGGCCGAGGATGACACCCAGCTTCGGACTGAAAATGTTGGCACGGATGTCTCCGGTGTTACAGCCGAGTGGGTCGCTGCTGAGGTTGCAGCTACCGTTGGCGTTCACCATCTTATCGCGTACGTCGAAATCGAACTCATCCTCGCGCAGGCCGAGCACAGTGCGCAGCTTTTGCGACCACTGCGTACTGTTTTCCAAGTACACGGCTCCATTGGATTCGACTACGCCTGCGTCCTGACGGGTATAGAGGTACTGCCTGTCGAGGGTCGCATCGATCGCAACGTCACGGATGTCATCCACGCGCGCCTGCACGCCGAGCAGGTTAGTGCTCGGCACCCCGAACAGCTGCGTAAACCAGGTCTTGGAGCCGTTGAAGCCGTAAACGACCCGATCATCATGCTGCAGCATCTGGTCGCCGTTGGTGGGATCCTTAAGGTAATAGGTGAAGGTCGACCAAAGATCGAGTTTGTAGCGGATGACATAGGCGGAAAACTCGATCTCGTCGCTATCGCTGCGCCTCACGCGATTGAAAGACAGGCTGGAGCGGCTGGTGACCCCGCCGTCGGAGGGATTGAGGCTGCCGAAACGGCCGATGATCCCCTCATCAATGGCGCGCTGCGGTACCTGGTCGGTGGAGTTCCATCTGCCCGAATAGGCCATCGCGGTGACGGTGTAGAAGTCCGCGGCGCCGCCCAGGTGATAGCGCAGCACGCCGTTCAGACGGTTGTAGTCGTCCGGATAAACGAAGGGTCCGTCGTTGTGATAGATGTCACCCGCGGCGAGCAGGGTACCGCTGCCGAGAGGCGTTGAACCGAGCAAGAGCCCGCGCCGATAGCCGTCCTGGCCGAATCCGAGCGTCGCGGAGGCCGGGATGTCATTCACCAGATCCATGCGAACGGCGCCCGCAGTCGCGAAATCCCCCTCATCGGCGTAGTAGGGACCCTTCTTGAAGTGCAGGTCGCTGACGAGCTCGGGTATCAGGAAATTGAGATCCGTATAGCCCTGCCCGTGGGCGTGGGTGGGCATGTTGATCGGCATGCCGTCCACCTCGGTGGCAAGGTCGGTCCCGTGATCGAGGTTGAACGCTCTCAGGAAATACTGATTCGCTTTCCCCTCGCCGGAATGTTGCGTGACGATCAGGCCCGGAACGTTCTCAAGCACTGCGGCTGGTCGCAGGAGCGGCTGCGCCGCGAGCTGCTCCTGGCTGACGTCGCCCGCGGAGGCGGCGGCCATATTGCTCGTCCCGGTGGCTACGATCGTGACCGTCTCGAGCGCGGTCTCGCTGGATGCGCTCTCGTCCGCCGCTGTCGGGCAGGTAATGCTCGACAGGAATGCGATCCCTGCCAGCGCGCCCAGCGCCACTGTGGCGCGACGATCGTCTTGTCCGCTGACACGTCTCACTCGTGATCCCCCCGGGGTCGCCCTCGAGCGCATGCGGATTTGCTAATCATCTGCCGACGCACCTGAGGACAACTACGGGCGGGATGCCGGTCCGGATGCGTTCTGCGACTCCGGTGTCGCCGGTGCTCCAATCTTGCTCCGACTCCTGTCCCGGCGACCGATGACAATTTCGCGCTGCAAACTCCGCTCCAGACAGCCCCGGGCCCGTCGGTTGAGGGTCGGGAATCAGCCCGGATGCCCAAGCCACCGTCGTCCGGAAAGCGACCTTCGGTTGCATGCACGACATCGGGTCCGGCGTCGTGCCACAATCGCTCGCGCTTGCGGACCGCGATCGCTGTCAACCATTTTGGAAAGGCAGCCGACACGTGGGCCCCTCAATATCGTGAAGACTGCTCTGTGTGGTGGGCTGTTGATTGATGAGGCTTTCGGCATTTTGGAGCGCATTGGGGTCGGCTCTGCCGAGCGCCAATGGGGTTACCTCTAAATTCCTACAGATGGTCGTACGGAACCCATGGCCACACTTTTCGAGAAGCTCAATCTCAAGGACCATGCTGAAATCCTGGTTCTCAATCCGCCGGGCTCATTCGAGACGACGCTCGGGGCGCTCAAGGGTATCGACGTGCACCGTCGCATCAGGGACCTAGGGACCGTGCAATTCGCCCTGGTCTTCGTCACTCGCCAGGCCGAGGTTGACCGGTTCTCAAAGCGTCTGGTTGCCAAGGCGGGCGCAGACGCCCTGCTGTGGTTTGTATATCCCAAGGGTACTTCCAAGAAGTACACCTGCGACTTTAATCGAGACAACGGCTGGAAAGTACTCCGCGGGTTGGGGTTCGACAGGGTCCGTCAGGTGGCCATCGATGAGGACTGGTCGGCGCTTCGATTCCGCCGCGCGGGGCTCATCAAGCGCTCGACTCGCTAGGTTACGATGCCGGTGAGTTGCCAAGCGCGGCCGCTTTTCGCAATACCAATAAGGAAAGACTCGTTTGGGTGCTCTCATCATTCTTGCAGCGATCGTCGCGGCGAGTGTTGTCGGTCTTCTGTCGCGTCCGCTGCTCGAGCGCGCCATGTTGCGCCCGTACGTGATCGCCAGGGGAAGCGGCTATTGGCAACTGCTGAGCAGTGGATTCGTCCATGCCGACATCGCGCACTTGCTCTTCAATTGCGTCACGTTCTATTCGTTCGGCTTTGCGCTCGAGCGCGTAATCGGGACGGGATACTTCGTCACGCTTTATTTCGTTGGCCTGCTAGTCAGCGGCGTTGGTACCTGCATCAAGCACCGCGACGAGCCAAATTACGCGTCGCTCGGAGCCTCAGGCGCGATTCTGGCGGTGCTGTTTGCGTCCATTGTGTACTTCCCAAATAGCCGGCTCCTGATTCTGCCTTTCCCCGTGCCAATTCCAGCGCCACTGTTCGCCGTGATCTATCTGGCCTTCAGTTACTACTCCTCGCGGACCTCGAAGGGCCGTATCAATCACGACGCCCACATCACCGGCGCGCTGGCCGGAGTCGTGTTTGTGGCCGTGACCGACCCCCACCGCATTGGCGCTCTTATCAGTTATCTGCGCGGCTGAACAGGCTGCGCACCAAGCCTGATGGCGGCCCTTGATGTCTCCCAAAGGGATCTTTGCGGCTCAGGCTTTGGCAGCCGCAGAGCCTTTGAAGCCTTTCGCTACGGTGTAGACTTCCCGCGATCTCGGGCGTGACGCCGCCGGCTTGCGAATCTGCAGCTTCTCGAAGGAGCTGCGCAGCTCCTTGAGGTAGGCGTCTGAGCCTGCGCCCTGGAACACTTTGGCTACGAAGTCCCCGCCAGGCTTCAGCACTTGTCGCGCCATGTCCAGTGCGAGCTCTACCAGGTACATGGAGGAAGCTTGGTCGGTAACGTCGATGCCCGAGATGTTCGGCGCCATGTCACAGATGATCAGGTCCGGCTTCCTATTGTCTAGGTGGGCGAGAATCTCGCTAAGCACGGCCTCTTCTGTGAAGTCGCCAAGAACGAACTCGACACCGTTCAGCGGATCCATCGGCAGGATGTCGGTCGCGATCACCTTGCCCTTTGCTCCGGCCAGCTTTGCAGCCACTTGTGACCAGCCCCCAGGGGCCGAACCCAGGTCCACAATCACCATGCCCGGGCGAATCAGCCTGTCCTTCTCGTTCAACTGGATCAGTTTGTAGCTGGCACGCGAGCGATAGCCGTCCTTCTGCGCCTGTTTGACGTAAGGGTCGTTGACGTGTTCCTGCAGCCAGCTGCCGCTGCTCTTGGATCGTGCCATTGCAAAACCTGAACGAGTGGAGCGAATCTAGGGGCGCGCCTGAAGCGGCGCTATAATGCTTGCCGTATTGTAGCTTCATCTCCTCTGCCGGAAGTAACCGGCCAGGGTGTCCTCGTGATCCGTCTCACCGAACTCTCGCTGCCGCTCGAATCCGACGCCTACGCGCTGCGCGCCGCAATTGTCGCGCGGCTGCAGATCAGCGACGTCGAACTGCTGGACTTCACCGTATTCAAGCGCAGCTACGACGCGCGCAAGAAGAACACCAGGATCAGCTTGGTATACGTCATCGATCTCGTGGCGCGCGACGAGTCCGGTATTCTGCGCCGTCTCGCAGGCGATCCGAACGTGCGCCCGGCGCCCGATACTACGTACCACCCGGTGGGGCGCGCGCCATCGGGTTTGAGCGAACGGCCCGTGATCGTGGGCTTCGGACCGTGTGGTCTGTTCGCGGCGCTGCTGCTGGCGCAGATGGGATTCAATCCTATCGTGCTGGAGCGCGGCCGGGAGGTGCGGCGCCGTACGGCGGACACTTGGGCGCTGTGGCGCAGAAACAGCTTGACCCCGGAGTCGAACGTACAGTTCGGGGAGGGCGGCGCCGGGCTCTTCTCGGATGGCAAGCTCTACAGCCAGATCAAGGACCCGAGGTTCTACGGCCGCAAGGTGATGCAGGAATTTGTTCGCGCCGGGGCTCCCTCCGAGATCCTATACGTGAGCAAGCCGCATATCGGCACGTTTCGTCTGACGAGCGTAGTTGCTGCGATGCGCGCGGAGATCATGGCATTGGGCGGCGAGGTCAGGTTTGAGAGCCGAGTGGACGACCTGTTGCTTGAAGACGGCCAGATCAATGGGGTCGTGCTTGCCACCGGCGATACCATTCGCAGTCGACACGTCGTGCTGGCGCCCGGTCACAGCTCACGCGATACCTTCCGCATGCTCGAACGCCGCGGCGTCTTCATCGAGGCGAAGCCCTTCTCCGTGGGCTTTCGCATCGAGCATCCACAGTCACTGATCGATCGTGCACGGCTGGGGAAGTATGCCGGGCGTCCGGAGATTGGTGCTGCGGACTATAAGTTGGTGCATCACGCGAAGAATGGTCGCGCCGCCTACAGCTTCTGCATGTGCCCCGGGGGTACCGTCGTTGCGGCTACCTCTGAGCCCAAGCGCGTGGTCACGAACGGCATGAGCCAGTACTCGCGCAAGGAACGCAATGCCAACGCCGGTATCGTGGTTGGCATCAACCCGCAGCAGGATTTCCCCGGTGGCTCGCTGGCAGGGGTCGAGTTGCAGGAGCGCCTCGAGTCGCGCGCGTATGAATTGGGCGGCAGTGACTATTGCGCGCCGGGCCAGTTGGTTGGGGATTTCATTCGCGGCCGGCCGTCGTCCAAGTTGGGTGGGATCGATCCCTCCTACAAACCGGGAGTGCGCCTTGGGGAGCTGGCAACAGCCCTGCCGGACTACGCGATCGCCGCCATTCGTGAAGCGCTGCCCGCCTTCGGCAGGCAAATTCGCGGGTTTGATCGCGATGACGCCGTGCTGACGGGTGTCGAAACTCGTACCTCCTCTCCGGTGCGTATCACGCGTAACCACGAGACATTGCAGAGTCTAAACGTTGAGGGCCTGTATCCTGCCGGTGAGGGAGCCGGCTATGCGGGCGGGATTCTGTCCGCTGGAGTGGATGGGATCAGGGTTGCGGAAGCTGTGGCTGAATCAATGCTGGCGCGGACGCCAGCCGGCGGCGCGCTCAAGCAATGAAGCTCGAGGACGTCAAGAAGCTGCACCAGCGGAAGTATCGCGAGGAGTTCGGGCACTTCCTGGTTGAGGGCGAACATCCGGTGCTCGAGCTGCAAAGGGCGGCCCTAGCAAATCCACAATTACGGGGCTGTGAGCTGTACGTGACCCGTGAGCGGGAGCACCTTGGCGGTGACTTCAAGACGCATGTGATCAGCGAAGCCCGGATGGCGCAGATTTCGGAGACCAAGGCGCCGCAAGGAGTCGTCGCGCTGGTGCCGCTTCTCGCTCCGTCCCCGCCGCGCGCCGACGAGCGTGCAATTTATCTCTATGAAATTCAGGACCCCGGGAATCTCGGCACCATTCTGCGCACGCTAGCTTGGTTCGGAAAGCTGCGTTGCCTACTCAGTCCTTACAGCGTTGACCCTTACAACTCAAAGGCATTGCGCGCGAGCATGGGCGCCATTTTCCACGTTGCCATCGAAACGGAGGTGGAATTGCGCTCACTGCGGGAGCGCTTTGCCCGCATCGCCTGCCTCGGCATGCGGGGTGAGCGCCTCTCCTCTGCCGCCTTCAAGGAATTCGGATGCTACCTGTTTGGCAATGAGGCCCGCGGCCTGCCGCAGGGGGAGCTGGCTGCGCTTGGCGTAACTTTGTTTTCAATCGCTGGCACCGCCGCCATTGAATCTCTGAATCTGGCGTCCGCCGTCAACATGTGTGTGTATGAACTGAACCGGTGACGGCTGCATTGCCAGCTCGTCGCAGTCAACGTCCCACGGTGCTCAGGTGTTCCGTCCTCATTTACGTTTCCCAACGCTCGGGTCTTCGATAGAGTTGGGGCGGGGAGAGCCTCTGAGGTTTCTGCCGGGTGCACTAGCCTGTGACGCCCGCTACCTCTTCGGAAGCTCGCACTCAGCCTTCCTGTGAGTACTGCTCGCAGAAGGGCGTGCCTCGACGGGGGAGGGACGTATGAACGCGCCGGTTAGCATTGTCACGCTTCGTCTTGAGGAG